>Ga0233425_10002842_pt1 | contig 32933 bp, 31 predicted proteins | sample Watercolumn_Towu_2_FD_181712 | JGI IMG/M metagenome (GOLD analysis project Ga0233425, IMG submission 181712) | Freshwater microbial communities from Lake Towuti, South Sulawesi, Indonesia - Watercolumn_Towuti2014_140_MG | ecosystem: Environmental > Aquatic > Freshwater > Lake | place... | reverse complement strand
AGCTAGGAGGCTGAGATGGGACTTACGCGTCGTGATTTTCTGAAGACCAGTGTTGCCGGGGCGACCGCCGCCACGGTGGGTATGCCGGTATCCAAACAAGCCGAAGCCGCGGTGGCCGCCGGTGAGAAGGACTGGCAATGGGACAAGGCGGTCTGCCGTTTCTGCGGCACCGGCTGCGGCATCATGGTGGCCACCAAGGACGGACGCATCGTCGCCACCAAGGGTGACCCGGACGCCCCCGTTAACCGGGGCCTGAACTGTGTCAAGGGCTATTTCAACGGCAAGATCATGTATGGCAAGGACCGCCTGACCCAACCCCTGCTGCGCATGACCGACGGCAAATTCGACAAGAAAGGCAAGTTCGTGCCCATCTCCTGGGAAAAGGCGATGGACATCCTGGAAGAGAAGATGCGCTGGGCGCTGAAGGAAAAGGGTCCCACCGGCATTTCCATCTTCGGTTCCGGCCAGTACACCATCCATGAAGGCTACGTCGCCGCCAAGCTGATGAAGGCCGGCTTCCGCTCCAACAACATCGACCCGAATGCCCGCCACTGCATGGCGTCTGCCGTGGCCGCCTTCATGCAGACCTTCGGTATCGACGAGCCCCCGGGCAACTACGACGACATCGAGCACACCGACACCGCCGTGCTGTGGGGCGCCAACATGGCCGAGATGCACCCCATCCTGTGGTCGCGCATCACCGACCGCCGCCTGACCCACAAGGCCATGAAGGTGGTGAACCTGTCCACCTACGGCAACATGTCCTCCGACATCGCCGACACCGAGATCATCTTCTCGCCCAGCGGCGACTTGGCTATCCAGAACTACATCGCCCGCGAGATCATCACCCGCAATGCGGTGAACAAGGAATTTGTCGACAAGTACTGTGTCTTCACCACCGGCCCCAATGACATCGGCTACGGCTTCCGCCCGAAGAACGCCGACAAGTTTGCCTCTGCCGCCGAGATGGAGATCGTCAAGAACGAGCAGGAGCATGTGCTCGACAAGTGGGAAGCCGTTGCCCAACGCAAGAAGGAAGGTGATGTCATCAAACAGACCAACATCGCCACCCCGGACAAGCACTGGCATATCAGCTTCGACGACTTCAAGACCGCGGTTGAGCCCTACACGCTCGACTTTACTGCCGCCGTGGCCAAGGGCGACCCGGACGAGCCCATCGACAAGTTCAAGGCCAAACTGAAGCTCCTGGCCGACTACTACTGCGATCCCAAGCGCAAGGTGGTGTCCTACTGGACCATGGGCTTCAACCAGCACCAGCGCGGCACCTGGGTCAACGAGCAGTGCTACACCAACCATCTGCTCACCGGCAAGATGTGCCAGCCCGGCAACGGCGCCTTCTCCCTGACAGGCCAGCCCTCCGCCTGCGGCACCGCGCGCGAGGTCGGCACATTCTCCCACCGGTTGCCAGCCGATATGGTGGTGCCCATCAAGAAGCACCGGGACCTCACCGAGAAGCTCTGGAAACTGCCCACCGGCACCCTCAATCCGGCCATCGGCAGCCACTTCGTCAAGATCATGCGCGACCTGGAGGACGGTACCTGCCTGTTCTCCTGGACCCAGGTCAACAACCCCTGGCAGAACACCGCCAACGTCAACCACTGGATCAAGGGCGCGCGCGAGATGAACAACTTCATCGTCGTGTCCGAGGCCTATCCCAGCGTGTCCGCCAAGGTGGCCGACTTGGTGCTGCCGGCGGCCATGATCTACGAGAAGTGGGGTGCCTACGGCAACGCCGAGCGCCGCACCCAGGTCTGGCGCCAGCAGGTGCCGCCTCCCGGCCAGGCCCGCGGCGACACATGGATGATGCTGGAACTGTCCAAGCGCTTCAAGTTGAAGGATGTCTGGGGCGAGCAGAAGATTCCCGGCCTCAAGGCCGAGGGTTTCGAGGACGGCAAGCTGCCCGACGTGCTCAAGGCCGCCGAGGCCATGGGCTACAACCCGGAGATGAGTCTCTACGAAGTGCTGTTCGCCACACCGGACAACAAGAAGGTCAAGTGGCCCGATCCCATCGCCAAGGGACATGCCAACCACATCGCCGATCTCCTGGGCGACGGCTGGTTCCCAGAAAAGGCCCTCTTCGAGGAATACCGCAAGTTCGGTATGGGCAAGGCCCACGATCTGGCCCCATTCGATGTCTATCATGCGGATGACGTGCGCGGCATGCGCTGGCCCGTGGTGGAGAAAGATGGCAAGTGGGTCGAGACCAAGTGGCGCTTCAATGAACAGTACGACCCGTACGTGAAGAAGGGCGAGGGCTTCAGCTTCTACGGCGACTTTGCCAAGGCCATTCCCGTCGGCAACTTGGACGGGGTGACCGATCCCAAGCCGAAGCCGCTGCCCAACAAGGCCAAGATCTTCTTCAGGCCCTATGCCTCTCCGGTGGAGAAGCCGGATGCCAACTTCGACCTGTGGCTGTGCACCGGCCGCGTGCTGGAGCACTGGCACTCGGGCACCATGACCCGGCGCGTGCCGGAACTGCACCGTGCCGTGCCGTCTGCCGTATGCTGGATCCATCCCAAGGATGCCGCGGCCAAAGGCCTCAAGCGCAACGACCTGGTCTGGGTGGAATCCCGCCGTGGCAAGGTCAAGGTGCGCCTGGAAACCGGAGGCCGCAACAAGGTGCCGCGCGGCACGATCTACGTACCCTGGTTTGACGAGGGCGTGTTGATCAACAAGGTCACCTTGGACTCCACCTGCCCGATCTCGAAAGAGACCGACTTCAAGAAGTGCGCGGTGAAGATCTACAAGGCCTGATGTAAACCCTGTCCCCTCTCCCTCCGGAGAGGGCCGGGGTGAGACGATGCTTTGCATCGTCTCACCCCGGCCTGAGTGGGCAGTAATTCAACGGATGGAAGTGATGTCAGATCAAGGCGTGAACCGCCGCGATTTTTTGGTGAAGATGGCGCAAGGTGCCGCATTGGCGGGTACCGGAGGATTGCTCTGGGACTACATCCTGCGCCAAGAAGCCCATGCCTCGCCCTACGCCCTGCGTCCGCCAGGCGCCTTGGCCGAGAACGACTTTAACGCCGCCTGCATCAAGTGCGGCCAATGCGCGGTGTCCTGCCCGCCCTTCATACTCAAGATCGAGCCCGCGGGCGGCGCCTTGCCCATCGGCACCCCCTTCTTCGAGGCGCGCACGGGGCCCTGCATCATGTGCCCGGACATCCCTTGCGTGAAGGCCTGCCCTACTGGCGCCCTGTCACCGAAACTGAAGAAGATCGAGGACGCGCGCATGGGGTTGGCGGTGATCGACATCGAGAACTGCCTGTCCTGGAAAGGACTGCGTTGTGAGATCTGCCATCGCGACTGCCCCCTCAAGGGCAAGGCCATCGTGCTGGAAACCGACCCGCGCGGGACTTCAAAGCATGCCGTGTTTAGGCCCATCGTCAATTCCGATGCCTGTACCGGTTGTGGCATCTGCGAGAAGGCCTGCCCCACAGAAATCGCCGCCATCCGCATCCTGCCCCACAAACTGGTGCAGGGGAAAATCGGCGAGCATTACCGGCTGGGCTGGACCTTCGACACGCAGATCACCCAGGATTTCAAGCCGGCCGATAAGGTTGGACCCGCGCCTGCCAACGCGCCACCGGCGACATCCGGCGGTAAGCCGGCGGGTCTGGACTATCTGAACAGCGGTGGCCTATGAACGCGCCAGAAACCCAGGTTCAGAGCCAGCTTGCCGAGCACCCAGTTCCAACAGGGCTATGGGCATGGCGATACATCATCCTTCGCCGCATCAGCCAGTTTGGCATCCTGCTGATGTTCTTCGGCAGTTTCCATTGGGCGTGGCATGTGGCCAAGAACGTGCCCCTGCTTTCGGGCAATCTGTCGGCCTCCAAATTCATCGGCCTGATCCCCCTGACCGATCCCTTCGCGGCCCTGCAGATCTTCCTGACCGGGCATGTGCTGCAGTCAGAGAGCCTGATCGGCGCGGCCATTGTCATGGGTTTCTACTTGGTATTCGGCGGTCGCGTATTCTGCGCCTGGGTATGCCCGGTGAACATGGTGGCCGACGCCGCCGGCTGGCTGCGCAACAAGCTGGAGGTAAAACCCATTTTTCATATTCCCCGCACCCTGCGCTATTTCGTCCTGGCCGCGACGCTGGTGATCACCGTGATCAGCGGCCTGGCCGCCTTCGAGTGGGTGAGTCCCGTCGGCATGGCGCACCGGGAGATCATCTTCGGCCTGGGCATGGGCTTCACCGCGCTGCTGGCGATCTTCCTGTTCGACCTGCTGATCCTGAAAAATGGCTGGTGCGGCCATCTTTGCCCATTGGGAGCCTTCTACAGCCTGATCGGGAAAACCGCCCTGCTGCGGGTGCGATTCGACAAGTCCACATGCACCCATTGCGGCGAATGCGCCAAGGTGTGCCCCGAACCCCAGGTGCTCAACCTGAAGAAGTTGGATGAACGTGGTTATGTCTTTTCCGGTGAATGCAGCAATTGCGGTCGCTGCACGCCGATCTGTCCGGAAGGTAGTCTGAAGTTCGATTTCAAACCCCTGATCCGCGGCCACAACGCGCAATCCCTTGCGCAGGCGGAATCCATTGCCGTTCAAAGGAGGACGAAATGAGGAAGACTGTTTTTATGAGTGCACTGCTGGCGACTCTCCTCTCTCTGCCCGCTGTGGCGGTTGAGGACCAGGCCATTCCCGATGATTCCATCGGCTTGTCCAAGACCAGCGTTTATGACGTGCCAGACCCCGCTGTGTTCAAGTACGGCGGCGGCGACCCGGGAAGCAACAAGCGCATCGCCAAGTCCTATGACACGGCACCGCCCATGATTCCCCATAACACCAACGGCATGGTGCCGATCAAGCGCAATTCCAACCTTTGCAAGGACTGCCACGTTCAGCCGGCGATGATCGGCCAGAAGCTCGAACCCGGCATGCCGGTTCCGGCGCCTGCCAGTCACTATGTCAACGTCAAGAAGGGCCAGCTGTATATGGGCCGCTGGAACTGCACGCAATGCCATCGTCCGCAGGCCAAGGTGGATGTTCTGGTGCAGAACACGTTCCAGAAACCTGCTGCGAAATAGTCGTATTCGCTCATGAGCACAGGCGGGGCACTCACGGGGCCCCGGTTTATGCACATGGGTCGGTCAGATGTTGGCCGGAAGCCGCCGCCGTCCTCCGGCGGCTTTTTTTCGGCCATGAGCCTCGGACGGTCTTGGGTGCTGCAAAAATACATTGGGGCGCCCGGTGGGGACGCCCCGATGACGGTAATGAACTGAATTACTCCGCGGCCTGTGGGCTTTCGCGTGAGGGCATCGCTACCTGCTTGGCGGGCGAGATGGTTGAGATGGCGTGCTTGAAAATCGCCTGCACCGCCTGGTCGTTGCCACGTAGCAGCACCATGTACTGGTCGAAGGACTCGATCCGTCCCACCAGCTTGATGCCGTTCACCAGGAACACGGAGCAGTGCACATGCTCCTTGCGCAGGGTATTGAGGAACTGGTCCTGTAGGTTCTGGCGGTCGCTCATGGTATTCGCCCGGAATGGAATTCGGCCGGCATGATAACACGCGAAAGCTGTGGAGAAGCTTGCGCTAACCGCATGAAAATGCGTGTCCTGGACGTAACTGTTGCCTTTCGCCAGAACGATATCCCCCCAAGATTTCCGGGAGTGTCTTGCCGTCTCTGGCCAGGCAATCGGATCAGGCGGGCTCGGCGACGAAGCGCATCGGCTTGGCGGCAGCTTCGCAGTCGTCCTTGCTCTCGCCGTAGGCCATGCATTTCTCGCAAACGGTACCGTGAACATCCTCCGCCAGGTTGGCGCCGCGCAACTTCTGGAAAACCTCGCTATGCCACGCTTCCTTGAACGGCGTGGTCTTGAGATCGCCCATGTGGAAGCGGCCGTCGTGGTCGAAGCAGCATGCGGACAGGTAACCGTCGTAGGTGATGTGGCCTTCGGTGAACAGCGCCCAGCAGGGCAGGGGCGGGCGCAACGCGCCGATGCGGCCCTGGTTGCCGGCCGTGGCCACCTTGCCTCCGGCGCCCGCCGTCAAGCCGGCCTGACCATACAGGGGTAACCAGTAATGCTGGTCGACGAAGGGCAGGATTTCCTCCACTGCTTTCTCCATGCGCGTGAGCTGGTCGCCGTCGTAGCGGATGCTGGAGGCGTAAATGCCGCAGCGGTGGCCGGTTTCTGACTCGACCTCGTCGCGCACGGCGCGGGCGCCCTTGATGTTGGCCACCACCTTGTGAAAATCGCTGGCCTTGACCTGCGTGACCTCATGGAACTGCTCCGGGTCGGCGTTGTTGAAGCTGAACTTGAGGGAATCCAGTCCTGCGGCCATGACCTTTTTGACCCGTTCCGGGGTCGCCAGGCGCCCGTTGGTGGTGAGGAACACGTAGGGATAGCCGCAATCCTGCTTGGCGTAGCGCACGGCCTCTTCAAGCCAGTCGCACAGGAAGGACTCTCCCAGATAGAACAGGCCCAGTTCCTCCACGCCCGCCTCGCGCATCTCCTTCACCACGCGCGCATAAAACTCCCAGTCCATGTCGGATTTCTTGCGCAGGCGCGCGCCGGAGGCGCAGAAAAAACATTTGAAATCGCAACGGGCCGTTAGTTCGATCTTGACGCTCCTGGGCACGGGGGGCGTGGTCGAGTGGTAGTCCGGCGTGATCAGGGTGATTGCGTCGATGCGTTCGGTGATGCCCATGGCGAGTTTCCTTAATCAAAATACGAGATATGCGGAGGAGGCTGTCCCAATATCGGAGACATCCCGGATTCCTTTAACACCCAAAGGTGGTAGCGAGGTTCGTGCCAACTGTATGGATGGCATTGCCGTTGCTATGGATCAATTTCGCCGTGGAAATCCACCCCCGCTTTGAGAATTCCAGCCAAGGGACTGGCAAAGACTGCCGATGAACAGGCAAAGCTTGCCGTCCTCCGGAGATGGGGCAGCACATGCCGCCGGTATGGGGCAACAGGCGGTAGATTTCTCGCCTGGCACGCCTGTTGCTAGGCCTCATCAGGCCGGTCATTCGGGTCGGCGGCAAATGGAGGCGGATATGGCCGAACACGAGCGCCCAGGCGGCGCCCATCGCCGGGTAGAAACATGGTCGTGAACTCCTCATTTGTCGCCTTTCGGGGCGACCTGGAGAGCACCCTCACCCCCCACGCCACGGTCCGCCCCGCTCGTCCAGGCATGGTGCCCGTGGCGGACGCGCGGCCAGCGGCCGAGAGTGGTGTGGAACGCCGCGCCGCTCTTTACGCGATGCTGGCCATCAGGGCGGACAAGGCTGCCCTGGTGGCCGCCAGTGTGCGCGCCCAGGCGGGCCAGGAGCGTGATCCCGAAGTCGCGCGCAAGCTCTATCCACCCTATCCCAGCGAGTACGAGGCGCGTCGCGCCCGCCTGGCGGCCCTGGAAAAGCGCGATACGGAGCTTATGCTCCGCAGCGAACGTCCGTCCCCGGAAAGCGCCGAATCGGCACAGGTCCTGGGCGCCTCCATCGCCGCCCGCCTGTCCACGGAACCCCGGGCCACCCTGTCGAGGCAAGGCGCCTACGGCCCGTTCTTCAACCTGGAAGACCGCACTTGAACCTCAAACCGAAATCCCGCATCGAGTCGATGGAGAACATCGAGCGCATCGCCAGCCAGTACGAGATCTCGCTGCAATTCGTGACCGTCGGCTTCGCCGGTAGGCGCATCAAATTCGCCATTCCCAACCGCAAGTGCCTGCACTTCGCCATGAGCATCGAGACGCGGGAGCCCATGACCAACAAGTGGATCCTGGCCTTCGGCCGCGACGACGTGTTCTTCGACATCGGCGCCAACAACGGCGTATTCGCCCTAATGGCGGCGGTGGTGCCCGGCTGCCGGGTTTACGCCTTCGAGCCTCACTTCGCCAGCTACTACACCCTGGTGCACAACGTCTACGCCAACGACCTCCAGGAACGGGTGTCGGCCTATCCGCTGGCGGTGTCCGACAGGCTGGGCTTCGACAACCTCTACTTGTCCGCCATCACCGCAGGCAAGTCCCTCAACAACTACGGCGACGCCCGTCCAAGCGAGGAAGAGCTGTGGCACGCGGTCATCCCCCAAGCGGCGGTGTCAGTCTCCGTCGACGAGTTCGTGGCATCGACCGGGGTGATGCCCAACCACATCAAGGTGGACGTGGACGGCATCGAGCCCAGGATCGTCGCGGGCGCCCGCCGCACCCTGGCCGACCCGCGCCTGAAGAGCATCATGATCGAGATCGACGAGAACAACAGCGAGCACCAGGCCATCCACGAAGTGATGAAGTCTTCGGGCTTCGGCCGCTACCTCAAGGATCCGGCCGGCGTGTTCTTCTTCCGCGACTGAGGGCCTTGCCGATGAACCCCTTCGCCGCCCCGCCGCGCCTCGCCAAGCTCACCATCGAGATCACCACCCTTTGCAACCTGAAGTGCGCGGGCTGCCCGCGTACCACGGCCATGGCCCAGGGTGCCTGGTCCGACCTGCATATTTCCCTGGATCGCTTCCAGCGCATCCTGGACCACATCCCGCCCACCGAGTTCGTCACCCTGCACGGCATCGGCGAGCCTACCCTACATCCCCAGTTCACCGAGCTGGTGGCCATGGCAAAAGCCAGCGGCAAGTTCGGGCGCATGAAGATGACCACCAACGCCCTGTCGCGCACCGTGGAGTACTACGCCCAGTCGGTGGCCGCCGGCCTGGACGAGTTCTGGGTCTCCGTGGACAGCCTGGACCAGGCCATCGCTGACCGCATGCGCTTCGGCACCAAGGTGGAGAAGCTGGAGAAGCAGATCGGCGGTTGCCTGGCGGCGGGCCTGCCGGTGCACATCTCCATGGTGGTGAGCGCCACAAACTATAAGGACATCCCCGCCACCCTGCTGAAGCTCCATGCCCTGGGCCGGCCCCCGGTGCACATGCAGGAGTTCCAGGACTTCGGGGACCCCTACGGCCTCATGAGCCAGGAACAGCGGGTGGAATTCCTCAACGGCCTGGCGGCGACGCTGCCCCGCATACCCGGCATGAAGATCGTTCCGCCCAACTTCACCCGGCCCAAGGGCGACATCTGCACCGCTCCCTGGTTCCGTCCCGCCATTTCCGTCGAGGGCTTCCTCACTCCTTGCTGTACCACCTTCGATCCTGAGCAGTTCGGCCGGGTCAACCTGGTGGAACTGAGCTTCCAGGAAGCCTGGCAGCAGCCCACCCTGCACGACTGGGTCAAGCGCTTCCTGCACGACCGCACCGAGATCTGCCACGGCTGCGGCCTCAACCCGCGCGGCTTCGGCAACGACCGGGCGCTGGGACGCTCCGGCAAGACCGGCGAGGAGGCGCATGTGCTGAAACTGGAAAACTGAGGCCGCATACCGGAGCCGCAATGTTCTTCAACAAAATCGTCCCCACAGACCATCCCAACAGGAAGTGGGAGGTGCTCTACAACACCGGCGCGCTGACCCTGCGCGCCAACCGCATCTTCCGCCGCGACATGGGCTTCATGACCATCGGCAGCTGTTTCGCCGAGGAGATCCGCAAGGCCCTGACCGCCCGCGGCGTGCGCTGCCACCCGGAATACCGCCGCATCACCGTCGATCCGGAGCGCATGAAGATCGACACGCTGCCGGCGCGGGAGCATATGAACTACTACAACACCTTCTCCATCCGCCAGGAGCTGGAGCGGGCCGCCGGACTGTGGACCCAGGCGGCCAACGACCTCTGGCTGGTGCCCAAGCGCGACATCCGGGACGGCCAATTCGTGGCAGGCGAGCGCACCCTCTGCCAGGATCCTTACCGCCGCCTGACCTTCGGGCGCACGCCGGAAGACCTGCACGAGGCCCTGGCGCAGATCAACACCGTCATGCGCGATGGTTTCCAGCAGGCCGACGTCTGCGTCATCACCCTCGGCATGACAGAGGTTTTCAAGAAGAAGGACAACGGCCTGGTGTGCAACCAGGTGCCGGTCTACGGCGGCGGCTCCGGCCTGCGCGAGACTTTCTTCCACGCCAGCGACTTCATGGAGAACCTGGAGAACATGCGCGTCAGCCTCCGGTTGCTCAGGGAGATGAACCCCAAGGTCCAGGTGGTGCTCACCGTTTCTCCGGTCCCCCTGCACCGCAGTTTCAATACCCACGACATCTTCGTGAACAACTACGAAAGCAAGTGCACCCTGCGCGCCGTTGCCGGCCAGATCTGTCGGGAATACGACTGGGTGCACTACTTCCCGTCCTTCGAGATCGTCTGGGGCACGGGCGCCACCGCCTACCAGGCCAAGGATCGCCTGCACGTCAAGGAGGAAGTGGTCGACCGCATCATCGCCGCCTTCATGGAGGCGCACTTCGAGCCGGCGGAATGAGCGTCGCCGTCACCCGAAGACCGCGTCGGCGATTCATTTCATTCCACTTCCCATGATCCGTTTCCCCCGATCCCTGGCCGCTCGGCAAACCCCGGATTTCCAGGCTACCCTGAAGGCCGAAATCGAAGGCCTGGATGTGGGACTGCTGCCGCTGCAGCAGGGCCTGTCCCGTTCAAGCCACGTCAGCGCCGACCGGGTAGGGGCGACCATCCTGCGGGTGGAAGAGGCGGCGGGCCGCATCCGGGTGAAGGCGGGGTTGTTCTACACCGGCATCATCGCCGGCTGCAGCTGCGCCGACGATCCCACGCCGGTGGACGATCTCACCGAGTATTGCGAGGTATGGTTCGAGATCGATGCCGCGACTGGCGAAGGGCAGGTACGGCTGCTGGAGGAAGCCGACTGAGGCCGCCGCCTTAGCGCGCGCTTTGCGGCTTCCTGCCGCGCACCGCCGTCGCTTCCTCAAGCTTGCGCACGTCTTCCAGTCCCCATTCCCGGAACCAGTCGGCCACCTCGTCCGGCGAGTGGGTCCAGTGGTAGGTGGGGGTGTAGCCGTCGAACAGGGCCAGCACGCTGCGCTGGGCGGTGGGGTGGTGGGTGGCGAAGGGGAACTGGCGGATGAAGGCTTCCATCCAGGCCTCGTCCCGGTGGGCGCGGGCCGCGTCGATGATCCATTCGCACCAGGCCTGGAAGGCCTGCGGCGGCAGGCGGGAAACCAGGGGCACCCATTCGCCGCGCCGCTGGAACTTGGGGGGATAGACCCAGATGGCCAGCAGGCCGCCGGGCTTCAGCAGGGACAGCAGCCGTTCGGCATGGACGCGGGTGCCGGGCGTGTGGTGCAGCACGCCGATGGAATAGATGACGTCGAAGCTTTCCGGCCTGAAGGGCAGGGCGCCGATGTCGGCCTGCATCACCAGGGCGTTGGGAAAGCGGGCCAGGTTGTCGCGGGCGGTTTCCACCGCTTCCGACAGATCCACACCCACCACCCGGGCGCCCCATCCGGCCAGGACCTCGGCATGACGGCCGGTGCCGACGCCGGCATCCAGCACCAGCTTTCCGGCCACTTCTTTCCGAGTCAGGCCGGTTTTCAGGACGAGATCCTGTTCGGTCAGGGCCACCCCCTGCTGACTATCGAGCTGGGTGTCGGTGTAGGTGGTCCACTGGAACGAAAAGGATGCTGCGTAGCGGTCCGATTCCACGAAGCGGGGGATGCCGCGCACCACGGGCACCGCAGCGCGCTCGGGGAATGCGAGCTTGCCGTCGTCGCCGCGGGTCGGTGTCGCGATCAGGACGGCTTCCAACTGTCGGGTGAAGGCCGGATCCAGAGGTTTGCCGATCAGGGAATTCCAGTCCATGTTCAATGATCCCTCACGGCCAGGTTCAGGATGGGGCCGGAGCGGATGATATCGACATGTAGGACGCTTGAGGCGCCATCCTCCACCAGGGCGGCACGAAGGCTGGCGCGGCTCTCTTCGGGGAGATTCACGCCCATGGGAAGGCGGCCGGTCGCCAGATCGGAAAGGATCCCATCCAGCCAGTCTGCCGCCGCTTCCGCGCCACCGCAGCAGGCAGCCAATTCCTGTCGCAGGACGTCCAGGCAGCTCACCGCCAGGCGGGCGGACTGCCACGCCCCGTCCCGGGATTCGCAGTCCAGGTCGACCAGGGTGCGACCGCTGCGCCGGGCGTTCAGCGCGACGAGGCGGGGCTGGTATGCCTCGTCGATCTCCAGGGCGAGGCCGAGCTCGTCCAGTTCGATTCCGCCCCAGCGCACCCCGGCCAAGTCGGCCTGGATACGGCTGGCCTCGCCCGCCGTAGACACGTCGAGGCTGAGGCTGTTTACGGACAGCTCGGGCAGGTGGGCGGGGGCGAGGTCGAGCTTCAGGCCATCGACACGCAGTCGACGGGCGTCGAGTTCCGCCTGCGTACCGATGGTCAGACGTTTGCCCAGCACCAGTTTCAGCTTGGCCAGGGCATAGGCCGCCGGGTTGCGGAAGCCGGCGCGCACCTGAGCCAGCTTGGACAGGGCGCCGAAAATTTCCGGATTGCCGCCCAGGCCGTCGATGAGGTGGTACTGGTGTGGCGTTATTGCCAGGTCGGCGTTGTCGCTGGGGGCAAAGAGCAGCTTGCGCTCCACGTGCACCCAGCGCCCGCGCCCCTCGGCGGCGATCTTCTTCACCGAATTGCAATGTGGCAGCGGCAGGGGCCGTCCATCCTCCAGCAGCATCAGGGTACTTTGGCCCATTTCGTCGCTGCAGACATCCTCGTCCAGGGCGAGGGTGTAGGAATGCGTGCTGGACCGCTGCAAGCTGGCGATGGGCAGGGCGCGGGGTCCCAGCCACCAGGATTTCAGCAGCAGGGGCAGGGCGCCTCGGTCCCTGCGGCCGGCCTTGAGGGCGCGCTGGTAGTACGTCAGCAGCCAGGCGGAGACGAAGAGCAGGGGGAAGAGGGGGCGCCCGGCGGAGGACGCGCGGCCGGTTTGCATGTCTCGCCTCAGCGTTTGATATACAGCCCCTGGCCGGTGGGGCTTTCCCAGACCAGCTCGCCCCGGGCGCGGAAGAACTCGCGCTCGCCTACATGGGAGAGGCGGTAGCGTTTGAAACCAAAGTCGTCGAACACGATCATGCCGCCAGGGATGAGGCGTTCCACCACGGTGGGCAGCACGGCCAGTTCTGGTTCGGCGGCGTTGAGGTCGATCTGGGCAAAGGCGATCGCTTCCGGCAAGCCCTGCGCGAAGCTGCCGGGCACGGCGCCCTGGATGACGCGGAAGTTGCCCAGGGGCTCGAAGGCGTTGCGCACCTGCTCGAACAGTTGCGGGCCGTGGCCGGACTTCTTCGCTTCCTTGGGCGGGTTGTCGAAGATGTCATAGAGCCACCAGGTTTTACCCTCGACATTGCGGAAATCGCAGAAGCGCTCCATCACCTCCACGGTCTTGCCGTCGTAGCAGCCCAGGTCGACGAAATCCCCCTCCACGGACAGGCAACTCCTCGCAGCCCAGCACAGGGTGTAGATGCGCCAGATCCTGGCCAGCAGGATGGGGTCCTGGGCGTGGGGGCCCATGGCGCGGATGAAATCGATGTCCTCCAGGAAGCCCAGATTGCGGTACCAGACCATCATGTCGTCGTGCACCGCGGCGCCGCTGCCGACCTGGTTGAGGCCCAGCATCTGGGCCAGGGCCTGGACGTGCATGACGAACAGGTTCTTCACCAGGGGATTGTCGAAAGGAGGCTTGGTGAATTCCTTGTTGAACAGGGCGAAGTTGGGTGTGAGGCTCATGGGGCTACCTTGGCGGTGTAGTGGATTTCTCCCCCCTTTGCAAAGGGGGGCAGACCTGGTGGGGAGAGCGGTCGTTACTCATGCTTGTTCTCCCATGGTTTTCAGCAGGCGTTCGATCTCTTGGCGCACGCCTTCCGGCAGGTTGTCGGCCGCCAGGGCCTCGCGGGCGCGGGCGCGGGCCCGGTCCCAGTCGCCCTCGATGCGGAAGTGGATCAGGGCGATGAGGGCGTGGGCGAGTCCGTGGTTCGGGCGGGCTTCCAGCAGGGATGCGCAGAGGCTCTTCGCGGCGGCGTAGTGGCGCCGTTCCAGGAGCTTGCCCCAGGCTTCAATCACCGCTTCCGGATCTGGCTCGGCCTCGGTCTTGAGGCCCAGCTTCAGGTCTGCCAGGGACCAGCCGGGCAGGTTGCGTTCCAGGGTGTAGCGGCGCAGGAAGTCGAATTCCTTGGCGTTGCCCTTGAAGTGGACCACCTGTTTGCCCAGCAGGTCGATAAGGCCGTCGGAGGGGCCGGGCTTGTGGTTGTAGTCGGAACAAGGCAGGTAAAGGACGCGGGTGCCGTCCAGCTCCCGGATTTCTCCAGCTTCCGGCCAGGCGCCGTCCCAGCCCACGCTGTTGAGGGAAAGCTGGCCGCCCCGCCATTTCTTGATGCCGTGGGGATAACGGGCCTGCACGTCCGGGTCATCCGCCAATTGTTCATACGTGGCGAGATAGCCGTTGTAGAAGGCGCGCACTTTCGCGGGCCGGCGTCGGGAGGCGGCCTGGACGCCCTCGTTCAACACCATGGCCGGGTCCGGCCGGAAGGTGGTGGCGATGTCGAAATCGCCCTCCAGCATGGCGCGGAAGTCGTTGCCCACGAAGGCATCGGAATCCAGGAACAGGGTGGTGGCGGTGAAGGCCATGGAGTTCACATAGGCGGCCATGGCCCGCACCCGCTGGTACATGGGTTCGTCCTTGATCACGTCCAGGCGGACCACGTGGCTGAAGCGGTGGCCGGGCGGTTCGGGAGAGTCGGCGTCGGTGACCAGGATGACGTTGGCGCCGGGGAAGATGCTCGCGGCGGCGTGCGAGAAGTAGGCCAGGATGTAGTCGTAGTCGAACCTGCGGTGGTCCAGACCCTTGATATCGAAGGTCTCGATGGGCCGGTAATCGGCTTCCACCCGGGTGTGGTAGGTGAAGACGTTGACGGGCGCCGGGCCGATGCCGATCTGGTTAAAGGTGGCAATGAGCCCTTCGATGCCGGGCGGAGGCGATTCGAGACGGCGGGGCAGGGGCTTGGCGAGGATGTCCAGAATGTCGCGGCCGTGGCTGGGACCCGTGCCCTCCCGGCCGAAATGCACGCCGCGCAGGGTCTCCGCACGGGGTTCTTCCATGGGTTGCCTACCGCCCCGGACCTTTTCCAGCCACTGGTTGAGGACGATGACAGCCCAGATGATGTTGTTGTTGGCCTGGGGCAGCAGGGCGCGCAGCCGCTTCACGTCCAGCAGGCCGGCCAGGGCGGAGCCGTCGTGGACCGCTTCGGCCAGCTGGCTGCCGAAGAATTCCGCATGTGCCTTGAGGAAGGCGGGGGGCATGCCGAAGCCGGTCTTGCGCCGGTCCACCCAGTCCGCCGGCAAATATTTCTTCAGGATGGTCCGCAGCAGAAACTTCCCCCTGCCGTCGGCCAGGTGCTGGGCCAGGGGGATGCGCCCGGCGAGTCGGGCGACGGCGATGGAGAGCAGGGGCGCACGCACTTCCAGGCCGTGGGCCATGCTCATGCGATCCACCTTGGCCAGCACCGCACCGGGCAGGTAGCTATTGGCATCCAGCATACGCAGGGTGTCGATGGCGCCCCGGGCGGGGGCCATGGCACCGAGCATGGCCGCGTAGATGTCCTGGAAACGCTCGGGCAGGCTGCCGAACAGCTTCGCCAACTGTTCCAGGGGCATGACCGGCAGGAAGCGGTCGAAGTACAGGGGCGCCAGTTGCGCCGGGCTGAGGCCGTCGCCCAGGGCGGCCTGGGCGCCGAAGTAGCGGCCGTAGCCGGCGAACAACTCGTCGCCGCCATCGCCGGAGAGGGCCACGGTGATGTCCTGGCGGGCGAAGCGCGAAAGGAGGTAAGTGGGCACGCAGGAGCGGTCACCGTTGGGCTCGTCCAGGATGTGGCCCATGCGCGCCGCCACCTGCAGCAGGTCGGCGTGGCTGACGTGGTGGCAGTGGTGGTGGGTTCCCAGGGTTTCGGCGATGCGCGCGGCATCCTCATGCTCGGATTCGCCACCGTCGAAGGCGATGGTGTAGGTGTTTAGGGGGATGCCCAGCTTCTTCGTGGCCAGGGCGCAGACCAGGGAGGAATCCACGCCGCTGGAGAGGAAGGCGCCAAGGGGGACGTCGCTCACCAGGCGGGATTTCACGGCTGCCGTCAACTCGTTTTCCAGGATCTCGGCGGTCTGGCGTGGGTCGGACAGGGGCAGGTTTTCGGGCAGCTGGAAGGTGAAGTGGCGTTTCTTCTCCAGCTTGCCGTCCCGCCAGGTCAGCAGGCAGCCCGGCTCCAGCTTGCGGATGTCGCGGAACAGGGTATGGGGCTGGGGGACGTAGCGGAAATGCAGATAGGCAGCCAGCTCCGCCGCCTCAATGGGGCCGTCGAACAGGCCCGAGGCAAGGAGGGCGGAAAGCTCCGAAGCGAACAGGAAGTAATCCGGGCCATCCCAGTAGTACAGGGGCTTCTCGCCGAAGGCGTCGCGGGCCAGCAGCAGGGCGCGGCTGGCTGAATCGTAGTGGCCGAAGGCGTACATGCCGTCCAGCAAGGGCAGGGCCTGGAGACCCTGGTGGCCGAGCAGGGCCAGCAGGACCTCGGTGTCCGACTGGGTATGGAAGGCCTGTCCGGAGCGCTCCAGGCCGCGGCGCAGTTCACGGTAGTTGTAGATCTCGCCGTTGAACACCAGGGCGCGGGGGCCGGCGGGTGTTTCCTCCAGCATGGGCTGGTGGCCGGCCTGGCTGACGTCGATGACGGAAAGGCGGCGGTGGCCCAGGGCCACGCGATGATCGGGGGAAATCCAGATGCCCGCGTCGTCCGGCCCCCGGTGGGCGATGGCATCGGTCATGCGGGCCATAGCCGCTCGCAGGGCGTCCGCGGGAAGTCGGCCGTGCTTGTCGATGAGCCCCGCGATGCCGCACATATTACGTCTGGTTTTCTCGTTCCTTCAGGTTGCGCCGGAGTGTACATTACGGCGTCCGCAATCAAGATCCGCCATGACCGATTCCCGCAGCGACCAGGATGTCTCGCAAGCCCTGAACCTGGCCCGGGACTATCTGCGATCCGGCCGCGGCCAACTGGCCGACATCGTCTGCCGGCAGGTTCTGACGAAAGCCCCCGGGCACGTGCAGGCCCTGCACCTGGCCGCCTTGACCTGCCTGAGTCTGGGGCGCGGCGACGAGGCCGAGCAGCTGATCGGACGCGCCGTGGAGCAGGCGCCTGAACTGCCGGAACTGCGCAACGACCGGGGGGAGATCCTGCGCACCCAGGGCCGCTATGAGGCGGCCATCGCCGCTTTCCACGAGGCCCTGGAGCTCAAGCCGGACTATGCCGAGGCGAGCAACAACCTGGGCGTGGCCCTGCGCCAGGCGGAGCGGACCGAGGATGCCCTCGCCGCCTTCCGCGCCGCCCTGGATATCCGGCCCGATTACCGCGAGGCCTGCTACAACCTGGGCGTGACTCTGGCGGACGTGGGGCGCCACGAGGACGCCCTGCCGTACCTGGCCGCCCTGCTGCAACAGACACCGGACAACCTGGTGGCGCGGGAGCGCCTGGCCCATGCCCTGCACGCCCTGGGCCGGGAGGAGGAGGCCATTCCACATTTCCGTGAGCTCACCCGGATGCTGCCCGAGAGCTTCGATGCCTGGTATGCCCTGGGCGGGCTCGAGCAGCGCCGCAAGAGCCTGCCGGAGGCGCTGGTCGCCCTGGAAAAGGCGGTGGCCCTGAAGCCGGATCATCCCTGGGCCCGCTTCCACCTGGGCATGGCGCTGGACGACCTGGAACGGCCCGAGGCGGCCCTGGAACAGATGCGGACATGCGATCGCCTGGCCCCCGACAACCCCACCACCCTCACGCGCATTGCCGTGCTGCTGCGCGGCCTGCGCCGGCTCGACGAGGCCGAGGCGGCCGCCCGCCGCGCCCTGGAGCTCCGGCCCGGCGATGCCCACGCCCGCAACGCCCTGGGCCTGGTCGGGCTTTCACGCAAGGACTGGAGCCAGGCCTCCGCGGCCTTCATGGCCGCGGCCGATGCCCGTCCCGACATGGCCCTGCCCCTGGTGAACATGGCCAGCCTGTATGGCCAGAAGGGGGATTTCGCGCAACGCCGGCGCTATTTCGGCCTGGCCCTGGAGCGGGCGCCCCACGACGACCAGATCCGCTTTTCCTATGCCCTCACCCAGCTGCTGCTGTCCGAGTGGGCCGAGGCCTGGCGCAACTACGCGCATCGTCCCAATATCACCCGGACTTCCGACTATGACCTGCTGGAGGCGCCGCTGCCGGCGGACCTGCGCGGCAAACGTATCCTGGTGCAGATGGATCAGGGACTGGGCGACGAACTGCTGTTCCTGCGCTTTGCCCGGGTGCTCAAGGCGCGCGGCGCCTGGATCGCCTACCGGCCCAATCCCAAGCTCGCCAGCTTCGTCGGCAAGCTGCCCTTCATCGACATGGCGGTGAGCCATCGCGATACCCCGGAGAACCTGGACTACCGCGTGGCGGTGTGCGACCTGGCCCTGGCGGTGGACATGCGCTCCGCCGCCGACATCCCGCTGCCGGTGTCCCTGACGCCTTCCCCCGGCGCCCTGGGCCAGGCCCGGCGCCTGCTGGCACCGCTGGGGGAGGGGCCGTTCATCGGCGTGACCTGGCGCGGCGGTACCTCCAAGGAGGAGTTCTCCAAGTGGAACGTGCTCTACAAGGAAATCGACCTGGAACGCCTGGCCGACCTGTTGCGCGACCTGCCCGGCCAGGTGCTGATCCTGCAGCGCAAGCCCAGGGCCGGGGAGATCGAACGCTTCGCTGCGCGCCTGGGCCGGCCGGTGCATGACTTCAGCGCCGTCAATGAGCAGCTGGAAGTGATGCTGGCGCTACTCAGCCTGATCGACGAGTATGTCGCCGTGAGCAATACCAATGTCCATCTCCGCGCCGGGGCGGGGCGCATCAGCCGGGTGCTGATCCCGCATCCGCCTGACTGGCGCTGGATGGTGTCCGGCGCCAGCCCCTGGTACCCGGACATTCCCACCTACCGGGAGGCCTGCGGCGGCGGCGGTTGGGACGCAGCGATTGCTGTACTGCACAATGATCTGCTTAATACGATACCGAAGGAGACTTGATTTGATCCGTGTATTCATTGGCTTCGACGCCAAACTTCCTGTGCTTTATAACGTGCTGCAACACAGTATCCAGGTCAGGGCGTCGCGCCCGGTCGGCATCAGTCCGATCATGCTCAGTCAGCTCTCAGGCATCTATACGCGGGAGAGACATCCGCTGGCGTCCACCGAATTTTCTTTTTCCCGCTTCCTGACGCCCTACCTGTCGAACTACGAGGGCTGGTCCCTGTTCATCGACAACGACATGCTGGTGCTGGACGACATCGCCAAGCTCTGGGATCTGCGCGACGAGCGCTATGCCGTGATGTGCACCCAGCACGACCACCGCCCTCAGGAGGACGTGAAGTTCCTGGGCACGGTGCAGACCAAATACGAAAAGAAGAACTGGTCCAGCGTCATGCTGTTCAACAACGCCAGGTGCAAGGCGCTGACGCCGGAGTACGTGAACACCGCCAGCGGCCTGGAGCTGCACCAGTTCAAGTGGCTGGGCGACGACGCGCTGATCGGCGCGCTACCGCTGCACTGGAACCACCTGGTGGGCTACAACCCGCCGAATCCGGATGTCTCCCTGGTGCACTACACCCTGGGCGGGCCCTATTTCGACGAGCACCGGGACTGCGAATACGCCGCCGAATGGTTCCGCGAGCGCGACCACATGCTGCATTGTGAACAATGGAGGAAAGGCTGATGACCGCCGCCACGCCTAGAGTCGTCAACGTCCACGAAGCCCTGGAAATCGCCGCGCGCCTGCACGAGGACGGCCGCCTCGACGAGGCCGAGGCGGTGTACCAGAAGGCCCTGATGGGCGAGCCGAACAACGCCGACGCGCTGCATGGCCTGGGCGTCCTCATGATCCAGTGGGGCCAGCCGGACCAGGCCATCCCCCTCCTGAACAAGGCCCTGGCCAGCCGCCCTGACTACACCCTGGCCCACAACCACCTGGGCTGCGCCTATCAGGCCCTGGGCCGCAACGACGAGGCTCTGGCGGCCTACGAACAGGCGGTGCGCAGCGACCCGGCCTTCGCCGAGGGCTGGAACAACCTGGCCATCGCCCTGGCCGCCGCGGGCCGCATCTCCGAAGCGGAGGAGAAGCTGCGCCATGCCCTTCGCCTGTGGCCGGACTACGCCAAGGCCCACGACAATCTGGGCATGCTGCTACAGCAGCAGGGCCGGCTGTCCGAGGCCCTCAAGGCCTACGAGCAATCCATCAAGCTGGACGGCGGAAATCCGGAATCGGTGGAGAACTTTAAGAACGCCCTGATGCTGGCGGGCGATGCCGAAAGCTACGTGGCCCGCTTCGAGGAGGAACTGCGGCAGCGGGTGCGGGACTACGAGCAGACCCTGGCCCAACATCCCCAGGTGGCCGAGGCCCACAACAACCTGGGCAACGCCCTCAAGGAGCAGCACCGCTACCAGGATGCCATCGCCCACTACAAGCTGGCCGCTGCCCTGCGCCCCGATTACACGGCGCCCCTGAACAACTGGGGCGTTGCCCTGCAGGAGATGGAGCGGTCCGCCGAGGCCATCCCCTACTACGAGGCGGCCCTGGCCACCAAGCCGGACGACGCCCAGGTGCATAGCAACCTGGCCGCGGCCCTGATGGAACTGGGGCGCATCGACGAGGCCCTGGACCACCTGGAGGCCTCGGTCTACCTCAACGCCGACTACAAGGAGGCCAGATACAACCTGTCGCTGGCCCTGCTCAACCTGGGGCGGCTGGAGGAAGGCTGGCGGCACTACCTCTACCGCGGCTCGGATCGGCAACGCCAGAACGCCCAGGGCTTCCTGACGCATCCGCTGCCCGCCGACCTCTCCGGCAAGCGCATCCTGCTGACCCGCAACCAGGGCATCGGCGACGAACTGTTCTTCCTGCGCTTTGCCGCGCAGCTCAAGGCCCGGGGCGCCTGGATCGCCTACCGCGCTGCCGACAAGATCGCCCCCATCGCCCGTCGCCTGCCCTTCCTCGACCAGGTGGTGGGGCGCCAGGAAACGCCGCCTGAGCTGGATTACACCTTCTCCATCGGCGACCTGCCCCTGGCCCTGGGCGTGCGCGACCTGGGTCAGGCGCCGGCATCCGTGCGGCTGACGCCGCCGTCGGAAGCCGCGGCCAAGGTGACCGCCCGCTTGGCGGCCCTGCCCCCGGATCTTCCCTTGGTCGGCGTGACCTGGCGGGCCGGGGCGGACAAGAGCGACCCTGAAACGCGCAAGTCGCGCCTGCCATTCAAGGAATTCCCGCTGGAGAGCCTGGCCGGGGTGCTGCGCGACCTGCCCGGCACGGTGCTCATCCTGCAGCGCCATCCGAAACCGGGTGAAATTGACGCGTTCGAGCGGGCCCTGGGGCGCCCGGTGCACGACTTCTCCGACCTGAACGACGACCTGGACCAGATGCTCGCCCTCATGGCCCGCCTGGACGAATACGTCGGGGTCAGCAACACCAACACCCACCTCCGCGCCGCCGTCGGCCGTGCTTCCCGCGTGCTGGTGCCGGCCAACATTCTGGACTGGCGCTGGATGAGCGAGGGGGAGCGCACGCCCTGGTTTCCCGACTGCCGCATCTACCGGCAGACGCCGGAGGGCAGCTGGATGGGCGCCACCCTGCTGCTGCATGAGGATCTCCAGGCCAGGCATCAGGGGGGCGGGGAGGCGGACAGCCGGCCGGTTTACGGCCGCATCCATCCCGGTCCCTGCTACCGGGCGCTGCTGGAGCAGTACCGGCGCATGCATGTCGCCGACGAGGAGGTTTTTGCCGGCAAGTCGGTATTTTTTGCCGCCCCGAGCATCCGCGCACTGATCGAGCGCTTCGGCGCCCGCACCCTGCTGGATTACGGCAGCGGCAAGGGCGCCCAGTACACCGCGGGCAACATCTCCCTGCCCGGTGTCCCGGGCGTCTGGCCCAGCCTCAAGCAGTACTGGGGCCTGGACGAGGTGGTCTGCTACGAACCCGGCGGGGATGCCGGCGCCGGCCTGCCGACGGGCCGCTTCGATGGTGTCATCTGCGTCGACGTCCTCGAGCATTGCGCCGCCGAGGATCTGCCCTGGATCGTGGACGAACTGTTCGCCCACGCCAGGCATTTCGTGTACGCCAACGTGGCCAGCTATCCTGCCGCCAAGACCCTGCCCAATGGCGACAACGCTCATGTCACCCAGCGCCGCGAGGCCTGGTGGCAGGCCCTTTTCTCGGGGGTGGCGGCGCGTTACCCCGGCGTCTACTGGACCTGTGGCGTGGACCGCATTGCCATTGTCCAGGGGGAAAAAGAGATTCGCGAGAGCGTGCTGGCCAAGTCCGGCTGAAGTTTTTTTCCCAGCGCGGGCGCATCCCCGGATGCGCCCTTATTTTTTGGCACGGCCATTGCTTTTGTGTCCCCGACCGCAGCGTTTGCGCGGAGTGGTAAGCGAGGAGTGGCGTGGCTGGTCGTCGCGTCCATTGTTTGGGGCGAAGCCCTGAAACCAAGGCAAGGAGCAAGAAATGCCGGAAATTGCATTGACCGCTAGCATGCGGCAGAACGTGGTCAGCCTGCAGCTGACCGAGTCCCTGATCAGCCGCACCCAGGACCGCCTGGCCACCGGCAAGCGGGTCAACAGCGCCCTGGACAATCCCACCAACTTCTTCGTGGCCGCCCGCCACACGCAGCGCGCCGGCGACCTGGTCGGCCGCAAGGATGCGATGGGCGAGGCCATCCAGACCATCAAGGCGGCGGACGTCGGCATCAGCGGCGTCAAGACCCTGCTGGAATCCGCCAAGGGTATCGTTGAATCGGCGCGTTCTGCCACTACAGCCGACCGCTCCGCCCTGGGCACCCAGTTCAGCCAGATCCTGCTCAAGATCAACGATGTCATCGAGGACGCCAACTACAAGGGCGTCAACTATCTGCAGAACGGCTCCCTGACCGTGCTGTTCAACGAGGATGGCACCAACGCCCTGACGGTGACCGGCTTCACCGCCAACGTCGGTGTCTCCGGCCTGGGCGTGGTGGCTTCCGGCGCCGATATCTCGGGCGCGGGCGCGGCGCTGGATGCCGCGGCCTCCCAGATTCAGGTGGCCCTGACCACGCTGACCACGCAGGCCTCCATCCTCGCCAGCAACCTGTCGGTGATCAATGGTCGCCTGGACTTCACCACCAACCTGGTGAACGTGCTGAAGGAGGGCGCGGACAAGCTGACGCTGGCGGACATGAACGAGGAATCCGCCAACATGCTGGCCCTGCAGACCCGCCAAAACCTGGGCGTGACCTCCCTGAGCCTGGCTTCCCAGGCGGCCCAGTCGGTCCTGCGCCTGTTCGGCTGAGGAAGATGAGCGAGCCGGCGCCGCCCGGCGCCGGCGTTTGATTCGGGCGGGCGGCGGCGCGGAAGATCGAGACCACCGACTGCCCAAGAGAGAGCGAAAGGGGTTGAAATGGAGATGAACATGCAAGTAGCCATGGACGTGGACAAGCTGGAGGCAACCGAGGAAGCGCGGGAACTGGAGGCGGCCCTGCTGGTCCGCGCTGCCCTGATGCTCAAGGAGTGCCAGGATGAATGGGGCGGCGAAGGCCACGAGTCGCGCCTCGACGATGCCCTCAAGTTCAACCAGCGCCTGTGGACGGTTTTCCAGAGCGAACTGGTTTCGGAGGACAACCCCCTGCCCGAGGAGGTTCGCCGCAACCTTCTGAATCTGTCCTGGTTCGTCGACAAGCGCACTTTTGAAACCCTGGCCAGTCCCGAGGCGGGCAAGCTGAAAGTCCTGATCGACATCAATCGCCATATTGCGGAAGGCCTGGCGGGCCAAGCCCAGGCTTGACCCGGTCACGTTGGTCGGCGTAGCCGACCAAGACCCGACAACCCCGAATACACCCGCCTCGTGCGGGTGTTTTCATGATAAAAAAAATTAAAGATTTGGCCTCGGCCGCCGAAAAAGTGTCTGCCGGCTTCGGATCATGATGTAGCCGGCCCACTCTTCCCGGAGGGAGAACCCTCCAAAATGTCCTTAGAAAAGGAGCTGTAAATGGCAGATATCGCACTGACCGCATCCATGCGGCAAAACGTCGTCAGCCTGCAACTGACGGAAACCCTCATCAACCGCACCCAGGATCGACTGGCCTCCGGCAAGAAGGTCAACAGTGCCCTGGACAGTCCCACTAACTTCTTCGTGGCCGCCCGCCACACCCAGCGCGCCAGCGACCTGCAGGGCCGCAAGGATGCGATGAGCGAGGCCATCCAGACCATCAAGGCGGCGGATGTCGGCATCAGCGGCATCAAGACCCTGCTGGAATCCGCGAAAGGCCTGGTGGAATCCGCGCGTTCGGCCACCACTGCCGACCGCTCCGCCCTGGGCACCCAGTTCAGCAACATCCTGCTGAAGATCAACGACCTGGTCGAGGATGCCGACTACAAGGGCACCAACTACCTGGAAAACGGCTCTCTGACCGTGCTGTTCAACGAGGATGGCACCAATGCTCTGACGGTGACCGGCTTTACGGCCAACGTGGGCGCCTCCGGCCTCGGGGTTGCTGCTTCTGGCGCCGACATCTCTGCTGGCGGTACCGGGCTGGATGCGGCTGCTTCCCAGATCCAGGTGGCATTGACCACCCTGACCACACAGGCTTCCATCCTGTCCAGCAACCTGTCCGTCGTGTCGGCTCGCCAGAACTTCACGACCGATCTGGTGAACGTGCTGAAGGAGGGCGCGGACAAGCTGACGCTGGCGGACATGAACGAGGAATCCGCCAACATGCTGGCCCTGCAGACCCGCCAGAACCTGGGCGTGACCTCCCTGAGCCTGGCCTCCCAGGCGGCTCAGTCGGTCCTGCGTCTGTTCTAAACCTAGCTCGGGCGCCATGAGCGGGGGGGAGGCGGTGCAAGCCGGCCTCCCCCTCGCGTCTCAAAGAGGGGCGCGACGTGGTGAAGAAGTGATGGAAGGAGGTACGCGATGATCAATCCCACCGAGTGGTCCGGGTCTGTCGCGCTGGTTCAATCCGCAGGATCCGAATCCAGGTTTCTGCCCGCCGATCCGATCGGGGTGGCAAGTGGCCCGAAGAGTGACTATGCCCCCCCCCAGATCAATGCGCCCGGGCAGGCCGATCAATTCATCAATGTGCAGGGCGTCTTCGGCGCTCTCAGCGGTGACAAGGATGTCGCGAACCGGGTGGCAGGCAACATCCGTGGGCTGGGAGAAGCACGATCCCTGGTGAGCAGGGTGCGGGAGAGCCTCGAGCTGATCGTGAAGAGTTTTCCGCCCTTTCCTCCCGGCAGCCTTGAGCGGGAGCGCTTCCTCAACAGTGTCGCCGGCATCCGGGCCATGATCGAGCGGCTGACATTCCCGCCCGAGCAAGGCAAACGCATCTCCGAAACCTTGTCGGGCGAGGCGTTTACCAGTGCGGTGGCCTCCGATGGAGCGCTGAACCTGGGCGTTGCCGCGCTGGGCCGCCTGGATGGTGAACTGTTGCAGGTCCAATCCGGACTGAGCGAACAGGTGCATTTCGATGGCCGAGCCCAAGGGGACGACAGTTTCTACGTGGCGCAGAGCCAGGGCGTGGGCCAGGCGCTGATGGAGCAGGCTGGCGGTATCGTGCGGACTCCCGGGCAATTGCTCGGCTTGATGCAATAACCCATGCCGGGCAGCGGTTTGGAGCATGGGCTGGGCGCAACTGACGATACCCGGCAAGATACGAACAACAATATACGGGGACAACTGACATGGCTCTGAGTTTGACCCTCAAACCCGGAGAGAAGATATTCATCGGCGGCGCCGTGGTGCAGAACGGCCAGTCGAAGTCCGAACTCACCATCCTCAACGACGTTTCCATCCTGCGTCAGAAGGAAATCCTGCACGAAAAGGATGCCACCACGCCCTGCCGCCGCATCTATCTGGCGATTCAGCAGATGTACATGGATGAGGGCAATCGTCGGACGTATTACAAGCTCCTCAGCGAGTTGTTGAAGGATGTGCTTGAAGCCGCCCCCAGCACCGCCCAGTTGTTGCAGGATATCGGCAGCCAGGTTGCCGACGGCCGATATTATTCGGCCCTGAAACTCACCAAGCAGCTCATCAACTATGAAACGGAGCTCCTGAAAAATGCCAGGCAAAGGGATTGACGCCTACAAATCGGTTCAGCAGGAAACGCAGAATGGCCGCGAGCTCGAATCCTCGCTGCTGTCCAAGGCGGCGCTGATGCTCAAAATCTGCCAGGACAACTGGGATGGTGAAGGCCACGCCCAGCGCCTGGACGATGCCTTGCGCTTCAACCAGCGCCTCTGGACCTTCTTCCAGGCCGAATTGCTCGAGGACAGCAACCCCCTGCCCATCCCGTTGCGCCAGGATCTCCTCAGCCTTTCCGCTTTCGTCGATAAACGCACCTTCGAGGTGATGGCCTACCCTGCGGCGGAAAAACTGAACGTGCTCATCAATATCAACAGACAGATCGCCGAAGGCCTGGCCTCGCCAGCCCCGACCCTGCCGGAAGAACCCTGATTTAACCCCGCCCCCATCTTGCCCGACGAGCAATGGCTGTCCGCCCGGAACCTGCGAAGCACCGCAAGAGTATGAATGCCGGACTCCCGCCGGCAGGAACCGCAGATGCTTGAGCAACTGAGCTTCAGCGGCCGTGAGTTGCTGCTTGCCGTGGTTCTCGCCACCGTGATCTATCTTCTGGAAGTGCTGCTGTTTTCCCGCCGCGCCCGGCCCCGGCGTGACGAGGCGCTGCAGCGGCGAGTGGAAGAGTTGGAGCATGAACTTGCTTCACTGAAGGTGCGTACGGAGCAGTTGGAAACCCAACCTCCCGCCGGAAGCGCCCTGGATATCCAGAGCAGCATCCACAGTGAGGCGGTACGTATGGCGCGAGAAGGCGTCTCGGCCCAGGAAATGGCTGACAGCCTGGGGATTTCCCGCGGCGAGGCGGAACTGATCATCGCCTTGCACAAGAGCGTATCGGGCTGATTCCGTGTTAACGGCAGATGTTCGGTTTTTTCATGAACCCAGGGCCCGCGGTACCGGGCTTCCGCCCCGATGAACCTTTCTGCCTTGCCCGAGCTGCTGCTTGCCTGGGTAAAGAACCAGGGTGCGGCGCTATTGGAGCCGGACAAGAACGACGGCCAAGGCGCCCAGTTCCGGGTTGGGGGGCACTACGACGGCAAGGTACTTGATACCCTGGCCGGTGGCCGCCATTTGGTGCAGGTGGCCGGCCAGAAGCTGGACATGGCACTGCCGCGCCAGACCCAGCCCGGGGACAGTATCCGCCTGACCTACCTGGGCGGCGGACCTCGCCCGACCTTCCTGCTCAACCAGCCGGTCGCTGCGGGCGCCGGCGCCGCCTCTCAGCCAGTCAGCCTGTCCACTACCGCCCATCAGGTCAACGCCCTGATGCGACTGGCCGGTCCCGCGCCGGCCAGGGTGGCGGAGGTGCCGATGGCATCAGCACGCCCAGCCGCCGCGTCCACATCCTACGCGACGTCCACCACACCATCTGCCGGACCAATGCCTACTGCCGCGCGTCCCTCGACGGTGCCGAATGTCGCTGCCCTGGCAAGCGCTGTCCGGCAAGCCAGCAACCTGGCCGCCGCCGCCTCGGGGAAGCCGCTTGCGCCCGCCGCGGCGCCGCTGGCGGGGCCGGGCGCCACCCAGGCGGCCGCGCTCGCGGCCGCCCGTCCCATCGTGGCCAACGTGGTCATGCTGCAAGGCTATTCCGCCACGGTGCAATCCATCCCCGCCGGCGTCGTCAGCCCGAATACCGCCCTGGTTGGCCAGGCCGTCGATGGACTGCGAGCCTCGATCCCCGCCAGCACCACCCTGAATCCCAACGTCCTGGCGGAATTGCCGCCCCTGTCGCGCAACCTCCTGCCCACCCGGCTGTTCCAGACCCTCAGCGAGAGCGGTGTGTTCTATGAAGCCCACCTGGCGCGCTGGGCGAAGGGCGGCCTGCCCTTCGAGGCGATCCTGCGCGAGCCCCAGGCACGATTGGGCAGGGAGACCACGGTCCAGGCCGGCATTGCCGAGCTGGGTGGCATGTCCGACGAAGCGGCCCGCCTGGCGGGGAGGCAATTGCATGTCCTGGAGGGGGCGCCCTTCGTCTGGCAGGGATTCGCCTGGCCGGGGCAATGGCTGGAATGGTTGGTGGAGGAGCGGAAGCCGGGAGAAGGCGAAGGGCAAGGTGACGAGCAGCCCGCTCAATGGGTAACCGAGCTCAGCCTTACTCTGCCGCGTCTGGGCGCCGTCCATGTTCATCTTGGACTGAACGGCGAGCGCATCCATCTGCGTCTGAGCGCCCCGGAGGAGAACACCCGAGAAGAGATGCGCGCCGCCCTACCCATGCTGGTCAAGGGCCTGGAAGCGGCGGGCCTGCGGCCGGCCGGATTGAGTGTAGAGGCGTCCGGTGAAGCCGCCTAAGACGCGCGCCCAAGCGGTAGCCCTGACCTACGAGGCGGAGGATGGTGCACCGCGCGTGGTGGCCAAGGGCAAGGGCTTGCTGGCTGAGGAGATCATCGAGCGTGCCAAGGCCGCCGGCGTATTCGTGCACGAGTCCCCCGACCTGGTCAATCTGTTGATGCAGGTGGACCTGGACGAACGCATTCCTCCTGAGCTTTACGTGGCGGTGGCGGAGCTGCTGGCCTGGCTCTACCGGCTTGAGCACGGCACTCCCCCCGAGGCGGTGCCCAGCCCTAAAGTTTGAGGATCGCCAATAGGGCCTGTTCCAGGGCGAGGCGGGCGGGAGCGGCCCGCAGGCTTTCGCCGGCCAGGACGAACACATCCTCCGCCCGGTTCCCCAGGGTATTGATACGTGCAGACAACACGTTGGCACCATGCTGGTGCAGCAGCATGGCCACCTTGGCCAACAGGCCGGGACGGTCGCCAGCGGTAAAGGTCAGCACATAGTCGCGGCCGTTGTCGCTGGGCGACAGACTGGCCTGGGGCTCGATGGGAAATGCCTTCAGGCGGCGCGAGACGCGGCCGGACGGTGGAATGTCCGGAGCCGCCTGGCGTTCCAGTTCCCCGGCCAGTTCGTGCTCGATGTAGTTCAGGAAATCCCGATAGGCTACCTGGCGCTGTTCCGGATCCAAGGCATAGAAGGTATCCAGGGCGAAACCGTCGCGGGTGGTATGGATGCGCGCAGCCAGGATGGTATAGCCCAGGCGGGCGAAGAAAGCGCAGATGCGGGCGAACAGGGCTTCCTCGTCGGGCGCGAAGACCAGTACTTCTACGCCTTCGCCCACCGGCGCCAGGCGGGCCTTGACGATGATCTTGTCGCGGCGCAGGACGGGCAGCAGACGGCGGGTTTGCCAGGCGATGTCACGGGCATCCTGGCGCAGGAAGTAGACATCGTCCAGGCGTTTCCATAGTGTCTCCTCGCTGCCGGATGTGAAGCCATAAAGGCGCAACTGGGCGCGCGCCTGCTCCTTCTTTTCCTCGATGCTGTCGGCCTCCGGCGCCCCGCCTTCCAGGACGCGGCGCGCGGCCAGGTACAGTTCGCGGGTGAGCTTGTCCTTCCAGGCGTTCCAGACCTTGGGGCTGGTGCCGCGGATGTCGGCGACAGTGAGCAGGTAGAGGGCGGTCAGGCGTCGCACGTCGCCGCAGCGCGCGGCGAAGTCGGCGATCACCTCCGGGTCGGTGAGGTCCTGTTTCTGCGCGACCTGGGACAGGGAAAGATGTTCCGCCACCAGCCAGGCCACCAGTTCGGATTCCTCCTTCGACAGGCCATGGCGTATGCAGAAACGAAGCGCATCACGGGCACCGAGCCGGGAATGGTCGCCGCCGCGCCCCTTCGCGATATCGTGGAACAGGGCAGCCAGGAGGAGCAGATCCTGGCGCTCGCAGGCGCCCATCAGCCGGTGTGCCAGTGGGTATTCGTGGGCGAACTCGGGCACGGCCAGGCGGCGCAGGTTGCGGGCCACCATGAGGATGTGCTCGTCCACCGGATAGATATGGAACTGGTCGTGCTGCATCTGGCCGGTGATGCGACCGAACAGGGGCAGGTAGCGGCCCAGGATGCCAAGGCGATGCATCAGGCGCAGGGTGAGCGTCACCCCGCGCGGTTGGCGCAGGAGTTCCAGGAAACGCCGCTGGTTATCGGGGTCGCGCCGGAAGGCGGCGTCTATCCTGCGTCCGGCCCGCCACAGGGCGCGCAACAGGCTCGGCGTGCAACCGCTGACGCCCGGTTCCCGGGCAAGGACCAGGAAGGTTTCCAGCAAGGCGCCCGGCTTGCGGGTGAACAGGTCCTCGTCGGCGTCGAGCAGAGTGCCACAGGCGCGGAAACCCAGGAAATCAGGCAGATCGTGGGGGGCGGGCGGCGGCAGCAGGCGGGTGCGAAGTTCGCCCATGACCAGTTCGTTGACGATGCGGACGTGCCGGGCGGCACGGTAATAGCGCTGCATGAGCCGCTCCGAGGCGCGCCGGCTGCCTTGGACGGCGACCCCCATGCCCCGGGCGATGGGCTCCTGGAATTCGAAGAGCAGACGCTCCTCGCGCCGGTTGGCGGCGAGATGCAGGCGGATGCGCAGGTGGGAGAGCAGATTCAGGTCGGTGACCGCCGCACGCGCCTCCTCGGCACTGAGCAGGCCGGCCCGCGCCAGGCCGGGCAGGCTGTCCCCGAGGCCGGCGGCGCGTGCCACCCAGAGCAGGGTTTGGACGTCGCGCAAGCCCCCCGGGCTTTCCTTGAGATTGGGCTCCAGCAGCATGGCCACGTCGGTGTGCCGGCCATGGCGGATCTTCTGCTCCAGGGACTTGGCCTGGAAGAACGCGGCGGTATCCATCTGTTTCGCCAGGGCATCGCGCAGGCGCTGGAACAAGCCGCGATGTCCGGCCAGCCAGCGCGCCTCAAGCAAGCTGGTCTGGATGGTGATGTCGCCGTGGGCTTCCTGCAGGCACTCGGACACGGTGCGCACGCTGTGGCCGATGGGCAGCCCCACATCCCAGAGCAGGGCGATGAGCGGCTCGAAGCGTGCGCGCTCGCTGTCCGCAAGCTGGTCGTCCAGCAACAGCAGGACATCCACGTCGGATTGCGGGAACAACTCGCCACGACCATAGCCGCCCACCGCGACCAGAGTGGCCAGGGCAGGCAGTTCATGGGCGGCCCAGATGTCGCTCAGAATGCGGTCGGTGAGTTGTGCCAGCCGGGACAGCAGGGTTCTGGCGACGGGACGCGCCAGATAGGCTTGCAGGAGTTCGGTGCGTTCTTTCGCCAGGCGTTCCCGCCAGGCGGCAATACGGGCGAACTCGGGGTTCATGCCATGCAAATCGCGTGGTTGGGGACGAAGGCAGGGATGGCGGGGGATCCGTCAGAGAGGGTGAGGACCTCGAAGCCGGAAACGGTGACCAGCACCGTGTGCTCCCACTGGGCGGAAAGGGAATGGTCCTTGGTGACCACAGTCCAGCCATCGCCCAGCATGCGGATGTCGCGCTTGCCGGCGTTGATCATAGGTTCGACGGTGAAAATCATGCCAGGCTGCAAAGTTGGTCCTGTATCGGACTTGCCGTAATGCAGCACTTGGGGTTCTTCGTGGAATTTGCGGCCGATGCCGTGACCGCAGAATTCCCGCACTACGGAGTAGCCATGGCCCTCCGCGTGCTTCTGGATGGCGGCGCCGATGTCGCCCAGCCGAGTGCCGGGACGCACCGCGGCGATGCCCTTCCACATGCACTCGTAGGTGATCTCGGAGAGCCGGCGAGCCTGGATGGAAGGCTCTCCCACGTAGAACATGCGCGAAGTGTCACCGTGCCAGCCGTCCTTGATGACGGTGATGTCCAGGTTCACCACGTCGCCGTTCTTCAGTTTTTTCTCACCGGGTACGCCATGGCAGACCTGGTGGTTGACCGAAGTGCAGATGGATTTGGGGTAGGGCGCGTGGCCAGGCGGCGCATAGTTGAGCGGTGCGGGTATGCAGCCTTGCACATTCACCTGAAAGTCATGGCAGAGCTGGTCCAGCTCACCGGTGGTGACGCCGGGTTTGACGAAGGGGGTGATGTAGTCCAGCACCTCGGAAGCCAGTCGGCCGGCAATCCTCATCTTTTCGATTTCTTCCGGGGATTTGATGGCGATGGACATGGGGTGTGGAGCGCGTTAAAGACGTTCAGGATAGGGAGGGCGGTGGCGGCTGTAAAGGCGGAGTTTATTGCTCGGAATTAGGCGGACGGCGGAATCAGGTGGTGGGGCGTTTTTCGAAACGGTCGTAATTACCGTCCCCCTCGGACACCTCGATATTATCGACCCGGGCCAGGGGTGGCCCCCGACGACACCATTCGACGAGCGTGTCGACCCGCTCCACCTCGCCCTGGAGTATGGCTTCCACCGAGCCGTCCAGGCGATTGCGTGCCCATCCCGTGACGCCCAGGCTGTCGGCGACCTCGCGCAGGGATTCCCGATACCACACGCCCTGCACCAGGCCGGTGATGACCAGATGGCGGGTGACGATTCCCGATGGCATCAATAGCGGCCGTGCCGGCGGGTGATGTAGTTGGTCATCTCCATCTGCTGCACGTTCATGTTGCGCAGGGTGTTGTGAACCCCCCGGATGATGGCGCGCATGACGCGGTAGACCATACCTGGATTCTTATCCAGCAGGGACTCGAAATGGCCCCGCTCCAGGCTGAACACCCGGGCAGGTCCGATGGCGCGCAGGGTAGCCGAGTGGGGCTCGCCGTCGATGAAGCCGAGCTCGCCGGCCAGCTCGCCCTTGCGCAGAATGTGCAAGACCACCCAGTCCTCACCCGGTGCCTTGCGGGTGACGGCAAGGTTGCCGTCAATGACCAGATGCAGGCGGTTGTCTGCTTTGCCTTCCTCGATGAGGATGTCGCCATCCTTCAGATCTCGGATCTCACCGAGATCCTTGAACAGGGCGCATTCGTCGCCCGTCAGGTCTTTGCCGAGGACGGAACCGAGAATGAAGCATTGTTGTTCGTTCATGGTGTGTCTCCTAGTGTCGCTCCTTACTTGATGCGCATGCCCGGCTGGGCACCGCTGTCGGGAGAAAGCAGGAAGGGGCCGCCGCGCTCGTCGCTGGCGGCCAGGACCATGCCTTCGGATAAGCCGAATTTCATCTTGCGCG
>Ga0233425_10002841_pt1 | contig 32934 bp, 28 predicted proteins | sample Watercolumn_Towu_2_FD_181712 | JGI IMG/M metagenome (GOLD analysis project Ga0233425, IMG submission 181712) | Freshwater microbial communities from Lake Towuti, South Sulawesi, Indonesia - Watercolumn_Towuti2014_140_MG | ecosystem: Environmental > Aquatic > Freshwater > Lake | place... | reverse complement strand
ATTTGGCTCACCAGCAAATACTGACAATAGTCCAATCGCGTTACTCGTTCCTTTTTCGGTTTCATGCACCAACAATAACGCCTTTCTTGACTATCGTCAATCTCTCAGTCTTGCGTAAGTCCTACTTAAGTCCCAAATCTTATAGTTGTCGAATTCACAGTTATTATTACCGGCTGCCGAAAGCTGCTGGTGGGTGTGGAATGCGCTCCCGACAGGATTTTGAGCATGATATAAGAATTGTCCGTCCAGGAAAGCGGTTATCTGATCCTTGCGAATGATGAGGGTAACCCGGTGGGTTCCTGAAAAGTCAACGGCTGTTTGAGCAGTTGTTATGATTGGAAACTGATCCGGGTATTTATAATACCCCAGGATTACTTGACCGAGTGGATTAGAGCCAGTAAAGATTTGCCTCCAGGATTCTTCACCATAACTTGAATCATTTGTGTAATTTGAGCCGCAAATACTTCCGCGCGAGACAAACTCTAAAATGCGGAATTCATATTCAACCGCATACCTGTCAGATATGTGGTTGCTTACAATGGCACCCGAAATATCATCCATAAACTCACTAGTGACAATCAATTTCCCATTCTCAATCCTGGCATTCCCAATAGGCTCGCCAAACTCCCACACATCGAAACTGGTCTGGTAAAGCGGTTCTTCGTACTGGATGGCAGCGAGGGCGGCTTGGACGTTAGGATCAAGCGTTGGTGTGGGTGTTGGTGTGGGCGTGGGTGTTATTGTGGGGCTGGCGACTTTAATCACAGTACTGGTTGTTGTTGTGGCTGGTTTAGTCGCCACTGGAATAAAGGTGGAAAACAGGCCATTCCTACTGAGCCAGAACAATCCGCCGCCGATTGCGAGAATCACAATTGCCAGCAGGCTGCCTATCCAAATCCTTTTTCCTGCGATTTTTGGAGCGCCTTTTGGGCGGGATTGCTTGATGCGCTCCGGCTTCTTGCGGGGTTTGCTCTGTTTCAGCGCAGGCGCAGCGCGGCGTAGTTCGATGGCTGTTGCAAGCAACCGTGAGGCGTCTTTGTAGTTCTCGTCGCGCAGGATGATATTCTTGAGTAGGCTGATGGCCTGGGCGTAGTCCCGGTTGGCCATGGCCTGGCTGGCATTCGTGTACAGCCCGGAAAGCTCGCGCTCTTGGGTGATCTGCGCCGTTTCCACGCCAACCTGTTCGGCAGCGGCCGGATGGAGCGCCAGGTACGCCTGCCAGACCTGGAGCGCGTTCTCGAATTGCCCGGCCTCCACCAGGCCCACCGACTGCGCGCGCGCCGCGTCCAGTTCGCTCGCATGCTGCTGGGCGCGCAACTCGGCGAGCTTCTGATGGAATTCGGCGTTATCGGGTTCAACTGTCAGGACATCGTTCAAGACCTCGACGGCCGCCTGCCACTTGCCGGCCTGGGCGGCGTTCTCGGCAAGGCGCAGGGCGGCTTTCAGGCGCACCTCGCGCTTGCCCTTGCGCACCTCGACCAGCCGGGCTTGCAGCGTCTCGTTTTGCGGCTCGGCCGCCAGCCCGGCGTTGAGGGCTTCGGCGGCTTCGTCCCAGCGGCCTTCCTGCACAGCTTGCTCGGCGCGGTGCAGGATGGCGTCCAGTTCGGCGGATTTCTGGGCGGCGCGCACCGCCTCCAACCGGGCGGACATTTCGACGTTGGCGGGTTCCAGCGACAGGACTTCGTTCAGGGCGGCGACGGCTTCATCCCAGTATTCGGAGGCAACCGCCGCATCGGCGCGGGCGCGGATCGCCTTCAGCCAGGCAGAGTGTTGGGCGGCTTTCAGGTCAGCAAGCCGTTTTTGGATGGCGGCGTCCTCACGCCGGAGCTCCAGGTACTCGCCCAGGGCGTTGATGGCTGCGTCCCAGCGACCGGACTTTTCTGCCTGGTTCGCTTTTGCGACGAGGCCGTCCAGACGTTCCTGCAACTGGCGCGCTTGGACGGCTTCGATCTTTGCCTGGATGGACTCGTCCTGTGGCGCGAGCTCTCGCGCATCACGCAGCGTGGCGAGTGACTTTTCCCAACTTCTCGCGCCTGCTTCTTTCTCGGCGCGGGAAAGCAGCGCAGCCATTACTTTGGCTTTTTTCTCCGCCCGCACTTGCTCTAAGCGTTCGAGCAGCGCCTGGTCATCGGGTGTGAACTTGAGCGCCTCGGTGAATGCGGATAAAGCGTCCTCATCCTTGCCGTCGGTGAGAGACTTCTCGGCGCGCTGGCGCGCAATCTGCGCCATACGCTGGCGTGCTTCGGTATGCTCAGCGTTGATTACCAGGATGCGCTGGTAGGATTGAATGGCATCCTGGACGCGCTTCTTAGCCAAGGCGGCATCGCCCAGTTTCAGATGCGCTTCGCACAATCCGGCGCGCGAGGCTACATCCTCGTCGTCCAACGAGAGCGCCTTTTCGAACTCGCTCACAGCCTGATCCAACAGACCCTGCGCGGCGAGGGTCAATGCAATGTTGACCTGGGCTTGGAGATTATCTCCCGAAACGGACAATGCCTGGCGGAAGTACTCGATAGCTTTGTCGTGTTCGCCGCTGTCACGGAATTCCAACCCGATCTCGATGAAACGGTTGGCGATGGGGTTGGCTTCGGTCAATTCCTCGCGCGCCTGCTCGATGGGGCGGTTCTTTTGCAGCCACAGGCGCATCAGTTGAATGACGAAGCGATTTTCCGCGGTCAGCACGTCCTTCTCGCGCAGGCGGAGCAGTCCGGAGGTCAGGTCGGATTCGCTGAAGCGGACGCGGTTCTTGCGCAGGGTTTCGGTTACGGCGCGGTTGTCGGCCCTGTCCATTTGCGCCAGCGCGGCGAGTCCCCATTTCTCGATATCCGAGGCTTCATCCCAAACGAACTTCAGGTTGACGGTGCCGCGCTCGACCACGTCGTCGAGGATGGCTTCCACGTCCGATTTTGCCACCTTACGCTGGCCGGTGCGCTGGCAGCGGGCAAACAGCTCGTGGCAGGTGAGCTGCGTGAAATAGGGATGCCCGGATGTGATGGCATAGATACGCTCCAATGCGCCGCCCTCGTATTCGAGAACGCCCTCGACGGGGCGAGTGATGAGGCTGCGGGTCTGCTCTTCGTTCAGGAAACTGATCTTCTTATAGAGGGCGGTCTTGAAAAATTCGGTGTAAGCCGCCTGCATGTTTTCCAGTTTACGCCCCGAAGAGCCGATGGAGAAGATGAAATTCAATCCATCCACGCCGCGCAGCCGCCGCAGGTAATCGATCAATGGGCGCGCCAGAGTTTCCTTGATCTCGCTCTCTTCGAGATTGTCGAATTCGTCGAACGTCAGCAGGAGCGAGTTTTTTTGGATCGCCGGCAGAAGGACGGTGAGAAACTGGTTCTCGAAGTATTCTGGATCGTTGGAGAAGGCTTGCTTATCGGGTATGGCGATTTCACTGCCGCGCTCCTGATTCACCACGCGCGTGATCTCGCGCGCCAGCCACCACAGGAAATGGTCAATGGTGGTGTGGGTGCGGCCTTGCAGATCGAAGAATACCGGGATGAAGCGTTTGGGCAGGCGGTTGCCAAGCTGCTTCAATACCGAAGTTTTCCCCACCCGCCGCTGCCCGTGGATGACGAGGATGTGATCGGCGTATTGCCCGGCGATGCTGTGCTCGATCCACTGGAAGATATCCTCGCGGCCGAAGAACATGCGTTGTTCGAGAACGGGGGCGCCGGCGATATAGGGATTGATGATCTCGTTCATGCTCTCTCCTGGGAAAGGACGAGGTGGTCTAGAGAGTTATTCTGACACAAATTCCCGCGAATGGCAAGTGACCTTTTGCCTGCTCTAGCGGAACAGTAGGGCAATTATCTCCTCCCAGTGTGGGAACAGCAACATGTGGCCTTCGTCTGGATAGACGATCAGGCGGCTGTTCGGGATTCTTTCAGCCATGTATTGCGCCATCCGCATGGATGTCTGATTGTCAGCAGTGCCGTGCCAGATGTGAACCGGGGCGCGAATATCCTCCAGCTGAAAGCCCCATGGCTGGGTGATCAGGCGCACATCCCAGGACATGCCTTTCATACCAGGGCGGAATGCCTCCACGTCGCTTTCAATGCACAGTTCTCGGACCCCAGGCTGGCGCATGACCGCCTCGTCTGCGGGCGGCCTGGTTCTATCGTTGTCGAACGCCTTGGCCGGGTCGGCGCCGCGTTCGTGGAAGACGAATCCGCTGATCATGCGGCTGATAGGCCATGGTATGTATTGGCCGTATTTGAAGCCAAACTTGTTTAACGGCGTCATGCCGTCGGTCGCGCCAGGCGCATCCACCGGTCCTGCGCCGGAAAGGGTGGCCGCCGCGCTCACCCGTTCCGGCAGGGCATACGCACAGGCGAGGGTGTGCGGTCCGCCGCCGGAATGGCCGGCGACAGCGAACGTTGCGAGATTCAGCGCGTCAGCGAGTTGGGCGATGTCAATTGGCCAATCTAATATGCGGCGGCCTGGCTGGAAGGTGGATTGTCCGTAGCCGGGCCGTTCTACGCAGATGAGCCGCACGCCCATTTTCTTAGTGATCTCGTCCGGAGGATGGAACAAGCGCGACCCGGGGATGCCGTGAAAGAAGAAGAGAGGCTTGCCGTTGGGATCGCCGTATTCAGCGTAGGTAAGAGCGCGATGGTCTTTGAGAGAAATGGTGTTGGTCATGATGTTTCCTCCTGAGAATTGTCCGGGTTTGATGGCTACCTGCTCTCCAGAATATTCTCCACGAACGGATGGAAGCGTACATACCGAAATGCTTCACCATACTCGACGCCGACCTTTTGCCCGACTTCGATCGCCTGCGCCTTCAATGCCCAGCCAACCGCGGCCACAGGATCAGACGCCGCGTCGCCTAACAGGGCGGCCAAATCCAGCCCGGCGATCCGCGCCTGGCGGATCACGTCCTCGACGAGGAAAGTCATCTGGGTCTTGTGCTCCGCCAGAGCAGCCAGTTTCTTTTCCATCGTATCGCTGATATCCACGACCTTATTCGCCTTAGCGGGATTTTCCGCGTAGAAGTATTTTTCTGGAACAAAATGCGGCTGCAATCCTTCAGTCATGTGTTCGGGATGTACCAGCGGCAGGAAAGCATAGTTGATGGCATCCGATGCAGCCCAAGCGACAGCGCGGTGGTCGGGGTGGAATTCGTCCGTCGCAAACGGGTCTTCAGCGAAGACGATATCCGGTTTGTATTGGCGGATCAGGCGAATGAATTGCTCGCGCAGCAAGCCCGGTCGGAGAGAATCGAGTCCCATATCGGCATGACCAAGCATGATCGGCGGTTCGGCGCCCAACACTGCCGCTGCGTGCTTTGCCTCTTCGGCGCGCAGATGGATCAGGATTTGGCTACCGTGCTGGAATGAGCCGCAGCGTCCATCCGTGGCAACGATGATGATTGCCTTGGCTCCTTCAGCGATCATCTTGGCAAGCGTCCCGCCGGCGTAGAACTCGGCGTCGTCGGGGTGGGGGACAAGAGCAAGAATCGTTTTGGGCATTTTCTTATTCCTTTAGGAACCCGTTTTCTTCAAGAAAACGGATTCCTCAGCACTGGTGTGAGGGTTATAGTTTTTCTTTCTCTTCTGTCAATTTCCGCGCCTCTTCCATTGCTTCAGCGCGGTTGGCGATCGGGAAGCGCCCGTTCAGCGGGCTGAGGCGCGCGCCGAGGCGAGTCGGCTCGTACATGCCCCAGCGGGTGAACCAGCGCATCCCGCCGGACAATGCAGACGCCTCGCCCAGTTCATTGAGCGTCGCTGCATCCCAGCCTCCGAAAAGACCATACAGGAACATGAATAGAGGAAAACTGGGCAGGATGCCGATCAGGAAGATCAGCACACTGGTGATCTGCTCTCCTTTCCAGATGAATCCATTGACCAGTGAGAGGATCCCGTAATGCACCAAAGCTGCCAGCAATGGTGCAACCAGCGATTGCCAGACATAGAAGCGCTGCGGGAAGCAGACCTTGTGGTTGATGAAGTAGGCGGTAACACCCTTGGCGAACAGCCCGACGAAGTAGGCAATAATTAGAGCTGTCACCTGGAAGCGCGCCAGCAAGATCCAGGCCAGCACCACGCGAATGACCTGCTCTGAGAAGACCAGGATGGACTTGAGATAGGGTTTGTTCGCACCCAATTGAACATTATCGCCCACCCAGGAAGGGAACTGCACCGCGCCCCAGATGGTCAACGGGATTACATAGAGCGCCGCTCGTTGGAATTCCACACCGGTGGAGCCGAGAATGAACTTGGGCGCGACCGCCAGCAGCACTGCGCCGATGAACGCACTTAAGAGCGCATTATATTTGTAGGTCATGGCGCTGTAATACTGGCTAAGGATGCGCTTGCCATTGGAAATGGCTTCCGAGATGGCCGGCATCACACCGTCATTGAGCGTTTGTGTGACGTTGAATGCGAAGATGAAGTTCTGCGCCATGCCCCAGTTGCCCCAGATTTCGGTATAGTTGATCAAGCGCGCCTGGGTGATGGCCACCTCCGCGGCCTGGCCGAACGACCAGGCAGCCGAACCGAGCATCTCGAAAACGCCGAACTTGAAGCTGTTCTTGACCACTTCCCAATCGAAGTGGGCGAGGAAAAGGATGCGCGCATTATAACCGACACGATGGTAGAGCCCCATGCCGATCAGGAAGGTGAACAGTTCGGCGGCATAGGCGGCGATACCCAAACCGAGCAGCCCGCCCATCACACCACCGAAGATGGGGTGACTACGCCCCCAGGCAAACATGACCGTCACGAATATCGGTTGCACGACCACCGGGATGAAGGTCACAATGATATCGAGCAAGCGGCTGTAGTCGAGCCGTTGAAAGCCGGTCAGCGCGTGGCGAAAAATCTGGTAGAAGCCGGGGATTTGGATGAAGGCGTGGACAATCACACTCCAGGCATAGAGCGCAAATGCTGATCTTGGCGCCAGTGTGCTGGCCAATCCGACCACGAGCGCCACCTGCACCGCGCCGGAAAGCGCCTGCCACCAGATGAACACCTGTCCATACTGGATACCTTTCTTTGGGTCACGCACGCGATACTCGGAAAGATACTTGATGAACGCCACGCTTGTTCCCATATCCAGGAAAAGCCAGGCCAGATTAAAGAACTGCGTAACACGCCCCCAAATTCCCAAAGCTTGCGCCGAAGGCAGGATGTACGATGGCAGGATCAGGTTCTGGTAGATGATGAGTGGGATAAACAGGATGAGGCCGATGCTTAATGCGACCAGGAATCCCCCGAGCGGGCGATGGAAACCAACTTCCTCCCATTCCGACTTCGCTTCACGCACCTCGAACCTTCTCCTATCCGAGACGATCTTTTCCAGCTCTTCGGGATGTTTCAAGCTGTAGCGGCGCACGAGGAAGAAGATAACAAAAGTAGTAATGGTCATCAGCGCCATCAGCACCAAAAGGATATTCCTTTCAGCCGTGTGCGGGACAGGCGAGCCTGGGTACTCAGCAAACGAGAGCGGGGTACGTCTAGCCGCGCGTGTCACGAGATGGTAGATGAGATAATTTAAATAGGCCCATTCCTGGATTTGCCGGTTTGCGTTGTCGGCGACATAGGCGTTGAAAACGTAAACGTTCGGCTTTGCCCGCCATAAAATCCATTCACCTGTTTCGTAAGCCGTCACCAGCGGTTGAACGGAAGAGACAGGCGTCTGCACATCGAACCGCTCGCGCACCTGCGGCGCGCCGTTCCAAACAATGCCCGTTACCAGCGGATCGTTAATCTGGATCGCGGTCAGACTGACGGGATCGTCGCGGCGGGTTAGCGTCAAGGTGACGCCGGTCATGGTCATAACATCCGCTGCGTTCATGTCCGGACCGAGAAATAGCACGAGCCCAGCGCCTTGCGCCACCCGCGCCAGGATGGCTTCCGGGTCTGGGACGAGGCCGTTGAGCAGGATTACGTCTGCCTGCGCCGGATCCTCCACGGGCGTGAATTTTGTCAATTCGAGGGCAGTTTGCACACTCCCCTGTGTCCCGGCGTAGTAGACACGCAGGGCGTTGTCGGCGGATACGGGAGTGGCGATGGTAAACACAAAGATGAAGGTGGCGAGAAGTACGATGAGCTTTTTCATAAGGATTACCTTTTTTGCCACGAATTGGCACTAATTAGCACGAATTTGGTTTTGGATTACTTGACGATTCTGCGCTGCTCCAATGAGCTTTGACCAAAGTTGAGCAGGATTGCCAATCGATAACCTGTTGAAGCCAGGTAATGCATCGCTTGAGCCTGGTGGTTGGCGTTGAGTTTTGATACCGACTTGATCTCTAGGATGATCTTGCCGTCAATAACGAAATCAGCAACGTAGTCTCCGGCGAGAATGCCCTTGTATGTAACCGGCAACTTCACTTGTTGCTCGAATGGGATACCGCGAATCTGCAATTCATGAGCGAGCGCGGCCTGATAAACGGCCTCCAGAAATCCCGGTCCAAGAATCTTGTGAACTTCCATCGTTGCTCCGAAGACGGCAAACGACAACTCCTTGAAAAGTATCTCGGCCATAAGGTCCTCCAAGAATCTATTCGTGATAATTCGTGAAATTCGTGGCTAAAGCTCGTAGCCGTTTTCGCGGATCACCTCTGCGAACCAGCGCCCGCTATCTTTTACCGTGCGCTGCTGCGTCTTGAAGTCGATGTAGACCAACCCGAACCGCTGACCATAACCATGCGCCCACTCGAAGTTATCCATAAAAGACCAATGGAAGTAACCTTTCACTGGCACACCATTTGCCATAGCGCGCTGAATCTGGGCAATGTGGTTCTTGAGGTAACGGATGCGGCGTTCGTCGCGCACGCGACCATCGAAGTCGAGGCCGTCCGGTACGGGGGCGCCGTTTTCGGTGACCATGAGTTCTGCCCTCACCCCCTGCCCCTCCCCCTCCCCCGAAAGGGGAGAGGTGATGGATGGGGTGGAAAAATAATCCTTCCAAACACGCATCAATAGCTCATAAAGGCCTTCCGGGTAAATTTCCCACATTCCAGAATACTCATTACCTTCCGGGTGAACTTGAGTCGCTGCCACCACCGGGAACTTCATATCGTTCTTGACTACCGTGCGGGTGTAATAATTAACGCCAAGCAGGTCGAGGTTCTTTATCTTTTCCATGTCGCCCGGCTGGATGAGGTTTTTAATGAGCAACCTGCCGAGAGTGAATTCCTGTACCGGCGAAGTCCCCTTGAGCAGCGGATCGAGCATGGCGCGGTTCATTACTGCATCCATACGGGAGGCGGCGTCGCGATCCTTCTTGGAATCGGACGCGGGATGTACCGGGTTGAGGTTCAGCACGATGCCCACTTTTACCGGTTTCTTGGATGCGGCGCGGATGGCCTCGACAGCCAATCCATGTGAAAGCAGCAGGTGGTGCATGGCCTTGAAAGTTGCCGCCGGGTCCTGGATGCCAGGCGCATGGCTGCCGTCGAAGTAGCCTGCGGCAGCCGTGACCCACGGTTCGTTGTGCGTGAAGATCGTGCGGACGCGATCCGAGAGCCGCGCGCTGACGATCGCGGAGTAGTCGGCGAAGAGATAGGCCGTTCGTCTTTCAGGCCAGCCGCCACGATCCTGTAGAGCCTGCGGAAGGTCAAAATGATAAAGGCAGGCATATGGTTCGATGCCTTGCCGGAGCAACTCGTCCACCAGCCGGTCGTAGAAATCCAGCCCCTTCGGGTTGACCGTTCCCTCGCCTTGCGGTTGAACGCGGCTCCAGGCGACTGAAAAGCGGTACGCTGGAATACCGAGTTCGGCCATCATTGCTACGTCTTCCTTGTAGCGATGATAGTGGTCAATGGCCACGTCGCCGGTCTCGCCATTAGCGATCTTGCCGGGCGTGTGGCAAAAGGTATCCCAAATGCAGGGACCTTTTCCTTCTTCGTTCCAAGCGCCTTCTATCTGGTAAGCAGAGGCGGCAACTCCCCAGGTGAAATCTTTGGGAAAAGTGATTTTAGGCATGAGTTAAGGTTTCTGGATTTGGTATTTGAGGATTTTGGGTGTGCTGCTGGCAATGTACAAATCGTTTTCAAGACCAAATGCCATACCAAAGGCAACACCATCGATCTTGAAGAAATCCAGGTACTGGCCATTCGCGTCGAATACCTGGATGCCCCATATATCGCTGACATAGATGCGCCCATAGCCATCCACTGCGAGAGTGTCGGGCGCTTGGAAACGGCCCGGGTCCACGCCTTCGGCTGGGTGCTGCGTCTCGCCGCCGAAGCGGTCCAGGTATTTCCCTTCCGGGCTGTACTTCAGTACGATGTTGTTGAATGTTCCGAGAACGTAGATGTTTCTAAGGCCGTCCACAGCCAAGTGCATGTCCAGCTCCGAGTCATTTGTCACCGACTTGAACGCATCCTGGATGGTCAGGTTGATCGTCCCATCCTGGGCAAAGCGGAAGATGGTCTCTTGACCCGCCGTCGCATACAAGCTGCCGTCCGCGCCGAGAGCGATGTTCTCGAAGTAGTTGCTCGTATTGGAAGGGGTCGCATAGATTGGCGTTTTCAGTTCCTCTCCGTAAGAGTCGAAGTGCAGGATCTTGCCACTCGCGCAGGCGAAGAAAGTCCCATCCGGCGCGACGACCAGGCTGGCGATGTAATTATAGCTGCCAAGGTTGATCAGTTTCAGGAAGTTTCCCTGTGCGTCGAAGATCTGGATGCGTCCATCGCTGTAGTCGCCGACGTAGATGTTCCCATTACGATCCACCCCGATGGCGCGTGGGTCATTCAACATGCCTGCGCCCATGCCTTCCTCGCCAAAAGATAAAACCGGGTTGGCAAAGGATGGCGTTGGGGAGGGGAGGATTTGCTCGATGATGGAGCTTGTGTCTCCACTTGTCCCCTGGCTACGCAGGTTGAAGAAGACCGCAAAGAGCACTCCGGCGATCAGCAGGCCGATAACGGCCATGAATAATGCCAAAGAATTATGCCGTCGAGGTTGCTGCGCTTGATATGGCTTACCCAGAAAAGTCTCTTGTGCCTGATCCAACTTCGATGGTGGGATGCGTCCTTCGGCGTCCAACTCGCCAAGCGAACGCCCGCCCGCCAATTCCGACATGAGCAGGTCAGTGATTTCCACGGCTTTGCCCTGTTCGATGGCATCCACCACAAACCTGGCTTGGGACAGGTCAGCGCCGGTTAGCTCGCGGAAGATCTGGATGGCTTCGACCTTGTTCCCGCGCTGCAAGGACTTGATCACACCGCCAAGGCTTTCTGAACCTCCTATCTCAGTGGTGGTCAACGCGTTCGGTACAACAACCGAATTGTTGCAATAAGTGCATTTCATGATGCTTTTTCCACTGGGCAGTTCCAGAGGCGCGCCGCAGGCTGGACATTTAAATATGGTTGTTTCTACCATTCTTATCCTTTCTTTGAACCCTGCTAGAATACCGTAAAACCCAAACTTCCGCAAGCGTGTATAATCAGCAATATGACCGAAGCCACCAAACGTCTGCTCGACCCAGAGCCGAAATCCGACGACCGGCTGGACACCACCCTGCGCCCGCAGATGCTCTCCGACTTGATCGGTCAGCAGCAGGTGAAGGAAAACCTGGCGATCCTGATCGCGGCTGCCCGTCAGCGAAAAGAGCCTCTCGACCACGTTCTCTTCTATGGCCCGCCCGGCTTGGGGAAGACCACCCTGGCGCATGTGGTCGCTAATGAGATGGGCGTCAACATCAAGGTCACATCGGGGCCGGCCATCGAGCGCGCTGGCGACTTGGCAGCTATCCTGACCAACCTACGCGCCGGTGATGTGCTTTTTATTGACGAGGTCCACCGCCTGGGTAAAGCCGTGGAAGAGGTGCTTTACCCGGCAATGGAGGATTACGCTCTAGACATCGTCATCGGAAAAGGTCCATCGGCGCGATCCATCCGCTTGAAGCTGCCACGCTTCACCGTGGTTGGGGCAACGACGCGCCTGGCGTTGATGACCGCCCCACTGCGCGCTCGTTTCGGTGCGGTTTATCGCCTGGATTACTACAACCTCGAAGCGATGCGGGCCATCGTTCAGCGCGCGGCGCGGATGCTAAAGGTGGAAGCGAATGCGGGCGGTGTGGAGGAGATCGCCAGGCGGGCGCGTGGTACGCCGCGTGTGGCGCTCCGTCTCCTGCGCCGCGTACGGGATTACGCCCAAGTGCGCGCCGACGGAGTCGTTACCCGGCAGGTGGCTACCGAGGCGCTCGACCTGCTCCAGGTGGATCCGCTTGGGCTGGATGATGTGGATCGCCGCGTCTTGAAGACGGTGATCACCAAGTACAACGGCGGACCGGTGGGGTTGAACACCATCGCCGCGGCGATCAGCGAGGAGCCGGACACCATCATGGATGTGGTCGAGCCGTACCTGTTGCAGCTTGGCTTCCTCGACCGCACTCCGCAGGGGAGGGTGGCGACGAAATCGGCGTATGCGCATTTGGGGGTGGAATACAACGAGGAGACACAGCCGAGATTGTTGTAGCATTAGGATCGATTGAACCGCATTGGCGATGAAACCTGCAATTATTCGCATTATTTCCGAGGATAGTTACTTTCAGTATCTTGAGACTATCCGTCACAACCGCACCAAGCGTCACCGGGCTGGCGAGTTTTTCGTCGAAGGTGTGAGGGCAATCACGCAGGCCGTGGAAAAAGGCTGGGAAATGCGTGCTTTGGCATATTCACGGGAGAAACGTCTGTCGGACTGGGCCAGGGGCATCATTGCTAATGCGGGGGCAAGAAGGCATTACGAGTTGTCGTTAACGCTCATGGAGAAGTTGAGCCAAAAAGAAGAGAGTTCCGAGCTAATCGCCCTCGTGGCGATGCCACAGGATGAACTGAGCCGCATCCCGCTACATGAACGCTTGCTAGTCGTCATTCTCGACCGGCCAGCCAGCCCGGGCAATCTCGGCGCGATCCTGCGCTCGTGCGATGCCCTGGGGGTGGACGGGGTGATCGTCAGTGGGCATGCCGCGGACTTGTATGATCCGGAAACCATCCGAGCCACTGTTGGCTCCTTTTTCAGCGTCCCGGTGGTACGCCTGCCCTCGCATACGGAACTCCTCCCCTGGTTGGATGACTTGAAACAACGTGTTCACGGATTACAGATGGTCGGCACGAGCGCCAGGGCAAAGATCCCGATTGGCAAATGGAATTTTACTTTGCCAACCATTCTGTCGGTCGGGAACGAAACGAACGGCTTAAGCGATGCATATCAAGCGTTGGCCGATGGCATGGTGACCATTCCCATGCAAGGGTACGCCAGCTCGCTCAACCTTGCCTGCGCGACCTCAATCCTGCTGTACGAGGTCTCGCGCCAACGAGTCGGATGATTTGGGAATGGAAGCCTTCGCTCGTTATCTCATCATAGGCGGCATAATCCTCCTGGTAGTTGGTGGGCTTGTTCTCCTTTCCGCCAAACTTGGTTTTCAGTTGGGACATCTGCCTGGAGATATTCGCATCGAGCGAGAGAATTATAAATTTTACTTTCCCTTCACCAGTGGTTTGCTCGTATCGCTGGTGTTGACATTGATCTTGAATATCATCGCCAGGTTATTGAAAAAATGAACGCAATTTCCCGAAAAATATTCCCCTTTTTCCTTTTCGGACTCTTTACTCTCTCCTCTTGCGGAAGGTTGGAAACGCTTCCCTATGACCCACCGCAAACGCCGGTGACTTGGTTGCAAATCCAGCCGTACGCCGAAATGAATTTCGGTAAACAGACTGTCATCTTTGTCCAGCCAAGCACCTCCGCTATTGTCTACTTCCTTGGCCTGATGACCATCGGTGTCGGCGTCTATTTCCTGAAAATCCGCGCTGGTCAACGCTCGCGGCTGTGGTGGGGGATCGCCCTGCTATTGTGGGGACTCGGCGCGCTGCTCGCCGGGACGAGTTACGAGGCGTTCAGCTATGCCATCAAGTGCGCCGGGCGAGAGGCTTGCCTATGGACCAGTTGGTGGGAGATTGGTTATCTGCTCGTCACCGTCTGGAGCGTGGACGCCATGCTCCTGGCTGTGGCCTATTCCAGCACAGAGGGCCGGCTGCGCAAGGGATTGTCGATCTATGCGCTCGCCAATGCTGTTTTGTATTTCGTGCTGTTGTCAATCGGCGTTTTCGCGCCGGTCAAATTTCTGATCTCCTTCGAGTTCTTATTGGTAGTTGGCTTTCCGGGCATTTTCGCCTTTTTCCTGATCAATGGGCGGCGCTTCAACAAATTCGGACAACCGCTTGATAAAGCCTTACTGGTCACTTGGGTTTGGCTGGGAATTACGATCATTGCCTATTTCGCCTATTACATATCCGGAAAGGCTGCCTCCTTGTGGACTAAGGGAATTTGGTTCACAGAGAATGATGTGCTGCATATCGGCCTGATCGCTTGGATGCTCTATATCGCATTTGCCGTAGCGCCGAAGACGAAAGACCTTGCATGAAAATCTCCGACTTCGATTACGACCTTCCCCTTTCCTATATCGCACAAACACCCAAAGAGCCGCGCGATTCCTCAGCTCTTCTCATTCTGCAGCGCGACACGGGAGAGCTGGAACATACTGTATTTTACAGCATTGCCAAATACTTGTATCCAGGTGACTTGCTGGTGCTGAACCGTACACGCGTCATTCCGGCGCGGCTCCTGGCGCGCAAACAAAGCGGAGGTCGCGTCGAGCTGCTCCTACTGCGCCGTGAAGACACGCGCACTTGGGAGTGCCTGGGAGGCGGCAAGGGACTGAAGGCAGGCGTCAGGTTGCTGCTCGACGAGAACGGGCCTGAGGCGGAAATCGTCGAAGTGTTGGACGGCGCACGGCGGATGGTGCGCTTTGCCCGCCCTATCGAGCTGTACCTGCCTCGAATCGGGCATGTTCCTCTGCCTCCATACATCCACGAGCCGTTGAAGAATCCGGAGCGTTACCAGACCGTCTACGCCCGCGATCCCGGCTCAGCGGCTGCCCCCACCGCCGGGCTTCACTTCACCCCGCGCCTGCTGGATGACCTGCAAGCCCAAGGCGTTAAGCTCGCTTACGTCACCTTGCACGTTGGGCTTGATACTTTCGCTCCGGTCACAGAAGACGATCCTGCAACGCACCAGATCCATACCGAGTGGTGCGAGTTGCTCCCGGAGACGGCGGATGCGATCAACCAGGCGCGTCAAATCGGCGGGCGGATCATTGCCGTCGGTACCACCTCCGTACGGACGCTCGAAAGCGCGATAGATCAGTCGTCAGTAGTGAGTCATGAGTCGTTAGTGGCTCCCTTCAGCGGTAGTACCAGCCTTTTTATCACCCCCGGTTATCAATTTCGAATCGTGGATGCGATGATCACCAACTTCCACTTGCCGCGCTCCACACTCATCATGCTGGTCAGCGCCTTCGCCGGTCGGGAGAACATTCTCCATGCTTACGAGGTCGCCAAGCGCGAGAAATATCGCTTCTTTTCCTTCGGCGATGCGATGTTTATTTTGTGAGTGTCAAGTTTCAGGTGTCACGTGTCAAGTAAACTCGATGCCATCACTGCTGAGCTCCTGACTTGCCGCAAATGCCCGCGCCTGGTTGAATGGCGCGAGCGGGTGGCGTGCGATAAGCGCCGCGCCTACCGCGAATGGGATTATTGGGGCAAGCCTGTACCCGGTTTTGGCGACCCGCAAGCGCGGTTGGTGGTCGTTGGGCTGGCCCCAGGCGCGCACGGCTCGAATCGCATTGGGCGTATGTTCACAGGCGACGCATCCGGAGAATTCCTTTATGCTGCCCTCTTCCGTGCCGGCTTTGCCAGCCAGCCGATCTCCCACCATCGCGACGATGGCTTGAAGTTGAATGATATCTACATCACCGCCGTCTGTCGTTGTGCGCCACCTGCCAACAAGCCCGCGCCACAAGAGATAGCCAACTGCCAGCCGTACCTCGTCCGCGAGATGGAACTCCTCAAACCACAGGTGATTGTTGCCTTGGGCCGCATCGCATTTGATGCTCTGAAATCTATTCTCCATGCTTCCGCCTCTCTTGCTTTTTCTCATGGCGCTGTCTACCAGCTAAAGACTGATAACTGTCTACTGCCTACTGCTCACTGGTTACTGTCTTCCTATCACCCAAGCCGCCAAAACACCCAAACTGGTCGCCTGACAGTCGCGATGTTCGACCAAGTGTGGGTGAAAGCCAGGCAGTTGCTTGATTCGACCACATAAAGAAAAATAGGATACAATACGTTTGAGTACTCTGGAGACGTAATGCGCCCAGTAGACATTATTCATAAGAAACGGGATAAAGGCGAGCTGACAAGCGAAGAGATCGAATACTTCGTCCAAGGCTTCACGCGCGGCGAGATCCCCGATTACCAGGTTTCTGCCTGGGCGATGGCCGTATTGCTCAATGGGATGACTGCCCGTGAAACTCTCGACCTGACCTTGGCATTGGCGCATTCTGGCGAGATGATTGACCTCTCCGATGTGGTTGAGATCGCGGTGGATAAGCACTCCACTGGCGGCGTCGGCGACAAGACCTCGCTCGTTGTGCTGCCTGTCGTTGCCGCGTGCGGCCTGCCGGTGGGTAAGATATCCGGGCGCGGCCTGGGTTTCAGCGGCGGGACGCTCGACAAGATGGAATCCATACCGGGTTATCGTTGCGACCTGACCACCACCGAGTTCAAGCGCCAGTTGAAGGATGTTGGCATCGTTCTCACTGGTCAGACGGCCTCACTTGCCCCTGCAGATGGTAGGCTCTACGCCCTACGCGATGTGACCGGTACGGTGCAATCCATTCCGCTCATCGCATCCTCGATCATGGGGAAGAAGATCGCCGCTGGCGCGCAAGCAGTCCTGCTGGATGTCAAGGTTGGCTTGGGGGCGTTCATGCAAAATCTCGCTGAAGCCCGCCAACTGGCAAGCCTGATGGTGACCATTGGTGAACTGGCCGGGCGCCGCGTTGTAACCCTGCTCTCTGACATGAACCAACCGCTCGGTTTTACCGTAGGCAACGCATTGGAAGTGCGCGAGGCCATCGAGACCCTGCACGGAGGCGGTCCAGCGGATTTTCGTGAGCATTGCCTAACCGTTTCAGCGCATATGCTGGTATTGGGACGCGTCGTGACAGATCTGCCTTCTGCTCGTACCATGGCGGAACGCGCTCTCGATGGTGGGCTTGCGTACCAAAAATTCCGGGCGCTGGTCTCTGCCCAGGACGGAGATGTCTCGTACGTGGACGATCCAGGCAAATTGCCGCGTTCGCTGTTTGTTGAGGTGGTGAACGCGCCTCGCAGCGGCTACCTGACTCAAATCCACGCGCGGCGTGTGGCTGAGGCTGCGGTGATTCTCGGTGCTGGACGCGTCAAAAAAGACGATCCAATTGATCGCGCCGTGGGTGTTGTTATCCACCATAAAGTTGCTGACTATGTGGAGAATGGTCAAGCTTTGTTCACCATCTATGCCAGTGACGCAGCGAAGCAGGTTGAAGCCTGCAATGCGGTGCAAAATGCTCATCTGTGGAGCGACGAGCCGATCTCGCCGCTGCCTATCTTTTATGATAACTAGCCAAAAAAAGACTTGCATTATCTTTGATAATGGTGCATACTAGAAAGGAGGAGTGCGCCATGACTATTATATCCTTGCGAATCTACCAACATGAAATCGAAGGCCTGATCGAAGGTGGGAAGGTTGATGAGGCAATTGCCCATTGCCAGCAAATCCTCAAAACTTTCCCGATGAGTGTGGAAACATACCAATTGCTCGGCAAGGCATTTCTGGAGATGCGCCGCTATACAGATGCAGCGGATATCTTCCAGCGCGCCTTGATGTCTGTGCCAGATGATTTCGTTGCCCATGTTGGGATGAGCATCATCCGCGACGACGAGCGTAAAACGGACGATGCGATCTGGCATATGGAGCGCGCTTTCGAAATCCAACCATCCAATCCGGCAGTTCAAGCCGAATTGAAACGCTTGTATGGAAAGCGGGATGGTATCGAGCCACCTAAAGTGCGTCTAACACGCGATGCGCTGGCAAATATGTATAGCCAGGGTGAGCTTTACAGCCAGGCCATTACCGAAATTCGCTCTGTGATGGCCGAAGATGCGAATCGTCCAGACCTGCAGGTAATGCTAGCGCGCGCTTATTACCGAGCCGGGCAGAAAGTCGAAGCCACCGAGATGGCGATGAACTTGTTGAAAAAGTACTCCTATTGCCGGGACGCACTGCGGATATTGGTGGATATCCTGCCTGGCACCGAGCGCGCTGAGGACGCGCAGGTGTATCGCCAGCGTCTGGAGCAATTAGACCCATACTCGGCATTCGTGAAAGGCTCAGTATTTCAATCCGAGGCGGTGGCTGATGCGGAAGTCACGCTGGAACGCCTGGATTTCAAGCCTGGCCGAGAGATGGATACCTCGCAACCAGCATGGGCATCTTCGTTGGGTATTAATATTGGGGCGGGAACGCAGTCGAAAATCCCTCCTATTCAGCCATCTCCAACAGAAATGGCTGATCAGATTCCGCCGGTTGTTTTGGCTGCTACGCCTGTCTCACCTGAGCCTTCGGAGACACCCATTGCGCCGGTTGCCCAGCCTGAGAGTGAAATCCCTGATTGGATGCGTTCCGCTGGTTGGCAGGAGTTTACCGGCCAGGCTACGGAAAGCCCCTCGCTGTTTGTTGAGCAACCTCCGGCAGCAGAACCATTGGCCCAAGCAGATATCCCCGATTGGTTGAAAGGGTTGGCGCCGGAAGGGAAGGACAACGCACTGGAGCTACTTGCGAATGATCTACCTCCAGTAGATATCGCAGTGACGCCGCAGGATGCGTCGCCATTCGGTGAAACACCTACCAAGCCAGACTCAGAACCAATATCGCCTTTCGCCGAAACGCCTATCAAACCGGATCTTGGTCTGATGCCTCCAATCGAGTTTACCGAGCCTGCTGCAGCTTCCGTACAGCCCGAAGAAACCGAGTTTAAGAGTGCCTTTGAGCCCGAACAGGCTCCGTTGACACACGCTGCATCAGAAGCCCTCCCACCTGTTCAAGCTGCGCCCGTGCAATCTTCGCTTATCGCTGAAGAAACCAGCACGGGATTCCCGTCCGCTTCCGAGCAGGACGAGGCTACAGCATGGTTGGAAGGATTGGCTGCCAAGCATGGTGCAAAGCCTGAAGAACTGTTGACTAAGCCTGAGGAGCGACCAGAGAAGCCACCGAAATGGGCGACTGGTGAACTCATCGAGAAACCGACTCCAAGCCTGGAGATCTCGCCAGTCAATGAAGGCGTACCTCCTTCTGTGTTGCCAACGGGTCAAGAAGCTTTTGTTCAACCTGAAATACCGGAAGAAGGAACACCGTTCCCAGCATTCGATGAAACGCCCAAAGAAAAGCTGGCGGTCGAAACTCCCGCGCCAGAAGAAGAAACCCCCGCCAGTTTCGTAGCGGAGCAGCCACCTGCAATTGACGAGATGAAGCTTCCAGCAGATGAGTTGCCTGCCAGCTTTGCGTCGGAGCTGCCTTCGTTGGAAGGGACAGTTCCATCTGCAATCGAGCCGGAAACCTCGGCGACACCTTCCCTGGCGGAAGCGACGAGAGAGTGGTTGGACAATCTCAAGGCGGAAGAAAGTGTGCGACCCGTAAGTCAGCGCGAGGCTGCACCGGAATCGGGTCAAGTTGTCACGCCCTCCGCGGCGTCGCCCGACGCTTCGGAGGAGGATATTATGGACTGGTTGAAGAAGCTCGATGGTTTAGAAGAAGAAACCCCGAAAGTACCTCCCAGCCAACCAGCGGTTAGCCCAACTGAAGACTTGCCGGAGTGGTTGAAGGGTATTATCCAACCTTTACCCGCATGGGAAGGTCCGAAGAAAGAAGAACTGCCTGATTGGTTGCGCGCGTCCGAGCCAAAGGAAAAACTGGCAGTTTTGGATGAGCCTCTTCCAGCAATCGAAAGCATGGGGGCGGAAATGCCACTTACAGACGAGAACGCTCCTGTCCCGCCAGCGCTGACGCCGACATCGCCTGAAGATTGGCTGCCAGCGGAAAAGGTTGAACCTGTTCCGCCGGCGCCGGTCAGCCTTGGGGTGGAGCCTTCATTGATGCCTGCTGCCGAAGCTGCTTTCGTTCCAGAGGCTCCTGCGACGGTACCACTTAAACCGGAGACAGTCGCGCCGGTGCCAGCCGAGTTCGCGCCCGAGGCGGCGATGCCTGCTGCCGAAGTTGCTTTCGTTCCAAAGGCTCCTACGACGGTACCACTTAAACTGGAGACAGTCGCGCCTGCGCCAGCTGAGTTCGCGCCCGAGGCGGCGATGCCTGCTGCCGAAGCCGCTTTCGTTCCAGAGGCTCCTGCAACGGTGCAGCTTACGCCGGAGACTGCAATACCTATGGAAGCAGGATTCGCGCCCGATGTTATGGAGACCGCTGCTGAAGCTGCTCTTGTATCAGAGGCTTCTCCTACGACTGTACCGCTTGCAACAGATGTGACAGCACCAGCAACGGAAGCTGTCGCGGCTCCGGCGGAAGCAGATGAAGAGACCAAGACGCTGCTCGCTGCTCAGGAAGCGCTCAAGAGTGGCAATCTGGATGAGGCGATGGCCGGTTATTCCAAGCTGATCAAGAAAGGCTACCGGCTGGACGAGGTAGTCCATGAACTGCGCGCCGCGCTGGATGTTCATCCGGTGGATGTCAATATTTGGCAGACGCTGGGTGACGCCTATAATCGCGCCGACAAATTGCAGGACGCGCTGGATGCATACACTAAGGCGGAAGAACTACTGAGGTAGGAGAAAATCATGGAACGAACTTTGGTATTGGTCAAACCGGATGGCGTGCAGCGCGGGCTGATTGGTGAAGTTGTCAGCCGCCTCGAGCGACGCGGACTGCGCCTCGCCGCGGCCAAGTTCATGGCCGTCAGCCAGGAGCTGGCAGAGACACATTACGCCATTCATAAAGGAAAACCTTTTTATGAAGGGCTGATTCGCTACATAACCTCTGCCCCTGTAATGGCAATGGTCTGGGAAGGACCGAACGCCATAGCCGCCGTCCGTCAGACAATGGGCTCGACGCGTCCCACTGACGCCGCACCTGGTTCTCTGCGCCATGACTTTGCTCTCGAAGTGGGTCGCAACCTGACCCACGCCTCGGATTCGATCGAGAACGGCAAACAGGAGGTGGCGCTGTGGTTCAAAGAGGGAGAATTAGTCAGCTGGGAACGATCCAGCGATAAGTGGATTTTCGAGAAGTAAGGATTGTTGGTAAAAATGGAAGCGTCCCGCTTGGGTGAGTGCCAGCGGGACGTTTCTGTTTCTCACTCATTTTTTTTTATTGGACGCGAACAACCACCTTTCCTTCGTGCCACAAATCCTCCAACCGGTAATAATTGCGTAAATCCGTGGCAAAAAGGTGTACCACTAATGAGCCGTAGTCAACTAACAGCCAGCCGGCGCGCGCATTTCCTTCCACGCGGCCTTTTTGCTGGTGTGTTTCACGCACCTTCTCCAGCACAGCATCAGCCAGGGCATCGAGCATCCGGTCACTGGAGGCAGTGCAAATGACGAAGTAATCCGTGAATGAAGCGATCTTATGGAGATCCAGTAAAACGATATCTTCACCCTTCTTTTCTTCCAGGGCATCAACGATGGTATGGGCAACTTCGAGTGTATTCAGATATCACCTCTCTCAGCAAATGAATTCCTTCATTTGCTTGCCAACAATTGATCACTTGCCAAAAGGTGCAGTGTTTATATGGGTATACACCGCTCCGCTGGGTAGCAGGTCAGACTTGAAGATATGCACTGCATCCACCGTCGCTGCGCCGAGCGCGCCGATGTGTGTCGCCTCCAGCGCGCTGCGGAGATGCTGCAATTCTCCAGCCGAGGCATTTTGGTTGACACGTCCGATGGTCAGGTGCGGGGAGAAAGGCCTGTTTTCAGGCGTATAGCCCAGTCGGGCGGATACGGCCTCGATCGCGTGTTGGAGCGCTTGTAACGCTTCCGGTGCTTCGATTCCAATCCAAATCACGCGTGCTCGTCGCGGGTTCGGGAATGCTCCAAGTCCTCCAACCGAAAGAGAAAACACCGTGTGCTCCCTCGCCTCGACTTTCAGCGCTTGCGCGAGCAACTCCAGGTTGGATTGTGAGACGTCGCCGAGGAACTTCAGCGTCAAATGGACGTTATGCGGCGGAACCCAGCGGACCAGTGGTTTACCGAGCTCTTTTTTCAGCACAGTCGTGCTTCTGTCTATGGCATCTTGCACACTGGTGGGCATTTCAATGGCGATGAATGAGCGCAATATCATACCGATAAAATAGCACAAGAAAGCGGAAATGGCAAGTGGTTCAGATGGTCAATTCCTGCAGCCGGGCGAAATCCTGTGGTGTATCAACATCAAGCAGCAGGCTCTCGTCATGCCAGGGCATATAGGTGATGGGGAATTTGGAGAAAACGGCACGCCCGCCTGCCTCTCCGCTCAAGACCATCAATTCTGGGAATGTGGTACAGTCGAATAGCACCGGATTGGCGCGTTGACCTTTTACTTGCGGAGCGATGATTGGTGCCAGGTTTTCTCGATGGTGTTCCACCAGCGCGCGCAAAACCATTGGGAGAACTTGCGGTTGATCGGCAAGAAGGAAAATGGCTGCTCCCACAGCCTTCTTCCATGAAGTGGAAGAGGAGAGAGGCGCGATGGTCTCCAACCCTGCCCGGATGGACGAAGCCTGACCGCTTTGCCATGCTCCATTGTGGACGATCTCCACTGGTAAATCCCTGACAGCGGCTTCCACCTCTTGCGCGTAAGCCCCTGTGACGATCACCACTGGCGAAAGTCCCGCGCCGAGCGCCGTCTCGGCTACCTGCCGGGCGAGTGGCTTGCCACGCCACTCCAGCAGTTGCTTGGGCTTACCAAAACGTTTTGCCTCGCCTGCCGCAAGGACGATACCCGCGATAGGTTCGAATGTGTGCAGGTTTTCAGGTAGGAGACTGCCTACAAGGACTGTATCGAAAACTGCCAGCAATTCTTTCGCCATTTTCCCGCCAATGGATTGCAGATCGGGTGAGTCGGCTTGATTGAGGATGGCGACTTTGCGCGCTCCAGCGGGGATGCCCTTCAAGCCTCCGTTGGGGTGGGTGAGCACGCGTACGATCGCCTGGGCTGTTACTTCTTGTCCAATCTCCAAGTCGCTCAGGCTGGCGAAGATCTCCGGGCGGTGGATATGGTCTTTCAGGAGCGGTTTGCCCAGCCCGCTCATCCCGGCGACGACGAGAACCAAGTTGGCGAATGGAGGAATTACCGGCTCATGGGCTGCCGGAGCTTTCAGCGGTTTTTGCCGCGACCCATCTGCTTCGATAAGCATCGGGATGTTGGAACTCTGTGATATTTCGTGTAGCCAATAAACCAATCGGTTATTTAGCCCTTTCAATCTATCCCCATCAACTAAACTTGTAACCAAAGTCACGCCAGAAGCGAGTTGTAATGGGTTGTTCGATGGTATTGCATCTTCCGGCAGGGTGATATGCCGATCTGCTTCTGTTAATTGCCATAAGCCGAGGTGTGTAGTAGTAGTCGCCACAGATGGCGCGAGCTGGTGAGCCAGGAGGGAGAGGGCGGTGGTTTTGCCACCCGAGCCGACGATGGCGATTGTAGATTTCGGATTTTCGATTTCCGATTTTAGATTGGGGATTAAGGTTTTGGTAAGCCGCAATGCACGCGCAAGATTCATGCCCATAGCTGTGATCGTACTTCAGGTTTGGACAACATAGCCTCCAGCACCCCGCCTCCCACTGCGAGTGCCTTGTCGGAGACTATCTGGCACAGATGGGCATCGTCGCGAGCGTCCACGTCGCCGATCTTCATCCCCTTTGTAACCATCAACCCGGGATGAATCAACCCGCGTAAAATTCCGGCAAACGGACTGGCGATTGACGATTGACGATTTCCGATTGGGGATTGGACTTCAGCGATGAGCTCGCCAGCTTCGCAGTGGTCGCCAATCTGTTTGTGGGGAATGAGGGTCCCGTCGCACGGCGCGCGTAGGACACGCGCCGGGTCACCTTCGGGAGAGCCGGTATCGGCTTCCGGTCCCCCTTTCCAGTAAACGCGCCCCAGGCTGGGGCTGCGACGCGTCTCGATGGCTGCCTGGCAGTTTACACCACCTACGAAACCGGGACCCAATCCGATATAAAGCCGCGGCGAGTAACCGATCGGCTCGGGCGGTTGCTTGGTCATCCGACCATCCACTATGACAATTGGATGCAGAGGTTTAGCCGAGGCGCATTCCGGATCCACTAGCACTGGCACTTGCTGCTTGCCAAGGATGGTCAGGATACGCAGGCTGTCACTTGGATCAGATACACGCCGAGCAGTAATCCCCTCAACGGTTACCTCGCCTGTATAGATTGCCTCAGCAAAGGCGACTGCACGCCGCACCGCCAACGGCTGGGCAACTTCCGTGACAACGACACGCAACCCACAATGGAGCAGGCGGATGGCAACACCGGTTGCCAGGTCGCCGCCGCCGCGAATGAGGATGATGGATGGCATTATATCTTTCCGAGACCACGCAATACTCTTTCTGGAGTTAGCGGGAAATCGTGGAACCAGACGCCTGTCGCGTCATATATTGCCGCAGCGATGGCTGGCGCCAACGGCAGAAAGGGTAGCTCACCAAGTCCACGTGCCCCCCATGGACCGATAGGATCCGGCGTCTCGACGATGACCGGCTCAACTGCATCGGGAATATCCAAGATAGTCGGGATGAGATAGGTGCTGAGTTGGTCAGTCAGCACGCGTCCATTTTTGGTGATGAAATTCTCCATTAGAGCGTATCCTTGCGCCTGGACTACCCCGCCCTCGATCTGCCCCCCCACCAGCGCCGGGTTGATCGCCTGCCCCACATCGTCCGCCGAGATGACCCGCAATACCTTGACAAAGCCAGTCTCGGCATCCACTTCCACCTCGACAGCCTGGGCGACGTAAGCGTAGGTGAAGTTGGGCTTGGCGTGACCTGTCTGTGGATCGAAAGGTGTCGTCTTCGGGGCAAGGAAGGTGTATTCGGCAACTGCAGGCCGTTCTTCGGCTTTCCACTTTTCCAGCGCGGCCTCGCCTGCGCCTTTTAGCGCATTGCCTGCCATAAAGGTCATGCGCGAGGCAGAGACGCTACCTGGGTTGCCCATGTCCAGCGTGTCCGAGGTCATCAATGTCACCTTGCCAACCTCCACGCCGGTGGCCTCGGCAACCATCTGGATCATCACCGTGTGCGTTCCCTGCCCGACCTCAGCGCCAGCGTGCCAGGCGACCACGCGTTCGATCTTGTCCTTGCCGTGCAGTTCCACGCGCGCCCAGGAATTCTCCTGGTAGCCAAAACTGAAGCCGACGTTTTTGAACCCGCAGGCGAAGCCGCGTCCGTAGGCGAGTGACGGGTGACGAGTGACGGGGGACGGGGGATGTGAGGCGAGTGACGGGTGACGAGTGACGGGGGATGGGGGATGTGTGGCGAGTGACGAGGAACCTTGAACATCCCAACCGAATTTGTCACGCGCCGCTTCGATGACCTGAACGATGGCGACCCCCTCTGGCACAGGCGTGCCGACATTAAGCGTGTCGCCCTCCCTTAGTGCGTTGAGCAACCTAAATGCGACAGGATCCATGCCTAGCTTCTCTGCCAGCTTGTCCATTTGCAGTTCGGCCATGAACAGCGCCTGCGGAGCGCCGAAGCCGCGGAATGCTGCGGAAGGGATATTATTCGTGTACACCCCATACACGTCGGTCTTTACATTCGGGATGAAGTACGGGCCGCTGGATGTGATCGTCGTATTACCCAGCACCTTGTTGGAAGTGTACATGTACGCGCCGGCGTCGGCAATAATCTCGCTCTCGGCGGCGACCAGCTTGCCATCCTTGGTCGCGCCCCACTTGGCGCGCAGCCGCATTGGGTGACGCTTGGCGTGTCCGATGATCGATTCCTTCCGGCTCCAGACGATCTTTACCGGCTTCATGAGCTTCCAGGCAGCTAGCGCCAGTAAGATCTGCACGGAGATGTCCTCCCGTCCGCCGAATGCGCCGCCGATGGCCGGGTAGATAACGCGCACCTGCTCATTTGGTAGGCCGAGTGAATGGGCAATGGCTTCGCGGTCGGCGTGGGTCCACTGTCCTGCAGCATTGACAGTGATGCGTCCATCCTCATCGAAGTAGGCGAGGCCGGCTTCGGGCTGCAGGTAGGCGTGTTCCTGGACAGGCGTGAAGTATTCACCCTCTACAATCACATCCGCTTGGGCAAAGCCTGCATCCACGTCACCCTTGCGGATACGGTCGTGGACGCAGACGTTGGAATCACCCAATTCTGGATGTATCAATGGCGCGCCGGGTAGCATTGCGGCAAGCGCGTCGGTCACCATGGGCAAATCCTCGTACACAACCTTGATGAGTTGGCAAGCTGCGGTGGCTGCTTGTTCAGTCTCAGCTACAACCGCCGCCACCTGGTCACCCACGAAGCGGACGATGTCTCCCCTCGCCCCTGTCCTTTCTCCCTGAAAGAGGAGGGGAGCAGGCCCGCACAGCACGGGCTGGTCTTTCTTCTGTAAACCATATTCGTTGACCGGCACATCTTTGGCGGTGAAGACTGCCGCCACGCTGGGGTATGCTTCGGCTTTGGTAGTTTCAACGCTTACTACGCGTGCGTGCGGACGCCCGGCGAAGAGCATTTTCATGTGCAACATTCCCGGCATGGAGAGATCGCCTGAGTAGAGCGCTGCACCGGTTACTTTGTCTTGTGCGTCAACGCGAGGAATGGATTTACCAATGGAGGATTTTGCCATACATCTGCTCTATCTTATGTATCGCTTCGGCTTGCGCTTCTGCGGAGGTGCGTCCACCGCGGAGTAGCGCGGCGGGCCAAATATCCGGTAGATAATGGCGTAAAGGGTCGAGTAGAGTCCTGTTAAAAGCACCAGGACAACCAAGGAGAAGACCAGGATGGCTTTCAAGTTGTTAAAGCCCGCTATTGGCGCAACGAGGTGCGCCAGGGTTGGAACCTTCCAAACCCAATCGGGTAACGTAATGTAACCAAGCAATTCAGGCATTAACGGCCAGCCATGGTTGAGGCCGTAATTCACAACCATTTTCGCTAACATGAAGGACACAGGAGGTACGATCAAAATCAATAGGCAACCGATTACGCGCCACATGGGAGGGGACTCGCGCGGCAGGTTTGGATTCTTTTGCCGTGGGCGAAAAAATTGTGATGAGCGCGTTGAATCTTCAGATCTTCCCATGCCGTTTCTCCTGAAAAAGTCAGTGTATCAGCCTATTCCTGAGCTTGCTGCCTCGATGGCCTTCACGATTTTATAGTATCCTGTGCAACGGCACAGGTTGCCAGTTAACGACTGGGCGATCTCTTCTCGCGTGGGATGCGGGTTTTCCTCGAGCAACTTTGCCGCTGACATCAGAAAACCAGGAGTGCAATATCCGCATTGCACCGCGCCGTACTGGATGAATGCATCCTGTACCGGATGCAGTCTTCCTGCCTCTTCATGAGTATTGGGGGTGGTATTCTCGAGACCCTCGATCGTTACCACCTCTGCACCGTGGGCACGTGGCGCTGGCGTCAGACAAGCCATTACCGCCTTGCCGTCCAGAAAGACGGTACAAGCTCCACATTCACCCTCAGCGCAACCTTCCTTTGTTCCGGTCAGCCCGGCTTCCTCGCGCAGCAGACGGAGGAGTGATTTATCCTGACCGGTGGTGAAAGTGTAATCTTTGCCATTGATCCTGGTTTGGATGGCTGTCTCCAACGTGTGACGTGTGGCGGGTGACGACTGCTGACTGGGTACTGCCGATTGCCTTCCCCATAACAGCACCGGGTCGGTCGGGAAATTGGATTGCTCCTGACCATCGGCAATGTCATGCAGCCCGCGCACGGTCAACACGCGCACCATCTCGCGGCGGTAAGCTGCCGAGCCGCGGATGTCGTCTATCGGGCGGGCAGACTGGGCAGCAAGCTTGGCGGCGTGATCGATGACCTCATTGGTGAGTTCTTTGCCGGCGAGAAAATTTTCCGCCTCTGGAGCATGGATGATGGTCGGCGCAACCGCGCCGAGAGTGATGAAGGCTGAACGAATCCGCTTCGAAGGTTCGAGTGTCACGACGAGTGCAATGTTGACCACCGAAATGGCCTGGGCGCGGCGGAGCGCCAGTTTCATGAACGCGCCGCGCTGGTTCTCCTTTAGCGCTGGGAAGGCAATATCCACCAGCATTTCGTCAGGCTGCAGCACGGTTTTACGGACGCCAGTGTAGAACTCGGCGAGCGGCACCTTCCGTTCCCTACACTCTCTTTGGGTTCCACTACGCGCCCTCAATACCACCCACGCTCCAAGCGCCATCAGCGGCGTGATCGTATCATTGGCCGGGCTTGCGGTGATGAGATTGCCTGCCACTGTACCGCGGTTGCGAATTTGAGGCGCGCCCACTTCCCACGCGGCGCGCGCCAGCGGGTAAGCGCGATCGCGCAACAGCTTTGATGCAACGCAGTGATTGTGGGTAACGAGTGGGCCTATGTGGAGCACATCCGCTTCGTCGAGGGTGATGTGATCCAAGTCTGGGATGCGGCTGATGTCCACGAGGATTTCGACACCCGGACGCAGGCCGCGTTCCAGTTCGAGCATCAAGTCAGTGGCTCCAGCCACGATGCGGGCGCGCCCGCTGTGTTCGGTTAAGACGCGCAGGGCTTCTTCAATTGAAGCGACGGTAATGTATTCGTTCCACATGCCTCAATTAAACCACAAACCCCCGAAAAACGGGAAATAAAATGGGAGATGTGCGGGCAGCTTCGCTGCCCGCACACCCCCCATCCCCCAAAAAAGAAGACATTACTGGGCCGCGCTGCCGGTGATGACCTGGTAACGGCGGTCGTACGTCTCGCCGACTTGACGCGCCAGCGAGTCCACGTTACGGATGGCTGCTTTGAGACCTTCGCCGCCGATCGAGGCTTCCACCGTATCGAGACCACTGCTGATTTGCCCGGCGAGATCGAAGAAGGCTGCGTCGAAGGCGTAGATCTGCGCCAACTCCTTCTCGTTGATCTTCACTGCGTCAAAGAAGCCGGAATAACCGTAGGATGCGTTCTTGATGCGGTCGCTGAAGGTGCGCAGTTTCAGCGCGGCCGAATCTATCTTGCCAAGGAACTCAATCTGGCCGGCGTCAGACATATCCTTTTGCAGCGACATGGCGCGGCCGGCAAGCTCGGCATATTTCATCGCAACCTGGTCGCGCAGCAGCTTATCAGCGGCGCGGCGGTTGCTGCGTTCCACGTAGCCATTGAAGCCGGGAATATAGCTCAACAGTTTCTTGAAGATGTCCTGCTGTCCTTTGACAGTCTCGAAAAGGTCGCTCATGATGCCTCCTATGTGGTTGATTGGTTTGGATTGACTTGATTATACTTCAAGCTGTTCAAATGGATTTACGACATTTGTAGAATAAAGTTGTATAACAGTATGGAATTGGTATAATGGGGCGAGTTTCGGAAAAAGGAGCATAAAATGATCGTTACGACCAAGCAACTCTTTAGCACGGCCTATGGCAAATATGCCATCGGGGCCTACAACATCAACAACCTCGAACAGACCATGGGCTTGTTCCGCGGCAACTTGGATAGCAAAGCACCCTTTATCATCCAGATTAGCAAGGGGGCGCGCTCTTACACCCATAAAAAGATGCTCGAAGGCTTGATCCGCGCCGCCGATGATATCTTCCCGGATGCAATCTTCGCTGTTCACCTGGATCACGGCGATGAGGAGACTTGCTACGATTGCATCGCTAGCGGTTTCTACTCCTCGGTGATGATTGACGCCAGTCACGAGGAATTCGATAAGAATGTTGCCATCACCAAGCGTGTGGTTGACGCTGCGCACGCCAAAGGTGTCGTTGTCGAGGCGGAGTTAGGGCAGCTTGGCGGTGTTGAGGAGCATGTCAAGGTGGATGAGGCCAATGCCAAGTTGACCAACCCCGACCAAGCCAGGGAGTTCGTTGCCCGCACAGGCTGCGATTCATTAGCCTGCGCCATCGGTACCAGTCACGGTGCGTTCAAGTTTACAGGCAGCCAAGGCCTCCATTTTGACGTGCTGGCAAAAATCCAGGAGCGCTTGCCGGGCTTTTCGTTGGTCATGCACGGCTCCAGCTCCGTCCCGCAGGAAGAGGTGGAGCGCATCAACAAGGCTGGCGGCAACCTGAAAGGTGCTAAAGGTGTGGACGAGAACCAGTTTGCCCGTGCCGCACAACTGGGCGTAACCAAGGTCAATATCGATACCGATGGGCGGTTGGTGTGGACACGCGTCCACCGCGAGTACTTCCTGGAGCATCCCGAAAACTTCGACCTGCGCCCGGTCGGCAAGGTGTTTATGAGCGAATATGCCAAGTTCATCGCCCATAAGAACGAGAAACTTGGCAGCGCGGGCAAGCTCGACGAGGTGCGTAAACTGGTGGGATAACGCGGCTGACGAGTGACGAGTGACGGGTGACGAGTGACGGGTGAAGCTACATCTGGAACATGAAACTTGGAACGTGGAACATGCCAACCTCTGACCAAGGGGTGACTCGCGACCGCTACATGCTCATCCCGCGCGTGCTAATCTTCGTCACGCGCGGGAACCATGTTTTACTCCTGCGCGGCGCGCCGACCAAACGCTTGTGGGCGAATCGTTACAACGGTCTGGGAGGCCATGTAGAGCCTGGCGAGGATTCCCTTGCTGCAGCGCGACGCGAGTTGTTTGAAGAGGCAGGTCTTTCTGCCGATCTCCGGCTGTGCGGAACGGTGGTGGTCGAAACCGGTGAAAATCCTGGCATCGGCATATACATTTTTACCAGCGAGTGCCCGCACGGGCAGCCACAGCCTTCTGCAGAGGGGACGTTGGAGTGGGTAGATTATGCCGAGATATCAAAGTTGCCCTGCGTGGAGGATTTACCTGTCTTGGTGGAGCGCATCCGCACAATGAAGCGCGCCGATCCACCTTTCTCGGCGCGCTCATTCTATGACCAGGAGGGAAAGCTGGTCATGAAGTTCACAGAGTAAGAGAGATGCACCTAAACGGCGCATCTCTCTTCGTATTATTAGATGTTCCAGCCGTGAGTACGTGCCTCGGCTTCCAGGGCGGCGACGCGCTCTTCGAGCGTCTTCGGAGGCTGTACAACTGGCGCATAGCCAAGCCAGGTGCGTAGATCGGAAACCGTTCCGGGAAATAGATTGATGTCCATCGGCCGATCGTTACCTGGGGTGATCAGCCGATCACCGCTGCATTGCCACAGCCGGATCGTTCCAGGGCATTTGTTGGCATTTGCCGGAGGCCAATTGAGCTGGCTGATCATCGTGCGTAGTTGCGTCCAGCTTACATTGATCTTATTGACGGGGTACATGGCAGCCGGATACTGCGCCCACCAGTAATCCATTTTCGGCCAGGGCGTGACGTAATTAATGAACCATTCAGCAGTGTAGATGTGGACTTTCCACTTCGTTTGCGCTAATTTCAGGAACGCGGCCACTTGAGCGCCATAGGTGGCAGGAGGAAGGTCGTCCTTCCTTACTTCTACGTCAACTGCCACGGCCGGGCAATTAGTAGGCATGTTGGCTGCCAGCCAACCGTAGTTCTGTTCGCCTGATACCCAGGGATTGTAGACGAAATATGGCCAGCGGACGAAAGAGCTTGCCTCGCTCCATTGCTTGTCGAAGCCGGTGTCTTTATGGTGCCCGCCGTACATATCGTTCAGGCGGATGACCAAGCCGGTGATGCCACCGGCAAGAAGCTCGGCCTCGTTGATTTCCAACTGACCTTCCCAGACATCGAAGATAAGCTGGTAGTTATCCATTGCGAAAAAGCCTCCTTTCCGTACATCGGGTGAAAGCAAGGTGGGTTTCACAACCCACTTTCCGTTGTGGCGGTTTTTCAAACCGCTCTATAGAGATTATTATAGCGACCTTGAAGATAAAGTCAAGCGGCTTGCGCTCCAACGTCTGGAGACGTTGGACTCCGTTGCCACCAAACGGACATGCACATCCAAGAAACGCAGAAAGGCTGCAAGCCGCTAGAGAGGAGGTTGGGATTCCGGTTCTTCATTCCAAACGTTCAGCCATATCGTGAAGGTGCTGCCTTGATCTGGTTGACTACTTAATTCCAACCGACCATTATGCTGTTCAATAATTTGTTTGGCAATTGCCAATCCCAGTCCACTGCTCTCGAAGACCTCATCGCCGCCGCGCTCGAGATGGTAGAAGCGGTCGAAAACATGTGACATGGTATCGGGCGGGAGGCCGACACTCTCGTCGCTAACGGAGACGGCAAGGTGTTCTCCATCCTTGCGTAGCCGCACGACTACTTTTCCGCCGCGCGGGCTGAATTTAACGGCGTTTTCTACAAGAGATGTCAGGGCGCTCCGCAGGTGACGGCTGTCTCCCAGGACAGGAGGCAAAATTGGATCCGGCTCATAGCGGAGTTGCACCGATTTCTTCTTTGCCCGTTCTGTGTACTTATCGACCACATCCCGTACGATTTCGTTCATATCCACTTGCTGGAATTTTCCCAGAATCAAGTCCATCTCTTGCAGGAAGAGGATGTCGTTGATGAGGGCGGATATTTGCCCAACTTGGCGGGAGATGGTGTCGAGAGCAACGTTCAAATTCTTTGGAGAGACAGCCTTTCTTTGGATCAACTGGACATAGCTTCCGGCGGCCAGCAACGGTGCACGCAGCTCGTTGGCAATGTAAGTCAAGTAGCGGCGGCGCGCCATCTCTTGCTCAGCCAGTTGCCGATATGCCAACGCAAGCTCGCTGGTGCGCATACGCAGATCGTCAATTGTCAACTGGCCGTTCTCGTTCATGCGGCGGCTGATTTCACGCACCATCGCCCACGAGACGCTCTTGCTGCTTTTTAGTTAGGACTTACGCAAGACTGAGAGATTGACGATAGTCAAGAAAGGCGTTATTGTTGGTGCATGAAACCGAAAAAGGAACGAGTAACGCGATTGGACTATTGTCAGTATTTGCTGGTGAGCCAAATCA
>Ga0233425_10002840_pt1 | contig 32964 bp, 28 predicted proteins | sample Watercolumn_Towu_2_FD_181712 | JGI IMG/M metagenome (GOLD analysis project Ga0233425, IMG submission 181712) | Freshwater microbial communities from Lake Towuti, South Sulawesi, Indonesia - Watercolumn_Towuti2014_140_MG | ecosystem: Environmental > Aquatic > Freshwater > Lake | place... | reverse complement strand
CCAGCGCTGCGGAATGGAGAACTGGAAAACGTCTGTGAGTTTCTCTGCGGCTTGCCCGGTGATGGTATTGCGCCAGGTGCGGAAGGGGACAAGCAGATTATCGTTCCTGCCGAACGCCAGATAGCCGTGCATCATGCCGCTGAAACCGATCGCGCTGATGGTGGTGAGCGTGACGCCATATTTATCAGAGACTTCTTTGCTGAGATTGCGGTAACTTTCTTGCAAGCCTTTCCAAACATTGTCCAGACTGTACGTCCAGACGCCGTGTTCGTATTGGTTCTCCCACCCGAAACTTCCTGAGGCGATCGGCGCATGATTCTCACCGATCAACACAGCCTTGATACGCGTTGAGCCGAGTTCAATGCCAAGCGCGGTCCTGCCGCTCTCGATAGCCCTTGTGATTTCGTTTTTATCCATGAGTATCTCCTGTTTTCTGAAGTTGGTGCGCCGCTTCGAGCACGGTCACTGCCGCCAGCCAATCACGCTGATTCGCAATCCAATCCACCAAACGGCGATGCTCGTCAGCATCCATGAAATTGTTGTGCGTTCCTGCGCCAACGCCGTGCATTTCGATGACCAGCCACGCATTATTTTGCCCACGCATGGATTCGACAATTACGATCACTTCATCGGCGCGCTTGAAATCCACGAACAGGGCAGGGGCAACGAAAGGCATGGCACCGGTCAATGGGCAATCGGTATGCCCTGAACGCACAACGCGAAACAAATCCCTGATGTCATCCACAAACGATTCGCCCTCACCAACGGTCAGGTCACTGCAGGTTGCGCCATAACTGCGCTCAGTGCGGCCATCGATCAGGTGCAGGATGCGGTTGGCAAGCAACAATTCATCATGGATCCGCTCGCGGCTGTACTCCTCCAAACGATAGGGCGGCTTCCAATCCCACTCGGCGCGGGTGCGGCACGGGTGGAAGCACGAGTGATTGCCGTGTTCGTGACCCATTACCGCTACCTTGCGCCAATCTTCAAGATGATTATGAAAATCATCGCGCGCGGCGGGGATGTAAAACGTGCCGCGCAAGCCACGCTCAGCAAGCAGCGGGGCGACAACTTCGCAATGCACGGGCAAGGCGTCATCGTAGGTCAGGCAAACCAGCGCGCTCATTCGACTGCCTCAATGCGGATATTGTGGGTGATGGGGACAAACTCCCGTTTGATTTGATCCAGCAACCGGGCACGCTGCGCTTCATACGCCCCCAAACTTGCTTCTGTCCATTGGGCATTTGTCTCCCTCCAGGTGATGGCAGACTCAACCGCCTGCTTTTGGAAGACCAGGTCATCGATGCGGAGGAAGGTATTCGAGAATGGGGTGCGCTGGAAATCATCGGCAAGGTTGACGCCCGCTTCCAGTTCGGCGCGGGTGTAGATGTGCCATTCATTGAGCATGTTGTTGGCGTCAGTCCAGGCGACGCGATAACGGGACGCAGTCGCGCCAGTCACTTTCAGGGTCATGCGATTGAACTGTTGGTTGAACGGCACAAGCGTCATGCCCGAACGGATGAACCAGTCTTTATCCATTTGTCCTTCGGCGCAAAAGGGGTAGCGGCGGCTGACGAAGGCATAGGCGCTATCGGCTTCGGCTTTGAAAACATGGTCGCCCGTTGCGGCGGCGGTTTTGGTTGCAAGGTCAATGGTAAAGTTTCCCAAATCGCCATCGAAGCCCAGCGCGGAGAACAGCCCGAACGCCATGACCACATGCCCCGCCCACGAAGGATGGACGCCATCGTCTGCGCCGCAGACGGCATACTCGCTCCCGAACTTTTCAGCGGCGGTAAAGCGGGCGCGATAGAGATTCCAGAAGTGGTCAACGAAAGGCAGTTGCTCGGCTGTGGCAAGTGCGGCGGCTTCGTCGCGTATGAACATCAGGCTGGTGTTGATGCCATCCAGCGTGCCGTTCAATTCCCGGACGAACTCCCACGCAGGCAGCCTGCCAATACATCCGGGCGATGCCAGCACCATGCGCACGCCTGCCGACTTCAACATCGAGACGATCTTTTTGCTCGCCGCGCGAAATTTATCCACGCCTGTGCGATTGTGATCGAGATAGCCCGCGTCGTTCATGCCATAGCAAATTGTGGCGGCGGTGGGCTGGTATTTCAGGCACTCGCTTTCGATGCGTTTGAGAAAACCTTCCGCCATCTCGCCGCCCTTGCCCACATTGCGGACTTCCACTTCCAGTTCGGGCAGGCACACAGCCAGATAGGTTTCGAGCATGCGCGAGTGGCGGTTGGTTTCGGTGATAGAGTCGCCGATCAACGCCAGACGCTCGCCTTTGCGGAGCGTAAAGGAAACCCTTGGCGGCTGGGGCGAGGTCGGGTAGTGTTTTTCAAAAAACGAATCGGAGCGGTCGGGCATACATTCTTCCAAAAATCTCAATGACGTTTATTGATTGAGTGTGTTTTTTAATAGCTCTTTGTCTCCGCATGCGGATAACGTTTAATCGTCGATCAGCGATTCGATGGCAAAAGCCAGTTGGGGTGCGGTCGCGTTGCCATTCCATCGTTGCTGGATGATACCGTTGATATCGATGAGGAAAGTGGTGGGTGTATCGGAGATGCCATACAAACGCGCAGCTGTTCCATCCAGGTCGATCAATACCGGGATTGTATCCAGTTGCCAATCATAGGTGAAGTTAATCAGGCTGTCGAGCGTTGGCTGTTCTCCGGTTTGGATGCGCGCAGCGTCAACGATCAGGACAACCAATCCTTTCGCCCCATATTGTTCCAGCATGCTTTTCAAAAACACGATCTGCGATCGTGATGGATTCGGAGTATCCGTTGCCCTGGCTTGAGTATTTACGAATGAAACCAGAACGGCCTGACCCTGTAGATCCTGTAAGCGATATGATCCGCCGCGGGCTGCCTCAAGTGTGAAATCTGGAGCCTGGCTTCCCGGTTGAACGGCGTCTGTACCACTGATAGATTTGGGATGTTCGTAAGCGCCGATATCGTAAGCGCCAACCGGGATGGGATTGCCAAAGAAGTCATGCGTACCCATATCGGGAACCAATCCCAGCGCCACTAAGTCCGCACCAGCGTTGATCGCAGGCGATCCGGCCTGAAGCGTGAAGGAGGTGTTCGGGAAGCCAGCGGCATGATAGGTGGGATCGTTCAAGAGTGGGTCGGCGAATAGGCTGTGCATATCCTTTCCAGTGCCAGATTGCCAGGCATTCAAACTATCATAGTAAAGGTTATCCAGTTTGAAGTTCGGGCTATCCGCGCCAATGTACCAGTACAAGTTGTAGTCCAGGTTTTGTTGTGCGGCATCGGCTTCTATGCTTACCAGATTGGGGCTGGTAGAGTAGATGAGGTTGTTGTAGATGTTGGTATTATTGATAGCCTGACCGCCATCCATTGATGTGATATAGATGGCATATTGGCCGGTCATATTTACTGGATTCCAGTAAATCGTGTTGTTGTAGATAAAGGTATCCTGCACCGAACCACCCCTCTTGGCCGTTATGTAGATGCTGGGATTCCAGCCTTTCCTGCCGTCATTGGAACAGATGTTGTAGCGGATGACGCTATTGGTCGTCACATCGTCATCGGCTCCACCATAAACGGCCACACAGTAGGCATCGTTATCGTGCCCGTAGTTATATTGGACAACATTGCGGTGGTTATAGTAGTCGATATCAAAAGCCCCGCCATCTCCTTTCGGCGAGTGGCTCTCATAGACTTCGTTGAATTGAACGACACAGTCGTCGCAGTCCCAGGTCCACAGGCCGTTGGGAGTATGGCCTTTCTTTGCAGGCATGGTCCCACTGTTGTAGACCACGCTATTTTCGACCAACGCGTTGTTCGTACTGGCCACGAGGATGCCATCGCTTTGTACATCGTGCACATTCGCGTTGCGGATGGTGACGTTGGTTGAGCGGATGGCCGGAGTATTGCAGCATTTGCCACCGATCTCGATGCCGACCCAACCGTTGCTTGCCTCAACATTATCAATCAATACATCGTGAACACTATGGTTTTTATACTGACCGAGGAGGATCAGGTGCTGACCAATATCCAAACCCCCATTGTGAACATACAGGTTCGTCAGGGTAAAGCCACTTACATCCGCTCCGGCGTTGCCATCCACATAAAAAACCAATCCCGGTGAATTCCTCATCTCCAGACTGTCGAAGGTCCAATAATTCTGATCCTTGATCGTCACCACCGGAGTCACGGCATTGTTACCATCAATGATGGGACGCTCGCCGGTACCATAGGCGCTGACGATGATCGGATTGCCACTCACGCCGGAGCCTTTCGGCCATAGTTGACCGGTGCAGATGGTTCCACGCTTGAACAGGATCTGGTCGCCGGCCGCAAAAGTCCGGGCATTGACAGTTTCCAGAGTGTTCCAGGGATTCTCTGGTGAGCCGTCACCGTTGGCTGCGGCGGAACAATCCACGTAATAGATGGGACCAGCATAAATGATCGGCGTGGGGGATTGAACCGGCGTGGAAGACGACTGGGGAATCAAAGTTGACTGGGCCTCTACATTGGTTGAATTTTTGTTTGAAGCCAACACCACCCACAAAACGGTTATTGCGAGTAATGCTAGAACTGCCAGTGACCAACCGATGAGTCTGGTTTTGTTGTTCATTCTACGGATATTCATTTGCACCTACATCGTAAGCGCCAACTGGGATGGGATTACCAAAGAAATCGCGTGTGCCCATGCTGACTTGCAGTCCAAGCGCAACCAGGTCTACGCCAACGTTGATCGCAGGCGATCCGGTTTGCAGCGTGAAGGATGTGATTGGGAAACCAATGCCGTGGTATGCGGGGTCGTTCAACAGCGGATCGATATAGAGGCTATGCACATCCAGCCCACTGCCGGTCTGCCACGCGCTGAAACCGGTGTACGTGGAACCATTCAATGAGAAATACGGCTCCCCTGAATCCACATACCAATAGAGGTTGTGATCCATATGCAATTGCCCAGGAGGGGAAAACGCCCTGATCAAATTGGGGCTGGTTGAGTAAATAATATTGTTGAAAATATTTGTATTCTTGATCCCAATGTCACCTCGGGAGCCGATACTGATTGCGGGGGCTGCATTGGCAGGGTTATAGAAAATCGTATTATTGTATATAAAGGTATTACGGATTCCTCCGCCAGACCAGATGAAAATTACGATAGCCCCAGCACCCTGCGACCCATCACGAACATCATTCGAGCAGATGTTATATCGGACAACACTATCCAATGTTACATCGTTTGCATTCCCGCCAAAAACAGCCACACAATAGTTATCGTTGTCATGAGCATAGTTGTATTGGACGATATTTCTATGGTTAAAGTAATCAATGTCGAATGCCCCGCCGTCCACTGAAGGGGAATGACTTTCATAGACTTCGTTGAACTGAACGATACAGTCGTCGCAATCCCAGGTCCATAAGCCATTGGGGGTGTGGTTCTGCAATTCGGTCATCAGCCCGCTATTTGAAACAACGCTATGCTCGATCAACCCGTTGTTTGTACTCGCCAGCAAAATACCATCGCTCTGCACATCATGGACGGTGGTATTGCGAATGACGACATTGGTTGACCGGATTGACGGATCATTACAGCATTTTCCGCCAATCTCGATGCCGCGCCAGCCATCACTCGCCTCAATTCCGTCAATCAGCACATCATGCACACTATGATTTTTATACCCGCCAACAAGGATCAAATGTTGTTCATCATTCATACCGCCGTGATGAACGTACAGGTTGGTCAGGGTAAAACCGTACAAGTCAGCCCCAGCACTGCCATCCACGTAGAGACCCTTGCCGGTTGAGTTCCTGATCTCCAGGCTATCGAAGGTCCAGTAATTCTGGTCTTTGATCGTCACCACTGGAGCCACGGTATAGTTGCCATCAATGATGGGACGCTCGCCGGTACCATAGGCGCTGACGATGATCGGGTTGCCGCTCACACCGGAGCCTTTCGGCCACAGTTGACCGGTGCAGGTGGTTCCACGCTTGAACAGGATCTGGTCGCCGGCCACAAAAGTCCGGGCATTGACAGTATCCAGAGTGTTCCAGGGATTCTCTGGTGAGCCGTCACCGTTGGCTGTGGCGGAACAATCCACATAGTAGATAGGGCCAGAGTATTGGATCAAGGTGGGAGCCGGGCTGGGGGATGGGGAAGCCTGGGGGCTGGTGGTTGGCACGGGTTCTAGAGTCCCGTCGGGGGCGCGGCAGGATGCCAAAAAAATCGAGCCTGCCACCAAGATAGCAAACACGCTCAAAAATGAAACAACCCGCTGAAATTGGGTTTTCATTCGTTACTCCAACTTGAGCATTTGCCCGCTTTCGATTTTTATCACCTGTCCATTGCGCAAAATCCAAAGCGGCATGGCGCTGGGGTTGCGGACGAGTGTCCCATCCAGTGACCAATCCATTGCGCGCCAGGCGGTGATGTATTCGTAGATTTCGCCCTTGGTGGCGTGATAGACGCCTGCGGTCTCGCTGGCGAGTTTTGCGAACGACTCAATGACTTCCCAGCCCCAATCATCTTCAAACTCATAACTGTGTCCGTGAACGTTAAACAGTTGACCTGGCTGGTCCTGGTTGCGTTGCAGCATGGAGGCCCACAGGGCGGGCAAATCGGCGGAACAGTGAGCGGTGGGATGCCAATCCATAAAATCGGAGGGATGCTCGAATTGCGGAATGGAGGCAGAATTGCGCATGAATTTGAAACCGCAACTCTGCACGAACTCGCGGCACCACTCCTGCCCGGTGGGCCAGTTGTAAGGGATGGCAAAGCCGCGTACAGGATAGCCCACCAGTTCCTCGAGCCGGCGACGATCTTCCAGAACTTCCCAGCGCATCTGGTCAATCGGCATGCTCCACACGCGCGGATGGTTGACGGTGTGCGAGCAGACTTCGTGACCCTGAAAGAGAGGTGCCACTTCATCGGCGCGGATGAATTCCTTCCAGCCGCTTTGCTCGGCGGTTAACCCGAACTTGCCGCTGCACAGGTTGAAGGAGGCTTTCAAGCCGTAGCGATTGAAAATCGCGACGAGTTGACGGTCATAAATTGTGCCATCATCCCAGCAAGAAGTGAGAGCGAGGCGTTTGCCGTCTTTCCAAAGAAATTTTGAGATGTTCATTCTGCACTCCAATTAAAGTCCACAGACTGCAAGACAGCCCGTGCCAGGAGCATGTGGCCCGCGATGGTCAGGTGTGCGCCATCGGTTGTCAGGGATTCGACCGGTGAACACGCTACGGCGCGGTCAAAAACCGACTGTGTATCCACGAAAATGGCACTATGTCTCTGCGCAAGCCGCTGAACTGCGCCACCGTATGTGTTCATCATATTCCGCAAGGGATCGCCGTCCGGCCGGATGAAGTATGGTGTCAAGAGGATCAGCCCATTAAGTACGGAGTGGATGGCGGAGAGCAGCTCGTCCAGAGTATGTTCATATTCTGACAGCATGACGAGTGACTGCCCTTCGTGCTTGCCGTCGAACTGCTGCCAGACATCATTGACACCGATGCAGACCGACAACCAGTCAGGGTGCAGATCCACGACATCGGATCGCCAGCGCGCCTTCAAATCGCGGACGGTATCGCCCGGGACGCCGCGGTTGAGAATCCGGATGCGTCGGTTTGGATTCCAAGCAGTGATCAGACCGTCCACAAAACTGACATACCCATTGCCCAAAGCCTTGGGGTCGGTAACATCGCGCTGGCAGGCAGTGACGGAGTCACCTGCCATGATCCAGGTGCTGTTGGGCGGGATTTTCATTGTGGCGCCATTCTGGTTGGATCCGAGTAAACCTGTTTCCCCCAAGCAAGGTCATCCTTCAACAGGAAGCAATAGCCGCCGTGGAAGTGCCCACCATTATTGAGGTACGCTCCGATGGTTCGCTGGAGCGAGGTTTTCCATTCGACCGTGTTGATGTCCTTCACGCCCCAGCCAAAAATGCGTTCGAAGTACTGGTTATTGTCGCCCTGCAAGCCAGGGTAGAGATACATCTCCCGCTGCAAGCGGACAATGTTGGATTCGGGAGCAAGCAGATTTTGCAGGCGTGGATCCATCATCCAGGTGCTCGTCCAGAAGGCATGGAAGTGGAAGTCGGGGTAATACCGTGGGAAGATTTCAAGGGCGCGACGGAAAGAGTCCCCACACATCTCGAAGGTCAGCGGTGCACCTGCGGGGACGTGGAAGATGAGGACCTCATCGTCCGGTTCGAGAACCGTCTCCCAGTCGGCCAGAGGCAGGCAGCAAGCTGTCCGATGCGCAATCCCATCAGGGGTGATAGGATTGCCTGTGACGGACTCCGCAGATTGTTGCAGGGTGGATGTCCAGGCATCCCCATCCTCTCCGCAACAATCACGCCACATGCTACCGGCTGATGTGTAGTGGATGCCAGCTTCGGAGAGGGCAATGACTTTTCCGGTTCGACGGTTGCGGTAGGCGTTCAGAAGTCCACCGAACCTGCCCAGGCTGAATTGAAGCCGTCCCAGTTGCAAAATGAGTCCGCGCCAGTGATGGCAGAGCCAGCGAGCGATCCAGGGGGTAATGCCCCAGCGCTGGTATCGGTGATGGTAATAGTCGGTTTCCATCCACAGGCGCAGGTCTGAGATGGTGTCGCGGAAAATATCGGCGGGAATGTTGAGGCGGCGATAGACTGCCAGCATATCGGGGACGGCGGCGAGCATGACCAGCACATTGAGCAGACCCGCGTCCGCGCCAAGATAGTCATTAAGCGCTGGCCAGGGCGCTTCCCATGAGTCGGTGAGGGTGTGGTCGGTGAGAATGCGGTGGCGGCAGTACCAGAAAAAGGCGAGCAGGGCTTCATCTTGGGCGACGCGCGGGGCGAAGGCAATGAGTTCGCGAATCATGTCGTCGGTCAGAAAAACGTCGCGGGCGGCTTGCGTGATGAAATCGGTTTGCAGGAAGGATAAGCCCTCGGCGGGGGTGGTCTGCATGGCGGCGTCCCAGTCCACGCACAGGGATTGCCCGTCGGGGGGGAAGTGAAGTTGGGATGCGATGTGGGCGAGGGAAAGATTCATAGAGTCAAAATCAGAACGCCAAGCGGTTCGATATTGATTTCGCCCACGATGGTTTGGTCGGTGAGTAGATTCGTGAAGTTTGATTTCAAGGTGATGATTTGCGGTTGCGCGGTGTGATTGAGAATGAACATGATTTTTTGTTCCCCCTGCCAGCGTTCGACAACTTCGACGCCAGCGGGGGTTTCGAGCAATGGATTGATTCCTGCCAGCGATGCAGACCAGCGGGCGACGGTTTCGTAGCAGGCGCCATCGCCGAGTGCGCCGAGATAGATGACTTTGCCTTTGCCGAAGTGATTCAGCGTGGCGGCGGGTTTGCCAGCGTAGAAGTCCTGGACATGGCGGGCGATGACTTGCGCACCTTTGGGTTCGAGCACATCCGCCAGTGTGGAGGTGGGAAAAGCGCCGTTGAGTTTGGGCAGGTCGAATTGGATTTGGTTGCCCTGCTCAGGGGACATGGAGATGTATTCGTCCACTTCGATACCGCACATTTTTGAGACCAGCCCGGGCAGTTTCATATCCACCACGGCGTTGAACTCATCCTTCACGCCCGTGCGGACGGTGAACACCACCACACCACCATCGGCGGCGAACTTCTCAAGGTTCGCGGTGGTCTGCTCGGTGAGTACGAACATGGCGGGGACAATGACCAGTTTGTAGCCAGCGAGCGAATCCGTTTCGGAGATGACATCCACAGGGAGGTTGTGGCGGTGGAAGCCGCGATAGATATCCGTGAGGTGGTTCTCGTAACTGAAGCGCGGATGGTTGGGCTGACCCTGGAAGGCGAAGCGCGAGTCGTAGGATTGCATGATGGCAGCCTGCGGCTTGACCTGCGAGCCTGCCAGCAACTCCCCGATCTTTTGCAGTTCCTGTCCCACTTGCGCCGTTTCGGCGTAGCGCCGCCCAGGGATGCCGTGATGGTCGAGAATGCCATGCCAGTGTTGTTCGGTGCCGAAACGCGCCGTTCGCCAGCGGAAGTAGAGGACCGCCTCAGCGCCGTGGGCGATGGATTGGTATGTCCACAGGCGCAGTTCGCCCGGCTTGGGCGTCACGGCGAGCATGTCCCAGCCGCCACCGCCGGATTGCTGCTCCATCACCCAGTAGTTTTGTTTTTTTAGTCCGCGCATCGCGTCGCCGCTGAGCGCGGCACGGGCAGGGTCAACCTCCGCGGCCATCTCCCACTGGTGGCGCGGATAGATATCCCACGAGACGTGGTCAAGATCCGCGGCGAGGTCGAAATAGTTGAGCTGGCTGTAGCCAAAGCCCATCAGGTTGTGGGTGATGAAGTGAGTGGGGCAATGTTCACGCAGGATGTCGATTTGCAGTTTTTGGAAGGTGCAGTACGTGTCGGACATGAAGCGGCGGTAGTCAAGCGCCAAGCCTGGGTTGTGGACAGGGGCGTTTGGCATTGCGATGGTGAGCGGTACGGGAATCTGTGACCAATCGGAGTAGGTGTGGCTCCAGAAAATCGTCCCCCATTTTTCGTTCAAGTTGTCGAGCGTGCTGTATTTTTGTTTCAACCAATTTTGGAATTCAGCGCGACAGGTCTCGCAGTAACAGCGGTCGCCGAGTTCGTTGTCAATTTGCCAGCCGATGACCGCGGGATTATCCTTGAAGTGCTGTGCCATCGCCGTGACGATGCGCTGGCTGTGCTGACGATACAGCGGATGGCTCGGACAGTTCTCGCGGCGCACGCCATAAGTGCGGCGGATGCCATTTGCGTCGGTGAGAAAAAGGTCAGGGTTCTGAACCATGACCCAGGGCGGGGGCGAAGCGGTGGGTGTTCCCAGCACGATGTCAATGCCATGCGCGGAGAGAATCCCGATGGCGCGGTCAAGCCAGTCAAAGTCAAATTGATTTTCGCTCGGCTCCATCTTCCCCCAGGCAAACTCGGCGAGACGGACGACGTTGAAGCCCGCGGCTTGCATAAGCGCGGCGTCCTGCGCCCAGCGGGATTCGTCCCATTGTTCGGGGTAGTAATCGGCGCCAAAGCGAAATTTATTTTTCATGGCTTTTATTCAAAATCGACCACGGTGATGGAGAGCGGCGGCAGGGTGAGAGCCAGAGCCGCTGAAACGGGAGCAGGTTCAGGCGTGGAAAGAGTCGGGGTTTCATCCTCTGGATGCTGACCTGCAAAAACGGTGGAGACGATACGGCGCGCGGGGATGTGAGTCAAATCCAGTTCGATGGATTGCGGCGCGGTGTGCTTGTTCATCAGGAACAGGGTCAGGGCCTGGGTGGACGGTTCAAAGGTTGCATAGACCGGGCCAGCATCACTTTGGAGGGCGAGCAGACACGACTTGAGATGCCGCCCCCACAACGCCAGTGCCTGTCCGGTGGGGAGCAGCCGATTCTGGTCATCGAGCACATCTTCGAGCCGCGACGGGGAATTGAACCAGCGTGTGTTCCAAACGTGGATGCCATTAACGCGCGGGTGGGCAAGATGCTGACCGAGCAGGTCAAAGAGCACGAGCGCGTGACCGATGTCGTTGCCCCATGCCCAGCCGCTTGCGTTACCCTGATACCAGTTCGTCGCCGCCCAGTCGAAGGCGTTCGTTTCAGTCGCCATGATGCGGATGCGCGTTGCATGTTCGGGCGCCCATTCCTGTAGCGCGGAATCTGCCTGTTCGATGGCGTCGGTAAAGACGGGCGTGTGTTGGGGGTAGTAGTTGTAACTGCCCCACTCGAAACAAGGATAAGGGTGGACGACGACAAAATCAATTTCGGGCGCGGCATGCTGGAGCAGGTATTGCCACCAGATGGGCGCGTCGCCCGTTTCGGCAGTGCTGACGTAGTTTTTGTTCACGTGCCCGTTGACGCCAATGTGAATCGTCGGGTCAATGGCTTTCATGGCGCGGCTGAGTTCGAGCACGTCGCGGGTGTAGTCGGCGGCGGTCAACGTGGCGATGGAGCCGCGCCAGTAACTCTCGTTGCCGAGTTCCCAATATTTGATGCCGTAGCCGCGCACCTTGTTGGCGTAACGCACCCACTCAACAGCATTCTCGATGACCTGTTCGCGTGACGAGCCTTTGCGGGTTGATGAGTTGGTGATGTAGGCGCTGCCCAAGCCGACGCAAATAATTGGCTCGGCTCCTGTTGCGTGACATATCTGGATGAACTCATCGAAGTCCAGCGGCTGGACGTGGAATTTTCCATCAGCGGAGACCAGCCCCGATTCTTTGCACAAGCGCGAATCAGAACCTGTGTAACTCAGCGTGGGGCGCGACTCTGTCCACGGTGGTTGCGACCAGAAATATTCGTTGGACTTCTCGCCGCCAGGGTAACGCAGGGAATGTGCCCCTATCTGCCTCAGCGCAGACAGATATCCCTGTCCGCGCTGGCGCATATCAGCGTGGTCAGCCAGGAAATTGACGTTCAGACCAAGTGCCCCCTGCGCCACAGTCTGTTGAATTTGGCCGGGGTCGATCACCAATCGGTTCATTCTAGAAATCCGCAAGGGTAAAGCGCTTGTGCATGAACTTGTACTTCGTTTTGAAATGCTGGTAACGCGCGAGAATATCCTCTTCCTTGCCGATGTAGTTACAGCGCAGGCAGTAATACTCGTTTTTTTCCTTATCATAAAGCATGTCGATGTCCCACTCCCTGTCGAAGCAAATGGGACAGCGATAATTCACCTTGCCTTTGCGACCCTGAGACATGTCAGCAACTCCTCGTTCAATCCAATTGTCTTGCACATGCCAAGCGTCAAGTTGGGCGCGAATGCATAGCCTTCACGTACGTATCCAGTTACGGCTTCGCTGCCTGGTGTCATGCTCATCAGGCTGTTGACCTGAGGGACGAGTCCACTCACCTTGGCGGCGTTCTCCCGGGAATACTCTCGACACTGGTAGGCATAATCCATCGTCTGTATGGTTCCGTCTGGACCCTGCACGCTCAACTTTACGCCTGACAGATCTTCGGGGTACTCGGTTGTACCATAGCAGGATGTGATGTACTCGTCTACCGTAATCCGGGCCGCGGGATCGCTCGATCCCACGATCCGGCGACTGATCCAGATTTCCCCCGAATCTGCCGGAAATCGATAGATGGTTTGCACCTGGATGGTCAATCCGTTCAACTCGATCGTCACTGGCTCGAGTGTCAACACTCTTTCGCCATTTCTGGTATCCAGGCTGGCGTGGGTGCGACAGGCGGACAGGTCCACTTCCTCCCTGCCGTAACGCACCTTGCAACTCTTGATCGCGCCTTCGCCCGCGTAATGGGTGAAAGCCCCCGCCCGATAATGGGATTGGACGAGGTATGGATAACAGGCATTCTGTAAATTGGGTGTTCCCACACCTACGGGACGCTTGAGCTGGGCGGCATATGGGCGCAAGTCTGTGATGGCGCCGCCCTGTTTCATTTCCAACAGCACGCGAAAGTGCGGATCGGCGTACCAGAATACCTGGTTATCCGTGCCGTAGAGAATGTCACGCCACAGCGCGCAGAGCGGCTCAGTATACGCGTGCTGGGAGCGGAATGTATCGGCAAACTCGCTCATGGTCTGATCGATCACCTGCCCTCGCTGCTTTAATTCCCCATAGTATGCCAGGAAGTCCTCATAGCTTTTGACGAGCAATTCATATTTGGCTTCCCAACGCCCACCCTTACCCATCCAGCCTGGTCCTACAAAAACCATGTTGTAACCTAATCCGCCGTTCTGTTTCATCAGGGCGCGGTATTGGTCCACCAGGTTGAACATATATGGGATCTGATCGCCCTCATAGACCATGCCGCGCAGGATGTTCTGCGGATGGGTCCCAAAGAACAGTCCAGGACTGTCCACACTGGCGAGAAGGTCGCGTGAAAGATGCGGAATGGCAACGATGCCGATGTCGTCCGCCTCGTCTTTTGCTATACAGTGAATATTTTCCTTCGATGGGATCCATGCTGTCCACGGGCCGCCATCGAGCAGGGTGTACCAGGAGTTGTTGCAGTTATGAAAGACGCGCGGACCTTCTTCAAAGCACGTCGCCACCGCGATTTTGACCATCGGGTAGCGTTCCTTGATGTAGCGCACCAGTTCTGCGTCCATGTAGTAGGAACCCGTGGACGTGGGGTAGAAACCAAAGATGCCGTAGAAGCGCTCGAACAAGTCATCCACGATGCGGCGCTTGTCTTCGATTGAAAACAGCCAAATGGCGAGTTCCTTGTTGTTGTAGCGTTCGCGGAATTCCTTGCAGTTCAAGCCGAGAAAAGTCAGGCTGATTTCATCGCCGAACTTCTCGTGATGTTCTTTTGCCAACCCAATGGCTTCGTCGTTGAACAGGCTGGCATACGTCATCTGGATGGTGGTGCGCAGTCCGTTGCGGTGGGCGATCTCCTGTTGCAGACGGAAGATATCCAGTGACTCTCCGATGACTTCGCGCTTGGATACTTCTTCAGTTTGCCCGGCCTGGGCGCTGTGATCGATGTACTCGGGTACCAGTTCCGGTCTATGGATGATGTTTAGGATGAAGCGACCCATATGGATCCTTTTAACCGGTACGACTGTCAAGCATACCTGAACACCAGAACCGCCTTGCGTGATCGTCTGCTCGTCTCAACACCGGTCCTTCCCTTCCCGCACCCTCACCCGTAAAGGTGAGGGTGCTTGAGGAGAGAAGAATACCTTTCTGGATTGATGTGTGATTGATTTCTACCCGTGCCAACTAGCCTTTTACTGCTCCAGCCATAACGCCTTCAACAATTCGTCTCTGGAAAAGAAGGAAAATGATGAGCAAAGGAATCAGGCTGATCACCGAGAGAGCCATGTATTCGCCCCAGGCAGTGAACCCGGCTGAGCCCTGCATGGACATGATCGCCTGGGTCATGACCATCCTTTCCGGTGATTTCAAGTAAATGCGCGGCCCCTGGAAGGCATTCCAACTGAACATGAACATGATCAAGCCCATGCCGGTAATCGCTGGGGCAATGATCGGAAGGATGATGTTCCAATAAATTCTCCATTCCGATGCCCCATCGATCCTGGCTGCGTCCATGATCTCATTGCTGATCGTCGAAATGAATTGACGGAAGAAAAAGATCCAGAACGCGCTGGCAGCACCAGGTATGATCAGAGCCCAGAAGGTATCCACCCAGCCGATCTTGCGAATAATAATAAAGGATGGCACCATCATTACGGCGCCTGGTATGACCATGGTCGCCAGAAGGAAAGCAAAGAGGCCTCTTTTTCCGGGAAACTCATACTTCGCGAAGGCGTAGCCCCCAAGCGTGGAAAAGAAAAGCGTGGCAATGGTCGAGAGTGATGCAATCACAGCCGTATTGTATAGATTACGGAGAGCATGCTTCTCAAAAATGACATAAGTATAATTATCCAGAACGGGATTGTCCGGAATGAATTTAGGGGGATAGCCAAATATATCCGCTGCTAGTTTAAATGAAGTGCTCAACATCCAAATAAATGGGAGTATCATGAAAAGGCAGATCAGGATGAGGATGGAGTATAAAAAAATATCGGTAATTATTCTTCTTAACTTCCTGGGCATCGGATGGTTTCCCTTCTATGATTCTCTTTCCCGGTTGAAGCGTAACTGAACCAGGGATATGACGAAGATGATTACGAAGAAAACATAACCCAGCGCAGCCGCATAACCAAACTGGAAGCTGTCAAAAGCCACGTTGAAGATCCGGATTACAGGTGTAAGCGTTGCTGCTGCCGGTCCCGTACCTGTGAGGGCGAACACTTCAGTGAACAGGTTGAAACTCCCCATGGTGGATGTGATTGTTAGAAAGATCAAAACAGGCCGCATAAGGGGGACGGTGATATAGAAAAATGCCTGTGCCGGTGTTGCCCCGTCTATCATCGCCGCTTCGGTCAGCTCATGGGGGATCGTCTGTAGTCCAGCTAGCATATAGACCATGTCATAACCCAGCCAAGCCCAAATGAGTAGGATGGTCAGGGAAATACGAGCCCACCATTCGTTTTCCAGCCAGGGGACCCCTGCCAGGTGAAGATAATCGGTTAGGAAGACATTGACCAGGCCGCTGGTCTGGTTGAAGAGAATAGCAAACGTGAAACCTGCAGCAGCCATATTGGTGATGAAAGGAAGGAAAATAATGGTACGAAAAATTCGGAAGCCCTTGACCCTTCCGGAACTGAGGATCACAGCCAGTATAAGTGAAAGGGATAACAGGATCGGAATGTGCAAGACGGCCATGTAAACGCCGTTAAGAATCGACTTCCAAAAGAGTTTGTCCTTGAACACGAGGGCAAAATTCTGAAACCCCTCGTATTCCATCGGGCCGACCCCTTTCCATCTGGTGAGACTCATCCAGACAGATAATACCAACGGAATGAGGCCAAATATTGCGAATGAAATGTAAAAAGGAGATATGAATAGATAGGCCCACCGGCCCTGCCGAATTCGCTTCCGCAGGGATGACGTCAGAACAGTGGGTTTCTTAGGAACTTCGGTTCGAGGAAGAGACATCATCAACTCCAGGTTCTTTCTGGGGCTGAAGAACCTCAAGGTTCTTCAGCCCCAGCGTGATACAGGAAGACCCTAATGCTGGGTCATGCCGGTTTCAAGAGCGGTTGCATCTTCTGCTTCGGTCAGAGCCTCCTGAGCAGTCACCTGGCCTAACGCAAATTTCTGGATGGCGATCAGGACATTCGTGCGCATGACCGCGCCATAGGGATGCAGGAAGTGGTCAGCAGGGCTGTTGCTTGCGACCTCGGCAAAGAATGCACGAGTCTGCTGGCCGCCGAAGTAGGGGTCCGCCTCCTCGAAAACAGGTTCAGCGTAAGCCGAGAAGACAGCCGGGAAAATATCCGCATAGGCATAGATTGCCGCATTGTTAGCCGGATCCAGGTTCAGGAACTTGATCAGAGCCCAGGCGGCAGTCGGATTGGTGCTGGTCTCGGGAATGTAGTAGGAAGAACCACCGCCACTGCCTGCGCGAGCGCCGCCTTCGACAAAGGCGGGCATTTGCGCGACACCCCAGTTCCCAACGGCTGCCGGAGCGATCCAGCCCTTGAGGAAGCCGCCCATCCAGACCGGGATGGTGATGAGCGCAACCGGGGGAACGTCGGTGTTATCCACCGGGTTGGCAAATTCGGCATACCAGGGATCGGTCCATACCTGGGTATCACTGACCACGCCGGCTTCCCAGAACATGGCGAGTTTTTCGAGCGTTGCAACATTTTCCGGAGAATCGATGGTCAATTCGCCATCCGCATTGAAGTAGCCAAGTCCTTGCTGGGAGAGCATGTATTCGTACAGATAGCCCTCATTGTTAGCCTTGTTCAGCGCAAAACAATTCAGACCGGTCTCTGCCTTGATCGTCTGGCAGGTGGTGAGAAGATCATCCCAAGTGGCGATCATCGCACTGACCGAATCGGGATCGGAAGCCAAGCCGGCGGCTTCGAAGACATCGCGGCGGTAGAACGTACCCATCGGACCGATATCCCACGGTACGCAGTAAATCCGGCCGTCCTTGGTGCAAGCCGCCAGCATGCCCGGGTGAAGATCAGCAATGTACGGCTGGACCAGGTCGGTCAGGTCCGTCAAGCCACCCAGGTCGACGAGCTTCGTGCCGTATTCAGTTCCGGTAACGAACAGGTCAGGGCATCCGGTACCGCCCTGGATGCACAAGCCAACATCGTCCGCCACCTGCTGCGGCGAGTTGTTGACGAACTCGATCTCAACATCCGGGTACATCTCCTGGAATGCAGGCAGGACCGTATTTTGCCAGGCTTCCATGTTGATCTTCTGCACCCAGATCAGCAAATGCCCAGTGGGAATCGGTTCCGGAGTGGCTGTCGGGGGAACGGGCGGTTCAGTCGCGGGCGCCTGCGTGGCAGGTTCGGTCGCGGGACTTCCGCATGCCGCTAAGAGGATACTGGTCAAGACGAGGATGGCCAGCATCTTCGATAGTAATTTTGAAGACATAATCTTCTCCTCTTGTGGTGGATATCAGATATTGACGGTTATAATTGGCGAGAGACATGTATTCACCTGAACAGGTGAGGACTGTCTCGCCCGAAGCGCACACCCCAGATCCAAATCTACTGGTGTGCGCTTCCACGTTTGAATACTTGAATTTGGGAATCTCTCAAATAGGACCTCCTGATCATAGATTTTGAGTCTGTCGGGAACTTTCGCGGACCACGAGGGTGGGTGGGATGAGAATGGTCTGCGCCACACTGTTCTGATGATTTTTTTTGGCTTCAATCAGTTCCACCAGGCTTTGGACAGCCTGTCCGCCCAGTTGTTGTGGATCTTGGGATATGGTCGTCAAGGATGGATAAAAAAAGGCTGATTCGGGAATTCCATCAAACCCGACAACTGCCAATTCGTCGGGAACTTTGATCCCCCGGCGGGCGGCTTCGCGGAGGACGCTTAATGCCATCTGGTCATTGGCAACAAAGATGCCATCCATTTCTGGGTAGCGTTCGAACAGTTTCTCTGCCGCAATGGCACCGCTGGCGGATGACCAGTTTCCCTGCTCCCAGTGATGATCGGTCACACGCATGCGCGCGTTCTCGAGTGTGTCGAGCCAGCCCTGGAAACGCAAGCGTGCCTCCCACCAGACCAGGGAACCAGAGATATGGCCAATGTGCTTGCATCCCTGCGCGAGAAGATGACGAGTGGCAATCTGGGCCCCCATATAACTGTCAATGGAGACAACAGAATAGCCTTGTTTGGGTTCCATTGACATAAAGACGATTGGGACGGGGATGTTCTTGATCCCCTGTGCCCAGGCCTGGTTTTCGTCGTTTTCAGGCACATCCCAGATGATGCCATCCACCTGCCGGGCGAGCAAGGATCCGATCACTTCATCGATGCGATTCACATCGAAGTTGTCCATTTTTTTCATGAGCAGCATGTAACCGAGTTCATCGGCTTTATCTGCGATTCCATTCAACGTGCGGGATGGTCCGATGTACTTTAAACCGAAGGTGACTACTCCGAGGGTGTAGCTGCGTTTTTGGATCAGGCTTCGGGCGAGGGTGCTCGGCCGGTAACCAAGGCGGGCAACCACATCCTCCACACGCCGGCGAGTTTCGGCTGAGACATACGACGTGTTGTTCATGACCCGCGAGACCGTCTGGGTGGATACACCGGCTTGCTTCGCAACGTCTTTGATGGTGACGCGATTGGTGTCTTTAACGACTGTCATTGTCTTCGATTCTCATGTGTGTGTTATCGTTCACATATGTTATCGATAACATAATAGCAAAACACTTAGGAAGAGTCAAGAGGCTAACCTTAAAATTTCATGTTCAATGGTAGCGTAAGAGCAGAGAAAGAACATCTGTGCTATTATGCGGGGGACAATTGAATACGATCCAATCGCGTTAACCGAGTAAGCCTGCTCATCCCAGACCGATCGAGCAGAACCAGAGACCGCCACTGGCTCTGGGAGAACCGTTTACAGAAATTTCCTACTGGATAAGCCCTAACTTATTGGGCGATGTAAACGCGTTCTTCTCAGAAGCCAGTTTTGTTTTCCTTTGGAGGCAACCATGCTCAACGATGCCAACGAATATCTCAATAAGCTCATCGAAGTCCACGAACGCAGCGGACTATCCTACCGCGAGATCGCCCAGGAATGCGACCTGGACCCCGGCTACGTCCACTACATCCTGAAAGGCGCACGCCGTCCCCACCGGGACGTGCTGATCGCTCTGGGTTTCGCCTGCCGCCTGGATCGCTGGGAGATGGACGAGATCCTACTCCTGGCCGGTCTGCCGCCGATCGGGCGCAGCGCGGTGCGCGAGTATCGTCAGGACCAGTACAAAGACCACGAAGGAGAAATGGAATGAATACCATTCTCGCCTCCGATCCCGGTTTCGGTAACACCAAGGTCGCCGCTTCCCAAGGCGTGCATGTCCTGCAATCTGCCGTCGCCGGTGACCGATGCGCTGCAGGCGCATGTGAAAGCCTACCGTGACGACGGCGACGTGCACCTGCCGCGCTACGGATACGCCGAAGGCGATGCCTTGCGGATCCTGGAACTGCTGAAGGAGAAGGGGTCGAGTTTTGCCGTGCCGGCGGAACTTGCCCTGGGCTGTGGGCTGCGGATCTCGGAGATCGCCGGCTTGAAGGGGAAGGATATCGACAAGGAACACCGCCTGCTGCATATTGTGGGCAAGGGCGGCAAGCACCGGGATGTCCCGCTGCCGGCTGAGATCGCCGAACAACTGGACCCGTCCCAGCAGTGGATCTTCCGCGCTACCCAATCCTGGAAACAGACCTTCTATCAATCTGTTCGCAGGACTGCCCGCGAGCTGGGGATCCAGGTCCAGGGGATCCATCGATTCCGCTCGAATTACGCGCAGGATATTTTCGAAAAGTTGAAGGATGATGGGAAGAGTGACCGGGATGCCAGGCGGGAGGTCTCCCGCCGGCTGGGTCATAACCGGGTGGAAGTCACGAATAGTTATATTCCACCCCAGGACCGACGTGGGCCGTAAAAGAATGAGCGATAATCTATTGGAATTGGTCAAATAGGGCTGCAAGATCTCGCCCAGTCTCCATGGTCTTGACGACTTTCACGAACGCAGGGAGACAAGCATTCCGGTACACCGAATCTGGTCAAAGCTGCCAGGGGAAAACCATACCACGATTGGAAGGTGTTCCTTCCAATCCAACCAGCCGATAGGCAGGCCGGTTTTCAGGCGAAGCAGTCGCTTTCGCCGGATAGGCAGAAACAAAATCGAACAGGGCACCGGGGATGGTGCGTGGGAACTGCAGCTTGGCTTCCACCGGCAGGGGGACATCCTGTTTATTGACTATAAAATCGATCTCCTTCTTGTCCTGGGTGCGCCAGTAGAAAACCCTGTCAGGACCATGGCGCTTGATCAACTCAGCAAAGATGTTTGTTTCGAAAACCGAGCCCAGCAGCTCCTTTTGTAATCGTTTCAACCAGATCATTTGCATCAGGCCAGTATCATAAAAGAAAACTTTCGGGGTCTTGGATAGCTCGGTCCGGATATTGCGGCTGTACGGTCGCACCAGGCGGAGGATGTAGGTCTGCTCCAGGATCAGGAGATAGCGTTCGACGGTTGCCCGGGCCAGGTTGGCGGTATTGGTCAGCTCGGCGATGTTCACAAGATTTCCGCTTTGGGAGGCGAGGATCTCGAGCAGGCGGTTGAACTTGCTTACATCCTTGATCTCCGCCAGGTCGCGGATGTCCTTGCGAACGTACGTGTCGATGATCTGTTGAAGGTATTTTTCCTTGATATCGACCGCCTGCGTTAGAACGATCTTGGGATACCCACCATACAATGCATATTCCAAATACGCCCTCTGCAATTCGGCCGTTTTCTTTTCGGTAAATTTCTCGGCCGGCTCGAAAGGAACTTGTTGGAACGTCAGGAATTCTCGGAAGGAAAGCGGATAGATCTCAAAGTTGACAGTTCGGCCAACCAGCGAATCCTTGAACTTGCTCTTGATCTCAAAACTGGATGAACCGGAAACGATCAACTTCAAATATTGATGGTGGTCGGCAATGAGCTTTAGAAAGGAGGATGGATTTTCCAGATACTGGATCTCGTCGATCATGACGAAAAGTTTCTTGCCGGAGGTGTGCAGGGCAGGGAGGTCGCATCCTTGCTCTCCCAGGTAGTGTGTAAACTCCTCCGCACCGTTATTCAACAGGCTGACGAAACGGCTATCTTCCAGATCAATATAAAAAGTTGCTTCCCCTGACGAGCGTAGCCCTTCTTGCAGGAACATCAGGATGCTGGTCTTCCCCACCTGGCGCGCTCCATGGATGACGATAATATCATCGGTGGAGAGAAAGCGGCTGATCTCATCGATGACAGTACGTTTATAAATGGTCATGGGGGTCTCCTGGTAAAGAAGCCGACTCTATTTTATATCAAATAAAATTACTAGTCAACTATCATTATAATTTCGTTGTTTAGGGATCGCTTCCTTCAGTCGTCGGCTGCTCGGATGGTAAGATAATCGCGATTAGGTCAATATCCTGCAAGAGCGCAACTCTAGGAGACCTGCCTCTCTGGATCAGAGATAACCAGCTGGGTGTTGATATCGATTGATCCCCCCAAGCTTTTTACCCAAATTTCTCATCCAGGTGTCCCCTGTATTCCTGGATGGTGACTTCCGGCGACAAGGTGCCGCTTAGCCTGCGTACAATGGGGGCATTCTTCAGCGGCTGCTGGAAGGGCACGCTGCGAAGAGAGGCCACGATCAGATCAGTCAGGGTGGTGTTGTTCTGCGCGGCGTAGCGTTTGATGTTTTCCACTAGATCAAGGGGGATACGGACGGTCAGCTTGGCTTTTCCCCCGGTGTCCTTCATGCCTGCGTTGCCGCCGCGAGCGGGGAGATCTTCTTTCCTCTGGGTTGATTGAGCGCCAGGTCGTACGTCACCTGGAGGTTCATCCAGAATTCGGGCGTGTTCCCGAAGGCCTGGGCAAGCAGCCAGGCGGTTTCCGGGGTGATGCCGTGTTTCCCGCGCACGATCTCATTCACCCGCTGGATCGGAATCCCGAGATGCTTCGCCAGGGTTACCTGCGAGATGTTCATCGGGACCAGGAATTCTTCGAGCAGGATCTCTCCGGGGTGGGTGGGGTCAGGTCGGGGGGCAGCAGCTCCTCGACTGCCTGGATGCGGTTACCGGCGTCGTCGTAGGAATAGTAGAACGAGTATCTTGTTTAGCTCAATCCCTTATCATTGATATCTAACTTACCTCTCTGGGCTTACAACCATCATGGTAAATCCAATTTCATTTGAACCGATAGCTACCGGAAAACCCTGAAGATCGTCACGCCAATCGAATAAGGTTTCAATCTGGAATATCTTAGTCAATTCCATCCTTTGCCAGTCATAGATCCATAGATATGTTTCCCCCCCACATGCCTGGTCCGGTTCTGAGATTCGAATTGCAGTGTACGCTGGCTCTCTCGAATATTTAGCTGAACAAATTTGGCCGTTCATGTTTTCAATATGAATGACCAAGTTTGTTGTAGTATCGATCACTTGAAGTCTGAATCTTAGTTGACCGTAATCTGCCGGGCTGACATCTGATATCAGCACTCTAGCAGTATTTGGGTCAGCACCCAGAAAGAACAAATGGCTTCCTGCCCCTGTGAATAGAATTGAGTATTCTTCAGGCGCATTTGGATCGACCAGAAATAATTTGTAAGTAGAACCATCGCGCACGCGTTGGATGAGACCGAAATCCGTCCACCAGAATGCAGAAAAAAAGGTTGTTGTCCTGGGAGTAGTTGCTACTTGTTGATATGATACTTGCCTTCTGATGTCGATAATATGTAAATCATGATATGTGAAACTGATCGCCAGCTGTCCTCCGTCCGGCGACCAGCCCCAAACAAGGCAATTTTCATATTCGTTGTCAAAAGGCTCGATCACTTCTTCAGATAACGCAGTAGCATTTTCGACAAGGCTGAAGATGACCAGATTTCGAAAAGCGCAAGGAGATGGATCAGGCCAATTCCTATTGGCTGAAAGTATCGATGAACTATCAGGGGCCCACGAAACGACTGTTAGGTTTTCATTGGGAGAACTTTCAATGATCCGGCTCGGGTCATCGGTTGATGTAACCCTGAGGATGTCCCTGCCGCCGTCCTCGATAATGCTTACAAACCACTGGCCATTTGGCGAAAGCAAGGCATCCAAGTCGGATATCCGCGTCCGAGGAGATGAGAACCAATCGGGGGGGATGGGCGTCTCCGCACCAACCACCCAGGTCACCGACGGCTGGCATGATGTTGCCAATAACAGCAACAAGATCGCGATATTAAGAAATAAGGTGCGTGTTTTCATCTATGGAGCCTTATCGGTTTATAGGCGAGTTCATTGTGACCGCCCATCGGGTTGCGTCTGGGTCAGTTCCTTCCGCCTGGATAAGCAAATGGTTCTTGCATGACTACGGTTCCCGCTGCTGTGATTTTAGCACCTGTGTCACCTGCTGAAGGCCCGCCTGCGATGGTAACGCTATGATAAACGAAAAACCCGCCAAGGGGCAGGTTTCGGTCGGGGGCTCATGCCCCCGACGTAATAGAGTGCAGCTGGAGGCTGCACTCTATTGATGAGCGAGGAGAGATTCGAACTCTCAACCAATGGCTTAAAAGCACGGGAGAGCGAATCGGCTCATCTCATCCAAGAGACTGCTGTTTTGGCCCAATCCATTGGATGAGTTGAAAACCAGTCCATTGGATTTCTTTGAATCAGCCAGTCAACAGTTTTCAAAGTGCGGTCAAAAGCAAGAGTAGTATACCAGAATTCGAGGAGCCGATGCTGGCTGTGGCCGTCGCAGTGGGAGTGGGGGTTGGCGTGGGCGGGGTCAGCAGCTCCTCAACCACCTGGATGCGATTGCCCCCTGCGCTGCGTTCCGGAGGTGCTTCGCGATGGTGGCAATTTTCTACTTCATGCCGTTCGTGATCACGGTGCTCACCGTGGTAGGGGTGCCGCTGATCAGCACGATCACGGGAGCCTAATTCAAAAAAGTAAACGGAACTACTTCCCTGATTATGAGGATTAGATATTCTAAATATAGATCAGTATATTGTGCGTAATTGAGAACCCAGAGGGCCCGTATTTAGGCACGAGGGTATTTACGGGGCTGTTTTCGTAACCACACGAATTTTGATTCAAGTGATTACCAACGGCGGCTTCAGTGGAAGAAAACATCAGATGAAATTGGGATACAGTGATTCGCGGATGGATCAGTAATCATTTGATAGAAGGATTCCGGGGGTATTTCTGTGATATTTTCAAGAGATAGAAACTCATCATCGGGCGTTGCCCCCGGCGTTGCAAATGGTAAGACATTAAAAAAACCATTCAAGTACATTGGATCCCAAAAAAAGGCAAACAGGTCCCTGCGCTTTTCGCTTTGCGGGCATATAAGGATATTGTTCTGCATATCAAACTCGTATTCATCATGAACACTAATCAGGATCCCGTCCTCATAATACAAGCTTAGCGTGTAATACATGGGGGCTGAACCGATATCGTAAGTTTGTACGGTCAGAAAAATATCATCCGGTATTCCAGTTGATTCTAGAATAGTTGCTAAATCTATGTCAATAAATGTTTTCATCATTATTATTAGCTCAGTAGACTGTTGCACATAGAATACTAAATCATAGACTGTACTCAGTAAACCATTTTCTACGGGTGGATAGATGAAGTCGCCAAAAAATAGTTTCAAATCGCTGGATTCTGGTGAAATACCTCGATCGTCCAGTGAGTAACCCAGAGCTTCCAAGTAACCATCTGCAGCACTCCAGGTTGTACTTCCGGGATGTAATCCCCACCAACATGGATAAGCACAATTGCCGTTGGTTTCGAGCAGAAAGTTCAACTGGTCGATCAAATTCTCGCCGACTGGAGTGTCTAGTTGGTATATTGGTCTTGTAGGTGTAAGCGTTGTTGTAATTGAAGACGTAGGCAACGCAGAGATTGTCGGAGAGGAATCGAGAACAGTAGGAGATGGAACAGGGGGCGTTTCGGTTGAACATGTTGCCAGTGCGAAGATTCCGAGAAACAAGGAAAAATACCTCGAAATGCCTCGATATATATGTGTTACATTCATGGTTGGTCTCCTTCAGCGATTGTTCGAGTAGGATGCGGGTACGGCTGTCATCAAGGCAGCCTAATGTAGATTCCTCCAACCAAACATTCGTAATTCAAATATCTTTGTCAAACTTTCGTTCATCAATTGATTCATCACACGATCGCGGGAGGCGTAATGTGACCCAGTTGGTAAATCTGTGACTTTCCATTTATTGTATACCCAACCAATAAACATATCTGCGAATTCCTCCTCTAATCCACCTTGCCCGAATTGCCAAGAGCCTAGCCCTCCGGCATACCCAAACCAGTATTCGTATCCACCAGTTAGTGGATCTGGATCTTCATTACAACGTCCTAGCAAATCACCATTTTCATCGTAACATTGAGGCCGAATTAACTCTATCGGTACATTTGGAGATGTTTTGATACCTGTGTGAAACATAACAGCATTGTCAAATGCATGTCCGATTTCATGCGTTACCACATTTGGATAATCTGGTATATAGTCTCCTTGTATATCTCCCGATTTCATTTCGTGGTACCTAAATTCTATTAGGTTCCGTCTATGAGTATATCCCATGCTAGCTACAAAGTCTGTTTTCATGAACCGTATCGGTCCTCCATGAATCATAAAGAAAGCCTTCGTGGGGGTTACTCTATACATTCCAAGGAAAACACGCAAAGGTAAGCCGTCACAATAGTCCCATAAATTGGGAAGGATGTCTTGATTAATCAATCGTGCATATGCAATCGCAACATGTCGCGTCTGATTTTCCACCACATTTTTTTCCTGTTCTGTCCAAGTGTTCGTCCCTGTAGAGGAGAAATTGGCGAACACATACATTCCGCTTGGATCAGAATAAGTGATCGGATTATCGTTTCCATATGTCCAGCGATTGTAGGTTATTGGTGAGGTCATTACGCCATCCCATGAATCTCTGGTAAGGAACCGGTTAAGATAAGCGGAGTAATACCTCGCTCTGAGGAACACCATCCCGTTATCATCCACCATTTCGCCCGTGAACCCGTAATTTGTCTGCGAAGACCCTTCTTCCGCAACCACCTCCCCATACGACGAATAGGCAGCCGCATACACGATCGTCCCGGTCTGCGAGGCCATCTGGCGCACCGAGCCCAGGGCATCGCCCAGGAAGTATTCGGGGCCGGTATTCTCCTGGGCAATCCGTGCATTTCCATACAGGTAGGTGTACGTTCCTTCCTGCAGCACCTGTGTCAATCCGGCATTGAGATCCAGCGTATAGGTCGTGGTGAGGCTGTCCACGCTCTGCCGCAGGCGGTCCCCTGTGCCGCTGTGTTAGTATGCTAATGCCCCGCTGGGGCCGGGCTGGCCGACTACGCTTATGGGATCGCCTAGCGAAGCCCGCCGCTGTGTTTGGCAGCCCGCTCCGGTTGCGACCGGGCGCGTTTCGGGGTACGCTGTGTTTGTTAGGAGAACGGGGATGCGGTACCCCGGGCACGCTGCATCTGGGCTAGCCGACTATGGTTATGGGATCGCTTGCAAAGCCCGTCGTTGTGTTTGGCCAGCCCGTTCGACTCCACTTAACTGGGAACCCTTCGACTTCGCTCACCGTTCGTGCCGCCACTATTCGCGGCACGAACGGTGCGAGACGGCAGGGCAGCCCGTATCTGTGTGTGAGACAGCAGCCCAAAAAAGAAACGCGCCCGGCCTCAGCTGGCAAGGCTTGCCTGCTTTCTAAAAAGGAGAACACAAGAATGTCTCCGCAGATTATAGCCCCGACACGCTTCATTGGTCTCGACATCCATAAACACTACTTGGTGGCCGTGGGTGTGGACGCCGATCTGAACCAAGTACTCGGCCCGCAACGGGTCGAATTGTCCCGCCTGGAGCAATGGATGGCTCGCTCTCTGTGTCAGGACGATACAGTCGTCATCGAAATGACGACGAACACCTGGCAGCTCTATGACGAGCTTCTGCCCCACGTCGGCTCGGTGACCGTAGTCCATCCCCCGCATGTAGCCCTGATCACCCGCTCCCAGGTCATGAACGACAAGATCGCAGCATCCATTCTGGCGCGCCTCCTGGCAAAGGGTCTGCTGGTGGGCATCTGGGTTCCGCCACAGGATGTGCGTGAATTGCGCGCCCTGATCGCCCAACGCAACAAGATGACACGCCTTTCTACCCAGTCCAAGAACCGCCTGCACGCCATCCTGCACCGCCATCACATCTTGCCGCCCGCCGGGGACATCTTCCACCCTGAACGTCGTGACTGGTGGCTGGGGCTGGAGCTCGATCCGGCAGAGAAGACCAACCTGCTGTGCAATCTCGAAGCCCTGGCTTTTTCTCATCTGCAAATTGTTCGCATCGAAACCACCCTCAAGGTTCTGGTATCACAAGATGAGCGCGCCACCCGTCTCATTCATTTGCCTGGGATCGCAATGATCAATGCATTGGCAATCATGGCTGCCATTGGCACGATCGAGCGGTTTCCGACAGCCAAAAAACTGGTAGGCTATGCCGGGCTGGGCGGACGTGTTCATGACAGTGGGATGACCAGCCGCCAGGGACGGATAACCAAGGCTGGACGCCGAGACCTTCGTACTGCCATGGTGGAAGCTGCACAAACCGCCGCTAACACCCACCCTCACTGGAAGGCTGAGTTAGCCCGCCTCTCGCCGCGCCTGGGGCGCAACAAGGCCGTCGTTGCCATCGCCCGTAAGTTGCTCGTGGCTGTCTGGCACGTGCTCTCGGACGATGAGCCGGACCGCTTCGCCGATGCGGGGATCGTCGCGCGCAAGATGATGCAACATGCCTACCTGTTGGGTAAGGCAAACCGGCCGGAAGGGCTATCCACCGGACAATTCGTTCGCCAGCAGTTGGACGCCCTGGGGATCGGCGCGGACATTACCGAGATCCCTTGGGGCGTCACGAGACCGCCATTGCCCTTGCCGCCGTCGAAACTGCTGGCCGGAATAGAATGAGCAGCGTCCCAAACAGGTAAACCTGTGAACTCCAGATAGGAGATCCTCGAAGAGGTTTTACGGGGATCCAGCTCATTAGAACACTGGGAAGATTCAGCGTTTCGCCAGACGGTGATGCGCTATTTGGCTGGTCATGCTCCCGGCGGCATCATAGGAGTAGGCAACCAGGGTCTGGCTTTCCCGGGTGACAGCGAGCATTTGATTGACATCCTTGGCTAACCGTGGTGACCCTGTCCATAGCGTCATAGGGCTAGGTGGTCACAGCGGAAAGCCGATTTCCTTATCCCCAATAAAAAAGATTGCCATACTCATTGATACGCGACATAGGATTGGCCCCATTCCCCCATTCAAACCCTAACGGAGTGATATCGTCGATAATTTTCCCTGCAGTCACAAGGTTATTGTATTGCTTAACCACCTCTTGATCATCTCCGGCCTTTTTCTCATCGAGTAAACCGATGCAGCCTTGCTTAGCGTCAAAAAAAAGCGAAAGCGACTGGATGTTGTAGTCGATATTCATATACTGTGATCGCAACAATTCTGGGGCTTTCTTAATAGCAATATCTGCAGGAGACTGCAGCCAAGCCTCAATTTGATCCTCTTCAATCTCCGACTTGAGGAATGCTCGGAGTAATGCGGTTTTTCCTTGTGTCTTACTGAATGCTTCAGCTATTTCTGTATGCGTGCTGCCTATCAGTGATGCAGGTATCTTTTTCATCTCCAAGTGGGGCAACACATATTCTAATAGATTTCTCATTGCCCAATTTGAGAAGAACTGAAGAGGTTTCGATACGAACCATTCTACTGGGACACCCTCTTGCCAAACCGTATATGACCAACAATCGGTGGGAAGACCATCCTCAGAGCTATGCCGACCAAGCATAATACTGGTAAGGTGGCATTGTTTACACAGCAACCAGATAAGTCGGTGCGATTGACCAATCAGAGATGCTCCGAGATCATCTTTCGGCAAGAGATAAACGACCTCGCCCCAACCTGATGCAAGCTCGCTAAAACTGTGACTTGGCTTAGCAACGTGGAGCAGCTTTCCATCTGTCCATTTCTCAATTGCCTTACTAACGAGTTCGGCCAATTGCGATTGCTGTATATCCGTTACACAAGCGAAATTCCATTCCGTTGTCATGTCACTCTACCTTCTCGATTAGCACAATTTTTGTCTTTGAAATTTTGGTCGTATCAATATACGACAATATTTCAATTACACCCAAACACAGTCTCACATATACCGTTGGGATCAGTCTGCAGTCTCACCTTCTCAGCGGAGTATGTTTCGGCGAACCATTCCCACCATTCATGTGCTGAAGAGTAATCCTGATCCCAAAACATAGGATCTAGATCGTTATAACATAGCTGTGCTTGTGCCCGGAGTTCTTGTGAAAAATCATCAAAGACTGCTGGAGCGTTTGCAACAACTGAGAACCTGACTGCAGCCCATTCCTCCTCCGTTGCGAGTTTCCTAAGGTGATCTTTATTACCCGTGTCAATATATACTATCAATCCGGGAGCTTGTTTCCAAAAGAGGAGTAGATTGTTAGTAACTGGATTTCTGACTGAATACACTACTTGTGGAATAGTGTTCCCAAGTGTCCAAGCAACAGAAGACCAATCATAGGGTTGACCATTATAGGTATTATTAAGATCGGTAACTCTTCCGTGGAGAGCACCCGAATTCATTTGTAACAACCTCTGGTATCCTAATGCTTGAACAACACCTTCCATAGCCGCATATGCCAAATCAATGGGTTCGATCTCGTAGATTTCACCTGTAGTAAGTGAGAATTGAAATCCAGATTGACCCGGAGGTACATAATATCTTGGAAAGTAGATTAGGTCCACACTAAATCCCTTAAGTGGAGAGCCAACTTGGCGGCCATATTCGACATGAATATTGGCCATGCCGAACATTTCTTCGTATTTCTTTTCTATCACCTCATGACGGAGGTTTGTACCTTGCCTCAGCCCCCATACTACATGTCCAGTTGGGTCAATAAAGTTTATAGGATTGCCTCTAGTATAGGTGTACTGGTTCCAGTCTGCGGGGATGTATGGGTCAGTTACAATCGTATCGGGCTGGATGAACTGGTTAAGATAACTTGAATAGTATCTCGCCCGCAGGTAGGTCAATCCCGTCTGGTCGGCCATTTCCCCGGCAAAGCCGTAGAGGGTCGAGCCGCTTCCAATAGAACTCACATTCTTGCCATAGGGCTGGTAACTTTGAACCAGGATAACCTTTCCCGTGCTATCCACGAGTTGGCGCACACTGCCCAACCCGTCGGTAAGGAAATATTCTGTGTCTGAACCATTCACCTGGGCTATTCGATCCAAACCATATAGGTAGTCACTGGGTCCATCACTCAAGACCTGGGTCAATCTGGTAGCCTGATCCAAAAAATAATTGGTCGTCACGCCGTTTACGGTTTGGCTCACCCGGTCGCTCTCGCAGCCGATCATTCCCCATGAATCGCTTGACAATCCATTACATCTGTAGGCGTAGCTGGTGACACCGCCGAGGGCGTCCGTAACGGTGAGGACGCGTCCGGCATCATCGTAGGTGTATGTGGTCGTATTGCCAAGCGGATCGATGGTCTGAACCTGCCGTCCGGCTTCGTCGTAGAAGGTCTGGGTCACCCCGCCGAGCGGGTCGGTCTGTTCGATCAGATTTCCGACTGCGTCGTAGGCGTACGCGGTGGTATTCCCCAGCGGGTCGGTCGTGGCGATCACGTTCCCCAGCTCGTCATACGTGCTCAGGTTCGTGTTGCCGAGCGGGTCCGTGGTCATGATCACCCGGCCCAGTTCGTCGTAGGTGTAGCTGGTGACATGTCCCAGCGGATCGATGGTGCTGGCGACCGAGCCATCCGGGTTGTACGTCGTCTGGGAAACGTTGCCCAGTGCGTCGGTCACGCTGATGACGCGGTCGCTGGAATCATATGCGTAGACGGTCGCGTTCCCGTTCGGATCGACCGTCGAGATCAGGCGACCGGCGAGATCGTAGCTGTTCTGTGTGATGTTGCCTGCCGGATCGATGGTGCGCAGCAGGCGTCCTGCGTCGTCGTATTCGTAATGCGTCGTTCGGTTGTACGTGTCGGTCATGGCGACCATGTTGCCGCGCACGTCGTACTCGTATTCGGTTGTGATGTTGTACTGGTTCTCCGCGTTCTGGACGCGGGCAGGGTCGTAGTTCTGGATCGAGCGCACCAGCCGTCCGGCATCGTCGAATTCGCTCCTGGATACCCGCCCGTATGGATCGGTGGTCTCCACCAGGCGGCCGAGGTTGTCGTAGGCGTACGACCAGGTGTTCCCGAGCGGGTCGGTCATGGAGGTCGTCTGGCCGTGGGAATCGTAGGTGTAGGATGTAATGTTTCCAAGCGGATCGGTGACGGATTCCAGGTAACCTTCCGTGGTGTAGGAGTAGTTCGTTGTACCGTTCAGCGCGTCCGTCACGCTGGTTAACAGCGTGCCATCGTAGGTATAGCTGGTGAGATGTCCAAGGGGATCAATCACCTCCAGCGGGTTGTTCAGGTCGTCGTAGCTGATCGATGTCTCTCCGCCGAGCGCGTCCTGAATTCCAACCAGGTTCATCCCATTTTCACTCCAGGTGAGGCTGGTCGTATTGTTGTTCGCATCTGTGATCGACGAGATCTGGAACTGATCATCGTAGGTTTTTTCGACCATCTCCCCGAGCGGGTCGGTTTCGCTAATGAGGGTGTTGCGCTCATCAAATGTGTAGAGCGATTCATGCCCCAGACCATCCACGACGGTTGTTGACCTATCCGGGTTGTATGTAAGCTCGACAACCAGGTTGTCTTCGCCGTCATATTGCCGCGCTGCCCTGAACTCCTCTTCGTAAATCCGGATGTTTGAGAAGTAGCTGCTCGCTGCTGGGCTCGGAATGTCATGATCATTGATGAAGAACAGGTAAAGCATGTCACCGTTGTAATACTGCCCGACCGGGATGCGGTAGTGAACCCATCCTGGCGCCTGCGCTGCGTACGCGTTGAAGTCGGTGATCCCGTAATTCTCGGTGCCGTACAGCTTGAAGGAAATGTAGGTGCTTGGCGTGTTATCCGTATCCAGGCCGATGGCGTGGATATCACCCTGGACGCTGCTCTTGAAGTCGAACTCGAGGATGGTGCTGGGGGTAATGGAATAGGGAAGGGCCAGTTTCTTCCAGGCGTTCCCGATCAGGTGAAGCGTCAATCCATTGTCTTCGATCGTCATTGTCGGCAGGATGTCCTGCGAGCCATAGGCGGTGATCTCATACTCGTTCAGGTCGAGCGCCTCGACGTCTTGATCCAGGTATTCGGTTCTTTCCAGGACCACGTTGTCTGGATCGATGACCTGTTCTGACCTGCCCCCGAAATATGTACCAATCTTTATGTTAGTCCTACCTGCTGGAATTGAGAAGGTTGAAGCACGAATGCTTCAGGTGCAGGCGGGTGATAGCC
>Ga0233425_10002839_pt1 | contig 32969 bp, 24 predicted proteins | sample Watercolumn_Towu_2_FD_181712 | JGI IMG/M metagenome (GOLD analysis project Ga0233425, IMG submission 181712) | Freshwater microbial communities from Lake Towuti, South Sulawesi, Indonesia - Watercolumn_Towuti2014_140_MG | ecosystem: Environmental > Aquatic > Freshwater > Lake | place... | reverse complement strand
GCCCCCAGCGTTCGAGCAGATTCCCGTAGGCGTCGATGCGCCGGTCGCGAAAGAACGGCCAGCGGGTCCGCGACCACTCGATGCGGCCGAGGTCGCACTCGCACACCACCACCTCGGGCTCGTCGTACGACGCCGTCACCAGCCGCTCGCCGTTGGGCGCGTAGACCACGCTCGCGCCCCAGAACCGCAGGCTCCCCTCGCGGCCGGTGCGATTCACCGCCACGACGAACACGCCGTTGGCGATCGCGTGGCTGCGGAGCATCGTGTCCCACGACTCGTACTGCTCGCGGTGCAGCGGCTCCTCGCCGTCGAGCCAGCCGATGGCGGTGGGATAGAAGAGCACCTGCGCGCCGGCCATCGCCGTCAGCCGGGCCGCCTCGGGATACCACTGATCCCAGCAGACGAGCGGGCCGACGGCCAGCCGGCTCGTGGGCACGCTCATGAATCCCGTGTCGCCCGGCGCGAAGTAGAACTTCTCGTAGTAGTGCGGGTCGTCGGGGATGTGCATCTTGCGATACACGCCCGCCGTCGAGCCGTCGGCGTCGAACACGACCGCCGTATTGTGGAAGAGGCCGGCCGTGCGCCGCTCGAACACGCTGCCCACGAGGACGACGCCGTGCGCTCGGGCCGCCGCGGCGAGCCGCGCCGTGAGCGGCCCCGGCACCGCCTCGGCCTCCTCGAACCGAGCGTGCTCCTCCGCCTGGCAGGGATACTCGCCCGCGAAGAGCTCCTGGAGACAGACGACGTGCGCGCCGGCCGCGGCCGCCTCGGCGATTCCCGCGAGGGCCTGCGCGATGTTGGCCTCGCGGTCACCGGAGCAGGCCGACTGCACGAAGCCGATTCGCACCACGCCCGACGCGGGCGGCCCGGCGGGGCCCCGCGCGTCCATCAGGCCACCGCCTCGGCCCCGGCCTGCAGCCGCGCGGCCGGCACCGGGAACTGCTCGGCGAGTTCGGCCACCTCGCGACGGGTGGACTCGACCACGCCCGCGTCACCCGGGCTCTTGAGCGCGCGGAGGATCCACTGCGCGATCCGCCGCATCTCGTCCTTGCCCATGCCGCGGGTGGTGAGCGCGGGCGTGCCGAGCCGGATGCCGGAGGGGTCCATCGGCTTCCGCTCGTCGTAGGGGATCATGTTCTTGTTGCAGGTGATGCCACAGCGGTCGAGCGTCTCCTCGGCCAGCTTGCCGCCGATGCCCAAGGGCGTCACATCCACGAGCATGAGATGGTTGTCGGTGCCGCCGCTCACGAGCCGCACGCCGCCGGCCGCGAGGCCCTCGGCGAGCGTCCGGGCGTTCTCGATCACCTGCTTCGCATAGGCCTTGAACTCGGGACGGAGCGCCTCGCCGAACGCCACCGCCTTGCCGGCGATGACGTGCATGAGCGGCCCCCCCTGCTGCCCCGGGAACACGGCGCGGTCGAGCGCCTTGGCGTCGGTGCCGCGGCACATGGCGATGCCGCCGCGCGGGCCGCGGAGCGTCTTGTGGGTGGTGCTCGTCACGAAGTCGGCGACCGGCACCGGGTTGTCGTGGAGACCGGCGGCCACGAGGCCCGCGTAGTGCGCCATGTCCACCATGAGCTTGGCCCCCACCTCGCGGGCGATCTCCGCGAACTTCCCGTGGGGGATCTCGCGGGGATACGCGCTCGCCCCGGCCACGATCAGCTTCGGCCGGTGCTCGCGGGCGAGCGTGGCGATCTGGTCGAAGTCGAGCCGGTGGTCGTCGCGACGCACGCCGTAGTGCACGAACCGGTAGAGGATGCCCGAGGCGTTGAGCTTCATGCCGTGCGTGAGGTGGCCGCCGTGGGCGAGGTCGAACGCGAGCACGGTATCGCCCGGCTGGATCGCACAGAGGTAGACCGCGGCATTGGCCTGGCTGCCCGAGTGGGGCTGCACGTTGACGTGCTCGGCCCCGTAGAGCGCCTTGAGGCGGTCGCGGGCGAGATCCTCGACCTTGTCCACGAACTCGCAGCCGCCGTAGTAGCGGTGGCCGGGGTAGCCCTCGGCGTATTTGTTCGTGAGCACGCTCCCCACGGCCTGCATCACGGCGGGGCTCGTGAAGTTCTCGCTGGCGATCATCTCCAGGCCGTCCTGCTGTCGCACCTGTTCGGCGGCGATGGCGGACCAGACCTCGGGATCTTCAGCCTCGACGAAGTTGGGCGGAACGCTCACCTGGGATCCTCCTAGCCTGGGCGACCGGATGCTGCGAGCGGAGCGGCACGCACTCCGCGGAGCCACGATTCTCCGGCTTTGGCGCGCGAGCGTCAACGAACGGGGCCCGGGCTCGTGGTTTGGTCGTGACCGAGGCCCCATCCGCTAGGATGCGGATCGGTCGAACGTGGGAGGCGGACCATGATGGGAGTGCATCTGCGGATCGCCTTCGCGATCGTGGCCGCGTGCGCGGCAGGGACCGCGCGGGCCCAGCTGACGATCACGGAACGGCTCGCACTCACCGGCACGGTCGAATCGGTGGCGGGCGGGCGGGTCACGGTGCGCGACGAGTCGGGCGCACGACACGATGTCCGCGTGCAGCGGCCCGGTGAGCCCGGCGTGGCGCTCGCCGACGGCCGGCTCCTCGCCTTCCCGGCCGAGATCGAGATCGGCGGCGGGCTCGACATCTCGAAGCTCAAGCCCGGCCAAGTCGTGCGGCTCCGCGCGCGGGTGTCCGGCAAGGGCGTGGCGGAGGGCGAGGTCGTGTCGCTCGCGGTCGTGGACGCCGATGCCGCGACGGTGGGCATCGCGTGGGAAGGCGACGCGCCCGGCCCGCGTGACACGGCCGATGGCGAGGTGACGGGGCCCGTGAGCCGCGTGCTCAAGGGCCGCATCGCCGTCGAGTTGCCCGCCGGCAAGCCGTTCGCCAAGCGCACGGTCGTGTCGTTCAAGCTCGCCGCCGACGCGACGGCGAGCCTCGTGAGCCGCGACCTGCGGCGCATCGACCCGGGGGCGAAGGTGGTGCGACTCGACGCCGCGCGGCTCGATTCCGGCGACCTCGTGGCCAAGACGCTCGTCGTCGAGAACCAGGGGACGATGGTCGCGGACAAGGGGGACGACGCGCTCGAGAACCGGCACCGCGCGCTCTCCGACGAGCCGCCGCCGTCGCCGCGGCTCGTGCGGTCGGCGCACTTCGCGTTCATGACCGACGTCTCCGACCGCGAGTGGGCCGTGATCCGCGACAAGCTCGAGCGGATGGTCGGCCTGCTCGAACGCTACTTCGGCCGCAGGGCCGGCGGCGTCGTGGAGGGGTTCATCGTTCGCGATCTTGCCGGCTGGCAGGCGGGGACGCTCGAGGATCCCTTCGGCGTCGAGAAGATCCGGCGCGGCGAGGGTGTGTGCTTCAACTCGTCGCTCGGTGACAAGCGGCGGGCCGTCCTCTACTCCTGCGCCGACCACGGCGTGATCCAGCACGAGTGCGTCCACGGATTCTGCCACCTCACGTTCGGCTCGACGGGCCCGACGTGGCTCTCGGAGGGCGTGGCCGAGCTCGGCAACTACTGGCGCGACGGCGATACGGCCGTGGACGTGCCGGGCCCCGTGATGGGCTATCTCCAAAACGCAACGCCGAAGCGCCGGCTCGCGGAGATCGCGGTCACCGGTCGCGAGACTGCGGGGAGTTGGCAGGACTACGCGTGGCGCTGGGCCCTGTGTCACCTCCTGGCCTACAACCCGAACTACGCCGACCGCTTCAAGCCGCTGGCGGTGGCGCTCATGGAGGAGCGGCCGGGCGCGTCGTTCGACGCCGTCTACGGGCCCGTCGCCGACGAGGTGGCGTTTGAATACGCACAGTTTCTGGACACGGTCGGCAACGGCTATCGCGCCGACCTCGTCGCCTGGCCCTGGAAGGCGAAGTTCCGGCCGCTCGCGGCCGGCGCCACCGCGCGGGCGGAGGTGAAGGCGGCCGCAGGCTGGCAGGCCGGCGGCGTGACGCTCGAGAAGGGCGTCACCTACCGGATCGAGGCCGAGGGGACATGGCGCACGGCGCGGGCGGGCGAGGCCGTCGGGCCCGACGGGCATCCGGACGGACGCGGCCGGCTCGTGGGTGTCGTGTTCCACGACTTCGCGCTCGAGCCGCCGATGCCGCTCGGCGGCCGCTGCGAGTTCACGGCCCCGGCCGACGGCCGCCTCTTCCTGCGCTGCGACGACGACTGGACACAACTCGCCGACAACGACGGCGAACTGGCCGTCACGATCCGGAGGCCGTAGCGCGTCCGCGTTCCAGGTGGCGACGACGGGCCAGACCAGTGCAGGTAGGCGGAGGGGGTCGGCGAACGCTCGAGGAGCGTTGGGCCGCCGCGGCCCACGCGACGAGACTTTTGCCGCCCCCGAGCCGGTGCGCTTCAGAGCCGGGATACGCCCGCGAAGCCCGTCAGGCCACACTCACGAGTTCGATGTCGAACACGAGCGTGGCGTTGCCCGGGATCGTGGTGCCCGAGCCGGCGCTGCCGTAGGCGAGGTTCGGGGGAATGATCACCGTGCGCCGCTCGCCCGGCTTCATCTGCGCGATGATCTCGTCCCAGCCCTTGATCACGCTGCCCTGGCCAAGCCTGAACGAGAAGGGCGTGCCGCGGTCGCGGGAGCTGTCGAACTTCGTACCATCGACGAGCCAGCCGGTGTACTGCGTCGTGACCGTCTTGCCCGCCGTCGGCACCGAGCCCGAGCCCTCGGCGAGCACGCGGTACCGCATGCCCGAGAGCGTCGAGGTGAAGTCGTCGTACGATGTGCGGGCAGCCGCGACCCGCTGCGGGCCCGAGAGCGCGGCGACAGCCGAGGTGCGCCGTCCCGCCTGCGACACGAGCGCCACTCCGGGCGAGCCGCCGGCCGCGGACCGCGTTGCCACGAAGCCGTCGATACGGCCGTCGCCGTTGCGGTCGATGCCAGCCGCGAACGCGGCGGCGCCCGAGCCGGGCAGTCCCGCGAAGGCGTTGAACTTGGCCAACCGCGCCGTGGCCTCCGCGTTGACACGGCCGTCGTAGACCTCGGTGCCGAAGCCGCCCCCGCCGGCGGAGACGACGATGTCGTCGATCGCATCGGCGTCGTACCGCCCGGCCGTCACGTGCAGGCCGGCGCGGACCGCCGGCGTGAACGCGGCGAAGGATCGCAGCCGCGCGGCGCTCGTACCCGAGACGTCGTACGCCGCGACGGTGGGTGTCATCCCGGAGCCGCTGGCGACGACGATCTCGAGGCGACCGTCGGGCTTGCTCGCATCGACGGTGCGACCGTCGCTGAACGTGCCGAGGTCGGCCGCCGCGACCGATGCCCCGCCCAGGTACGACGGCGCGAACGCGGTGAACGAGCGATACGGCACGGCGGCGATCGCGTTGCCGGCCGCGGGCGCGAGGAACACGTTCACCAGGCCCGCACCGCGTGAGGCGGCGGCGATGATGTCGGCGCGGCCGTCGCCGTTGACGTCGCCGGCGGCCACGTCAACTCCAGCACGGTAGGCGTCACCGAACGGGCGCAGACGCAGGCTCGGAATCTCCCGGAGCGTGGTCGCACCGCCCGAGGTCACGCGTTCGAACACGCGGATCTCGGCGAGGCGTCCCGGTCCCGAGGCGGCGAGCACCTCGGCCGCGCCGTCGCCGGTCACGTCGGCCATCGCCACGCGGACACCGCCGCGGAGGGCCGCCTCGAAGGCGAGCGTCTCGGCGACGACCGTGCCGGTCTCGGCATCGACGAGCCTCAGGAGCGGCGTGCTCCTGGCGCCGATGTCGGAGCCGACCGCCACGAGCGTGCTGGCGAGCACCTGCCGAGGCTCGAGCCGCTCCACCCGCAGGCGGTCACGCTCCCCCTGACGGCGACGCACCGCGCGCCGATCGCGACCGCCACGCATGCCCGTCCGGGTGCCGCTTGCCATGAAAAACAGTCCCTGACTCTCGCCATAGCGTCTCAGCCGGCGCGTCCAGCCCCGACACTACGTCCAGAAATAGCCTCGGGTTCGCCCGGGTGCAACGATCGGACACGGGGCGTCATCGGAGCCGCAGCGGTTCGGGCATGAATGTGACCAGCGGAATCAGGAACGAGAGCACGCCGGCGGCCGTGCGGAGGGGGTCGAGCGGGCGGCCGTCGTCGTGGATCGGCGGGTGATCGACGCCCATCAGGGTCACGATCACGAGCATGATGACCCAGTTGTATTGCCCGAGCACGATGACCGCCGTGATCGCGGCCAGGAGCACGCCTCGGGCCACCGCGTTGCCGAAGTGACCGAACACCGCCCGGCAGATGTGGCCGCCGTCGAGCTGGCTGATGGGGATCATGTTGAGTCCGGTGACCAGCAGCCCCACCCAGCCGGCCATGAAGAGGGGATTGGGGGCCACCGTGACGCCGGGGGGCAGGTCAGGCCGCACGAGCGCCTGCAGCCACTGCGCCAGCGGTGCCAGCGCGAACGGGTTGGCGGCGTCGGGCGTGCCGACGAGCATCCCGCCCACGAGCAGCGGCACGGCGACGACGAGCCCTGCGAGCGGACCGGCCAGCGCGATGTCGAAGAGCTGCCGGCGGTTGGCCTGACCTCCATCCATGCCGATCACGGCGCCGAGCGTGCCGGTGAGGAGCACGGGAAATGGAATGAAGAAGGGCAGCGTGGCCGGGATGCGGTGCAGCCGCGCGGCGATGAAGTGCCCCGCCTCGTGCGCCGTGAGCACGGCCATCACGGCGGCCATGTAGGCGAGCCCGCGTCGCCAGTGCGTCACGAGGTCATCGGCGACGCCGTCGACACCCAGGACCAGCGGATGCCAGCCCGCCGCCCCGGCCGCGAACGTAGTGAGGCAGGTGAGGATATAGAGGAGCGTCTGCAGCCGGATCGGCAGCCGCCTGGGCGACCGCAGAAGCGTTTCAAGATCGGGCTCGGCGTGGGTCGGAGAGGTCGACATCGGCGAACCTTCGCAGAATACAGGTTCGCGGCCGGTTCTGATACACTCCCGGATCCTTCTGGCGCTCGACGTTCGCGATTTTGCACGAGGTATGTCCATGCGATTCCGCTTTCGGCCGCTTCCGATCCCGACCCGTCCGCTCGTCGCGCTGGTGGCGCTGGCGCTCGTGGGGGCTCCCGTCGCCCGTGCCGCCGACAAGCCGGACGTGATCGCCGTCGTGGCGGCCGACGGCTACGCCGATCTTCGCGACCAGCTCACCTGGATCGGCGAGCAGGTGGGCAACCCCACGCTCGCCGGGTTCGCGGAGTCGTTTCTGCTCCTCGCGACCCAGGGCAAGGGCCTGGCGGGACTCGACGTGAAGCGGCCCATCGGCGTCATCGTCACGAGCGAAGGCGGTGCCCTGCCGTCCGTCCACGGCTTCGTGCCCGTGAAGGATCTGGGCAAGCTCCTCAACTCCCTGCAGTCCATGACCGGCCCGGTCGAGAATCGTGACGGGGTGCGCCGGCTCTCGGTGCCGGGTGGGCCGACGATCGAGATCGTCGAAAAGGACGGCTGGGCGATCGTGGCGCTCGAAGGGACGGGCAGCCCGCCTGCCGACCCGCTCGCCTACGTCGATCCCGTGACCAAGGACTACTCGATCGGCGCGCAGGTGTTCCCGAGCAGGATGCCCCACGACATGCGGGAGCGACTCAAGGGGATTCTCGAGGAGGGGGCTCGCAACGCCGCGGAGCAGGGGCAACCGATGGACGTGGGCGCGCTCGCCGCCGCGATCGAGAATCTCCAGGACGTCGAGAAACTCGGCATCGGGCTGGCCGTGGACAAGGAAAAGGACGTCATCGCCCTGGACGTCACCGCGGCGATGGTGCCGGGCTCCGCCGCCGCCGATGTCTGGACGGATGCCGGCAAGGCGACGTCCACGATCGGCTCGCCGGCCACGGCCGACGGCAAGCCCGCCGCGGTGCGTGCCCACTACGCCCAGGCCGTCCCCGCGGCGGCGAAGGCCGCGATCGAGGCGGGCCTCGCACAGGCGATTCCCGCCGACTCCGACGATCCGCTGGCGGGCGTCGTCGGCGGCCTCGTGCGCGACCTCACCGGCGCGATGCTCGAGACGGGCGCGGTCGACGCCGGCATCACGCTCGACGTGAGCGAGGCCGACGCCAAGGCACCGCTGCCGGCCGTGACGATCGGCATGAAGGTGAAGGACGGTGCCGCGCTCGAGAAGAAGGTGAAGGAGCGGCTCTCGAAGAAGGATTCCCTGCCCCCGGGAGTGAGCGTGAAGTTCGACGCCGGCAAGCAGGGCGATGCCCGGCTGCACGAGGTCTCGGTGGGACTCGAGGGCAATCCGCTCGCCGAGCGGATCGGTGACAAAGTCACACTCACGCTCGCCGTCGCGCCGTCCTACGCCTACCTGCTCGTCGGCGGCGACGTGCCCAAGCGGCTCGCAGCGGCACTGGCGGCGGGGGGAAAGCCTGTCGCGACGGCCGCGCCCCTCACCGGCATCGACGTGTCGCTCGCGAGCCTCGTGGCCTACGCCGCGAAGATGACGAAGGCGTTCGAGCCCGACAACCCGCAGGGTGAGATGCTGGCCGATGTCGCCAAAGAGGCGGCCGGCAAGAAGACCACGCTCGTGCAGTTCAGCGTGAAGCCGGTGCAGCGCGGCGTGACGCTGCGTCTTTCGGCCGACGCGGGGGCGATCCAGACGATCGCCGCCGGCGCCATGACGGGTGCGGGGGGCCCGCCGCCGGGACCGCGACCGATGGTGCGGCCGCGGCTCGAGAAGGCGCCCGCGGGCGAAGCCCCGGCGCTCGCTCCCTGATCGCAGATGCGACCGATGGCGTCGTCAACACGTTCTTTCACCCGCCCGGGCGGGCCCGTCGGCCCGTGACCCTGACATGACCCTGACCACGTCGCCCTCCGCTTCGTCGGGCGGCCTCCGCCGCGAGATCGCGGGCGCGAGCGTCGCCGAACTCGCAGCGGCCTACGGCACGCCGCTCTACGTGTACGACGCGGAAACGATCCGTCGCCGCTGCCGCGACCTCTCGGCGTGGGACACCATCCGCTTCGCGCAGAAGGCCTGCTCGAACCTGGCGGTGCTCGACGTCGTGCGGCGCGAGGGGGTGCTCGTCGATGCCGTGAGCACGGGTGAGATTCATCGCGCGCTCGCTGCGGGCTATTCGGCCCACCCGGCGCCGGCAGCCGGTCCCGGCGGTCTGCCCCCCGCGCATCCGATCGTCTACACGGCCGACATCTTCGATCGTGACAGTCTCGACACGGTCGCGCGGCTCGGCATCCACGTCAACTGCGGCTCGGCCGACATGCTCGAGCAGCTGGCGGCGCGGGTGCCGGGTGCCGCCGTCACGCTCCGTGTGAACCCCGGCTTCGGCCACGGTCACAGCCAGAAGACGAACACCGGCGGCGAGGGCTCGAAGCACGGCATCTGGCACGAGGAGATTCCCGACGTCCTGCGGCGCGCGGAGTGGGCCGGCCTCGCGGTGACCGGCCTCCACATGCACATTGGCAGCGGCACCGACCTCGCGCATCTCGCCGAGGTGGCCGAGGCCCTCGAGCGGGTGGCGATCGAGGTGGGCCGCTCGCTCACCACCGTGAGCGCCGGCGGCGGGCTGCCCGTCCCCTACAAGCCGGGCGAGGTGCATGCTGACCTGTCCGGCTACTTCACGCTCTGGGACGCCACGCGAAAGCGGCTCGAGGACCGCTTCGGCCACCGGATCCGCCTCGAGATCGAGCCGGGCCGCTACCTCACGGCCGAATCGGGCTTCGTGATCACGGAAGTTCGCGCGGTGAAGAAGCAGGGGACGCGGAAGTACCTGCTCGTCGATGCCGGCTTCAACACGCTCGCACGGCCGGTGCTCTACGGCTCGTACCATCCGATGAGCCTCTGCCCGCACGAAGACGCGCCCCGCGGCGGGAGCGAGGACGTGGCCGTGGGCGGCCCGCTCTGCGAGTCGGGCGACATCTTCACGCAGACCGACGGCGGCTTCGTGGCCACGCGCAGCCTGCCGACGGCCGCCGTGGGTGACCTGCTCGTGATCGAGATCGCGGGTGCGTACGGCTTCGTGATGGCGAGCAACTACAACTCGAAGCCGCTGCCGGCCGAGGTTCTCGTGGATGGCGGAAAGCACCGTCTCGTCCGCGCCCGTCAGACGCCCGAGGACCTGATCCGCGGCGAGACCGTCTGACGTCGCCGGCGGCGGTGCGGCCACCACGAGACCTGGTTTTGGCTCGGGGCTCCGGGAAGGAATCCGACGGTGATCGCCCTCTCCGCCCGCGTGCCAACGGCCCCGTCCAGTGAGCCGGCCCGGCGGGGCGTGGGGGCGATCGTCACCACGGCCACCGGCCTTGCGGCCGGATGACGATTTCGTCATCGTCCGCGGCCCCGGCGAGGCCTTTCCGTGCTGCTCTCCTACCGCCACCGCTTCGCGTTCGTCCACGTCCCGAAAACGGGCGGCACCAGCGTGTGCTATGCACTCTGGCCGCACGCCGACCATCCCGACCACTACTGGGCCAATCGCTGGCTCGCCCGGTGCGGCATCCGTGTCAACCATCTCGCTCCGCCCGGTCTTCAGAAGTTCCGCACCCACACGCCGGCCGCCACGCTCCGCGGCGTGCTTCCGGCCCACACGTTCGACGGCCTGTTCAAGTTCGCGTTCGTGCGCAATCCCTGGGATCTCCTCGTGTCCTACTACGGCTTCCTCCGCAAGCCCGACACGACAGGACTCCACCCCAGCCACCGGCGGCGCTTCGCGGCCCGCCTGCCCGACTTCGAGGCCTATGTCCGCTACGAGATGCGCCGCCGCAAGATCTCGCAGACCCGCATGCTCACCGATGCCAGCGGCCGGCTGCTCGTCGATTTCGTGGGACGGTATGAATCCCTCGCCGCCCACTTCGACGTCGTGTGCCGCCGCATCGGGGTCGATGCCGAACTTTCCCGATTCAACACGTCGGCCCGATCCGATTACCGTGACTACTACACCGCACGGCTGGCCAGCCTCGTCCGCGACCACTTCGCCGAAGATGTCGAACGGTTCGGCTACGCCTTTGATGGCTTCGCCCAGCCGCAGCCAACCGCGGCCCCCGTGAGCGAACTCCGCTGGGCCGCCTGACCCCAGGGGCAGCCGGTTTTGACGGCCGTCCATGGGCGGCTACGATGAATTGATTCGAGGAACGATTCCCCCCCTACCGATCTCCACGACCATGGCCAAAGCAGGTCCCCGCAAGAAACTGCCGAAAGAACTGGCGGTCATCAACGCCGACAACTGCACCGGCTGCGAGAGCTGCCTCGAGGTGTGCCCGGTCGACTGCATCACGAAGGTGCAGCAGTACGACCAGTTCCACAACCTCCAGAGCTGGTGCGAGATCGACATCGAACGCTGCGTGGGCTGCGAGGTGTGCGTGCACATCCCGGGGAAGAAGTCGAACCCGTACGACCTCAAGGTCTGCCCGTGGGACGCGATCGAGATGGTTCCCACCGAAGAGGTGGCCCAGGTCGTGGCCCAGATCGGCGGCCCGCCGGAGTACGTCGAGCAGAACTGGGACCGTCTGGTGAACACGGCCCAGCACCTGGCAGAGCTGAAGGCCGCCGCGGGCTGACCTGAGCGGAGGCGTTGAATCGATCGCCACCGCCGGCCGCGATCAACACGTCACGTCAGGGGTTCCGCCCGGCCAGCCATCGGCCCGCGAGGCCGAACCAGAGACAGAGCCGGCGAGGGGCGGGCCGCATGCGACGCGACGTGAGCAGGGGTGACCCTCCGGGACGGAGTCGTCTCGGCTCGGTGGAGGGCGACGGCTGCAACGTGCCGCCATCGCCCGCGTCACGATTCCTGACCGGACGGCTGGCCATCGCTGGGCTCGGTGCCTTGCTGGTCGCCACGACGACCTTCGCGACGGAACGAAGCGTCCCGCAGCGTTGGTCGCATCGAACCTGGAAGATGAACGACCTGTTCGCCGGCGACGGTGCCGACGGTTCGGTGCGCGACCTGTGGGTGGCGCCGGACGCGTCGCTGGTGATCGCGACCACGGACGGACTGCTGCGATTCGACGGCGAGACGTTCTCGGCGCTCCCGCTGGACACACCATCCGATGAGAGCCCGCTCGTTGGGCGCTTGTCGCCGGGCCGGCACCGGGAAGTGCTCGTCGCCTTGGGCTCCGGCAGGGTCCTTTCCATCATGGGCGGCGTGCAGTCGTCGCTGGCAACGAGCGACTACGCCTGCCGAGAGAACCTCGCCACCTCGGTGAAACGCGCCGGCGACGGGTCCGTATGGGTGCTGTACGCGAGCGCCCCCCACGCCTCACTGCTCCGCCGCATCGCCGGTGGCCGTGCGGAGTGGCTGGGTGAGTCGCACGGCATCAGTTCCGAAGAGTGGGCCACGAGTCTCGCCGTCGATGATGCGGGCCAGGTGTGGATCGCATGCTCGGGTTCCCTGCGGGTCTTCCGCGGCGGACGCTTCGAGACGGTCGCTCCGCTGCCGGGCAACGCCGCCACGATCGCGGCGGCCACCTCGGGAGGACTGTGGATCGCGTCATCCGGACGGATCCTTCGGCTCGACGGTCAGGGGACGCTCGAGACCGTGCCCATTCGTGAGCCCCGGGCCGCTCCAGCGGGGGCGGGAAACGCGATCGCGACCTGCCGAGCGCTCTCCGAGGATTCGGCCGGTCGCGTCTGGATCAGCTCGTCCCGTTACGGACTGTTCGTTCTCGAAGACGGCGTCGTTCAGCGCGTGCCGATCGGCGAGACCTGGACCACGGCCGCGATCGACGACACCGATGGCAACGTGTGGGTGGGCACGCGTCTCGCCATCCACCGAATCCAGCCGAGCGTGGCGTGGCCGAGCGACTCTCCGACGATGAAGCCGCTGGAATCGATGGCCGCCGACGGCAGCGGGGCGACATGGTTTGTGACCGTGGACGGCGACCTTCATCGCCAACCGGCCGGCAGCGACGACCTGGCGGATGCGGTGTCCTTCCGCGAAGCCTTCGATCCCGGGGACGCGGCCGTGTGCGTGGCATCGGCCGGTGACGGGACCGCATGGGTGGGGCTGTCGACGGGGGCGGTCCTGCACCATGCGGACGGCCGGTTCAGCCGGGTCCGCGCCCTGCCGGCCTGGGAGGGGCATCCGATCGCGAGCATCGCCGTGACGTCAGCCGGCGACGTCTGGGCCACGTCGAACGGCCATCTGCTCCGGTTGCACGACCGCACCTGGACCGTCGTCACGAAGCCCGACACGCCCGGCGGCAGCACCAAGGATGAACGAGACGTCCTCGCCGAGGACGCCGCCGGCCACATCTGGGCCGTCTGCGGGCGCCGCCTGCTGCGAGCCGCGCCGGACGGGAGCCGCGTCGAGGTGCTTCGCGCGAGCGACACGGTCGAGGGGCCTGTGCGGGGGATCGTGGCCCGCTCCTCCGGCGACGTGTGGATCGCCGTCGGCAAGCACGGCCTGATGCGCTGGCGAGACGGCGCGTGGGCGACGGTGGACCACGCCCGGGGGCTGCCCACGTCGGCCCTGGGGGGCATGACGGCCGACCGGTCGGGACGGCTGTGGTGCGCCGCCGCGAGGCTCGTGTTCGCCGTGCAGTTCGCCGAACTCGACCGCGTCGCCGACGGAACGGCCTCTCTCTGTCACTGCTGGACGCTCCCGCCGGCCGAGGAGACCGACTTTCTCGAATCGGTGGCCTCTCCGCGGTGTCCGATGATCTGCGACGACCTCGGCCGCATCATCGTCAGCCGCCAGTCGGGCTACGCCGTCTGCGACCCCGCGCAGCTTCGCTCGGCGTTGCCGGTGCCCGTCAGTGTCGAGCGGGTGCAGAGTGATCACGCGATCCGCTGGGTGAGGCCGTGGTTTCAGACCGTCTCCGGAACCGTGCCGGTCGTGACCCTCCCGGCGGGCAGCCGCAGTGTCGAAGTCTTTCTGCGCACGGCGACGCTCGCCACCAACGCCAATGTCCGTGTCGCCTGTCGTCTCGACGGCATCGACGACGCGTGGCAGGAGGTCGGAGACCGGGTCTCCGTCGCCTACACGTCGGTGCCCGCCGGCACGCATCAGTTTCACGTCCGCAGTTCCACCGACGTGGGCCGCTGGCAGGAGCCCGAACCTGCGCTGGTGCTCGTCGTGGAACCACCGTTCCACGACACCTGGCTGTTTCGCGTCGGCGTGCTCGGCACCGTGGCGGCCGCGACCGCGACCGTGGTGGCGCTCGTGCTTCGCCAGCGGGCGCAGCGCCGCCTGGCGATCGTCCGCCAGGAGACGGCCGTCGAGCGCGAGCGCATGCGGCTCGCCCGCGACATGCATGACGCCGTCGGCACCAACCTGACGCAGATCGCACTCCTTGCCGAGGTCGCGAAGGGAAACGACGGTCCCGACCAGGCCGAGCAGCTCGACGTCGTGGCCCGCATTTCGCGCGACACCGTGGCCGCCCTCGACCAGCTCGTCTGGGAGGTCAATCCGGGCAACGACACCGTGCGTCATCTGCTCAGTTACGTCTGCGGGTACGCCTCGGAGACGCTGCGCCGTTTCGGGATCGTGTGCCGTGTCGAGCGGCCGGACTCGCTCCCTTCCCTGCCCGCGTCGGCGGGATTCCGCCGAGGCGTCCTCCTCCTCGTGAAGGAGGCGATCACCAACGTGGTTTCCCATGCGGAGGCGGACGAGGTAGAGTTTCGGGTGGCCATCGACGATGACGTCCTGCGGCTGTCCATCATCGACAACGGCGTGGGGCTCGACCCCACCCGGCCGGTCGGCGGGGATGGCCTGCGGAACATGCGGCAACGGGCCGCTGAGCTCGGCGGCCGGGCCGTCATCGAGGCGGGGCCACGAAGCGGTACGATCGTGACGTTCGAACTTCCGCTCGCGGCGGCCGAGCGGGTTTCACCATGACGTTCCCCTCGCCGCGATGGATCGCGACATGAGCGTGCGCGTCGCCATCATCGACGACGACCAGATCATCCGTGAGAGCCTCGCGGCCCTGGTGCGCCGTGACCCGGAGCTCGATCTCGTCGGTTGCCATGCCGACGCGGAATCGGCGATCCGCGATCTTCCCAACGCCCCGCCCGATGTCGCGGTGGTCGATGTCAATCTCGCGCCGGCGGGATCGGGGCGGCTCAACGGGGCGGCATGCGTGGCGGCGCTTCGGGCATCGTGCCCGTCGCTCCGGGCGATCATGCTCACGGTGTACGACGATCACGACCGGATCTTCGAGTCGCTCAACGCCGGCGCCGCCGGCTACATCCTCAAGCGGACGCCGCCGGCGGAGATCATCGCCGCAATCAAGGAGTTGCACGCGGGGGGCGCGCCCCTGTCGCTCGAGGTGGCGCGACGGGTGGTCGATTCGTTCCACAACCGCGACGCCTCGCCGCGCACCGCGTCACTCACCGCGCGCGAGACGGAGATTCTCGACCACCTCGCCAACGAGGCCACGGCGAAGGAGATCGCCGTGGCGACCGGCGTGACCGTCGGCACCGTGCGCGTGCATCTCCACGCGATCTATCGAAAGCTCGGGGTCGACAACCGCGCGGATGCGGTCCGGGTCTATCTCGCGAGAAAGTGAGCGGGAGCGCGTTCCCAGGCACCACGGCCATTGACGCCCCGGGGGGGCACGGGTACAAAGACAGTACATTTGTACACTCGTCCTCGCTCATTCGGATCGGGAGTCGCCCGGTGCCCCCTGCCCCCGCCGACACCTCGCTCGACCGTGACCTCCTCGATCACATCCGCCTGACGTGCGTGCCGGGCATCGGAACGCGTCTCCGCCGCGTTCTGCTCGAGCGATTCGGGTCTCCCGGCAGGGTGTTCGCAGCGGACGCCGCCGCCCTGGCAGCCGTCGATGGCATGGGGATGAAGCGGGCCAACGCGGTGACCTCAGGCGCGATCGATGGCACGGCGGAAGACGTGCTCGCCCTCTGCCGTCGCGCGGGTGTGGACGTGGTCGTCGAAAGCGGGCGAGGCTATCCGGGCCTTCTCTCGCGGATCGAGGATCCGCCGGCCGTCCTCTATGTCCGCGGCACGCTCGAACCCTGCGACGCGCTCGCCGTGGCGGTCGTGGGCTCTCGTCATGCGACGGCCTACGGCAAGCGGGTGGCGTGGCAGCTCGCGGGAGGGCTGGCGCGGGCCGGATACACCGTGGTCAGCGGTCTCGCCCGCGGCATCGACGCCGCCGCCCACCGCGGGGCGCTCGACGCCGGCGGTCGCACGCTGGCGGTGCTCGGCAGCGGCGTGCTTCAGATCTATCCTCCCGAGCACGCCGACCTCGCCGCCGAGATCGTCGATCGTGGGGCGCTTCTCAGCGAGGTGGCGCCGCTCGCGGAGCCACACCCCGGCGCGTTCCCTCAACGCAATCGCGTGGTGTCCGGTCTCGCACTCGGCGTGGTCGTCGTCGAGGCTGCGGAGCGATCCGGGGCGCTCATCACCGCCCGGCTGGCGGGCGAGCAGGGGCGAGAGGTGTTCGCGGTGCCGGGCCAGATCGACTGCCGCTCGGCTCGAGGCTGCCATCGTCTGATTCGCGACGGGGCCGTGCTCGTCGAGACCGTCGATGACGTTCTCGGGGAACTCGGCCCCCTCTTCGAGGCCACCACGACGGCCGACGGCCGCACGGTGCACTCGCCTGCGGAGTTGCACCTCGGCGATGTCGAGCGGCAGGTGCTCGACGCGATCGATGCACGAGGCGACGGGTCCGCGATCGACATCGACGTGCTCGTGGATGCGGTCGGACTGGCGGCATCGCAGGTGATCGCCACGATCGGCGCTCTGGAAATGCGTCGAATCGTCCGGCGGCTGCCGGGCCATCGCATCGAGCGAACCTGACGCGGCGAGGCTTGGCTGCGCCTGCCGGCGGCCATTCCGGCTCGCCTTCACGCTGAAGCGGCTCTGCCGTACACTCGCCGCATGGATACCGCCCTGCTCAACCGTTCCGCCTCCATTCGGGCCCGACTGCTCCAGCTGCGGGACTCCCTTTGACTGGCAGGGCCGTAAGGACTCGGCCGCCCGCCTCGAAGGGGCGATGAGCGCCGACGGATTCTGGAGCAACTCCGAGAAGGCGCAGGCCACGGTCACCCAGCTCAAGGGGATCAACGCGGTCCTCAAGCCGCTCGAGGAGGCGCTCGCGGCCGGCAACGACCTCGAGGCGCTCGAGGAACTTGCGCGCGAGGATGCGTCGCTCGAGGCGGAACTCGCCACCGAGGCTGGCCGGCTCGAGAAGATGGTCGATGCCCTCGAACTGGCGTCGCTCCTCTCGGGCCCGCACGACTCCTGCGACGCCCTCGTCTCGATCCATGCCCGGGACGGCGGCACCGATGCCAACGACTGGGCGGAGATGCTCCTGCGGATGTACTCGGCCTGGGCCTCGAAGCGTGACTACGACGTCGAGATTCTCGATCGTCAGGACGACGACGTCGCCGGGATCCAGAGCGCCACGATCGCGGTTCGCGGCCCTTCGGCCTACGGGTATCTCAAGGGGGAGACGGGCATCCACCGGCTCGTGCGCATCAGCCCCTTCAACGCCGAAGGCAAACGGCAGACGAGTTTCGCGGCCGTCGATGTCGCGCCCGAGATCGCCGACGACGACACGGAGGTCGAGCTCAAAGACGAGGACATCCGCGAGGATGTGTTCCGCGCCAGCGGTGCGGGCGGTCAGCACGTCAACAAGACGTCGAGCGCGATCCGGCTCACGCACTTCCCCACCGGGATCGTCGTGCAGTGCCAGAGCGAGCGGAGTCAGCACAAGAACCGCGCCACGGCGATCAAGATGCTTCGCGCCCGGATCGCGAGGGTGCAGGCGGAGAGACGCGAGGCCGAACAGCTCGCCCGCTACAAGCAGCAGCCGAAGACGGGCTTCGGCTCCCAGATCCGCAACTACTTCCTCCACCCCGACCAGCGCGTGAAGGACCAGCGGACCGGACATTACGTCGGCAACTTTCAGAGCGTGCTCGACGGCAACCTCGACGGCTTCTTCGACGCCTACCTGCGCTGGAAGGCCTCGGGCTCGGCCCCCTCGGCCGAGGACGACGCCTAGTCGCCGAACCGGTCTGCTGGACCGTCCGCAGCGGCCCGGCTACCATTTGGCCCACACCCAGGTCGTTCACCCAGGACATTCATGGCGGAAAAAGAACAGGCTCTCGAAGTCGAGGGCGTCGTCACCCAGGCCCTCGCCAACACCCGCTTCCGCGTGCAGATCACGGGCGGACACATCGTCAACGCCCACGTCGCCGGCCGGATGCGCAAGAACTTCATCCGCATCGTGCCGGGTGACAAGGTCAAGGTCGAGCTTTCGCCCTACGACCTCACCAAGGGGCGGATCACGTTTCGCGAGCGGTGATCACGATCCGGCGGGCGGCGACGTGTCGCCCGTGGCGGGCTCGTCGGCCTCCGATCGCTTGTCGAAGAACTGCTTGAGATCCCCGAACGTCCGCAGCGGCTCCTTGCCGTCGCGCATCGCCTTCGTGATGGGCGCGGGAGGCTTCTTGGAAGCGCTGGCCACGTAGGTTCGCGCCGCAGGCTCCCGGGCGGGACGGTCGCGTCGCGGGCCGGGGGCCGACGGCGGACGTGGCGGACGGCGCTGAGCCTCCGGCCGGGGTTCGGCGGCCGCGGCCTGCGCCGCTTCGGCCTTTCGCTCCGCCCGCCGCGCCTTCTGCTCCCGTCGGGCCTCCTCCAGCCGTTGCTGACGTTCGCGTTCCACGGGCGGAATCATCGTCAGGGCCACACGCCGCCGAGCCTTGTCGAGTTCGAGCACCCAGACCTGCACGATCTGGCCGACGCTCACGAAGTCGTGGGGATCGCGGACGAACTGGCTCGAGAGCTGACTGATGTGCACGAGGCCGCTGTCGTGCATGCCGATATCCACGAACGCGCCAAAATCGACGACGTTGAGGACCGACCCGAGCAGTTCCATGCCGACGGCGAGGTCCTCGAGCTTGAGCACGCCCTTCTTGAAGAACGGCTTGGGAAGATCCTCGCGCGGGTCGCGGCCCGGCCTGGCGAGTTGCTCGAGGATGTCGGCCAGAAGCAGGCGGCCCACGCCGAGTTCCTCCGCGAGGGCCGTGAGATCGACGGTGGCGGCCCGCTCGGCGAGCGCCTCGGCCTGTTGCCGCACGGCGATGTCGGCGGGGCTGCCGCCGAGCCGCTCGAGCACCCGCTCGGCGATCGGATAACTCTCGGGATGGATCCAGGTGGAATCGAGGGGGTTCTCACCGCCGGGGATCTTGAGGAAACCGACCGCCTGCACGAAGGCCGACTCGCCGAAGCCGGGCACCTCGAGAAACTGCTGCCGCGACCGAAACGGCCCGTGCTTCGTGCGCCACTCGTGGAAGTTGCGGGCGGTGGCCTGGTTGAAGCCGGACACGCGCCGCAGGAGCGCGGGGCTCGCGGTGTTCACGTCGACGCCGACGTAGTTGACGCAGCTTTCGACCACCTGGTCGAGCGACTCGTGGAGGTGCTTCGCCTTGACGTCGTGCTGGTAGAGCCCCACGCCGATGTTGGCCGGTTCGATCTTCACGAGCTCGGAGAGCGGATCCTGGAGACGACGTCCGATCGAGATCGCCCCCCGGATCGCCGCCTCATGAGCCGGCAGTTCTTCGCGTCCGTAGGCGCTCGTCGAGTAGACGCTCGCTCCGGCTTCATTGACGATCGCGTAACCGACGTCGAGCGACTGGAGTTCGCCGGCGACCAGTTCCGCCACGAGTGACTCCGTCTCGCGCCCAGCGGTGCCGTTGCCGACGGCGACCACCGAGCAGGCATGGGCCTTGACCATCTCGATGATCTTCTGGGCGGCGGCCGCACGCTTCTCCGCCTTGCCCACGACATGCAGCACGGCGTGTTCGAGCGGCGTGCCGCACTCGTCGATGACGACCGCCTTGCAGCCGCTCTTGAAGCCCGGGTCGAGCGCGAGCACGCGGCGGCCCGGCACCGGCGGCTGGAGGAGGAGGTTGCGGAGGTTGCGGGCAAACACCTGGACGGCGTGCGACTCGCAGACGTCGGTCATCTCCCGCCGCACCTCCCGCTCGAGGCTCGGGAGGATCAGTCGGGTGAGCGAATCGCGGGCGCAGGCCCGGAGAAACTCGGCATGCGGGTGCCCCGCGGACACGAGCAGCTCCTCGGCGGCGGACTGCATCTCCTCCGCCGGCCCTTCGATTCGGACCTTGAGAAGCCGGGCCCGCTCGCCGCGGTTGATCGCCAGGAGGCGGTGCGGAGGCACACGCTGAACGTGCTCCCCGTAGTCGAAGTAGTCGCGGTAGTGCTTCTCGTCCTTCGAAAGCGCCTTGCCGGCCGTCTCGACCCGTTGGCTGCGGAGCTGGCCGGAGCGGTACAGGATCTCGCGGAGCCGCTGCCGCACATCGGCCCGCTCGCTGAACTCGTGGGCGATGATGTGGCCCACGCCGAGGAGAACGTCGGCGACCGTCGCCACCTGGGCGTCGGCATCGACGAAATCGGCCGCCCGCGCGTCGAGGTCGGCGGCCGCGGTGTCGGCGGCGAGGATCTCCCGGGCCAGCGGTTCGAGCTTCCGCTGCCTCGCCACTTCGGCGAGCGAGAGTTTTCTGGGCTTGAAGGGCAGGTAGAGATCCTCCAACTGCTTGGAACTCTCCGCCGCCACGATCCGTGTTTCGAGGTCGGGCGTGAGCTTTCCCTGCCCCTGGATCGTGCGCAGAATCGTCTGCTTGCGATCAGCGAGCTGGCGAGCGCGGCCCACGCACTCCTTGACGCGGCGCACCTGCTCCTCGTCGAGGCCGCCCGTCTGGTCACGGCGATAGCGCGTGATGAACGGGACGGTGTTGCCGTCGTCGAGAAGGTCCACGGTGGACCGTACCGCGGCGACCGGGAGCCCGAGTCGCTGGGCGATCTGACCCAGGTCGATGACAGCAGTGATCGCCGTGGATCCCATCCGACTCGCGAAACAGCGCCACGCTGACGGCGCCGCCGCGCAACTCTCCTCCGGGATCCAGTCCCCCCCGCGCGTGCGCGAAGGCGGGGCCGTGGATCTGGAACACGCGACGAATCTAGGACGCCCGCCCGATCGATGTCAAACGGCCCCGACAGGACCAAGCTCCGCCGCCCCCCCAGACCCCCTTGATTCTCCCTCCCTTCGCCGCGCTCCGCCTGACCTTGACCCGCGGTTTAACGATTCCCTATTCCACCCACGTCGCGTGGCATGTGGCCGCTTTCAGGGCCGTCCGGGGCCGAGCGGGCGCACGATGGAATCCACTGGAGCGACCTCGACGATCGTGACGATGACGAGGCCCGGGTCGGTTGACCAGCCGACGTCCGCGTCACCGCCACCGCAGGCCCGACGGAGTGTTTCGCCCATGATTCGCCGCAGCCCGGAACCCGCCACCGCCGCAGCTCCGACCCCCCCCGAGGATCTCCTCCCCTCGGTGCCGCTGCTGGCCCTCGACCGGCAGCACGCCGTCCTCGGCGGCGCCGTCCGCGACGCGATCAACCGCGTCTGCGACTCGGGCCGGTTCGTGCTCGGTCCGGACGTTGCCGACCTCGAAGCGGACCTGGCCCGCACCCTCGACGTGCCCCACGTGATCTCGTGTGCCTCCGGCAGCGATGCGCTGCTCCTGGCGCTCATGGCCCTGGGCATCGGGCAGGGCGACGAGGTGATCGTGCCCAGCTACACGTTCTTCGCCACGGCCAGTGCCGTGACGCGGCTCGGTGCGGTGCCGATCTTCGCCGACATCGATCCTCGGAACTATCTCGTCGATCCGCGCGATGTCGAACGGAAGATCGGCCCGCGCACGAAGGCCATCGTGCCCGTCCATCTGTTCGGCCGCACGGCCGACATGGACGCCCTCGGGCCGATCGCCAAACGTGCCGGTCTGCCCATCGTGGAGGACGCCGCGCAGTCGATCCTCTCGACGTGGCACGGCCGCTGCTCGGGTGCCCTCGGCGATGTCGGCTGCTTCAGCTTCTACCCCACGAAGAACCTCGGCGGGGCCGGCGACGGCGGGTTCCTCACCACGACACGCGACGACGTCGCGAAGAAACTGCGGCTCCTGCGGGTGCACGGCATGGAACCGCGGTACTACCACGAGGTGATCGGCATCAACAGCCGGCTCGACTCGATCCAGGCGGCGGTGCTCCGCGTGAAGCTGCCGCACCTCGACGCGTGGACCACCGCCCGGCAGGAGAACGCGGCCCGCTATCGCGACCTGTTCGCCGAGTATGACCTCGTCGCGAAGGTCGCCGTCCCCAATGACGAGCCCCGCGGCCGCCACGTCTGGAACCAGTTCGTGATCCGCGTGCTCGAAGGCTCGCGCGACGATCTTCGCGCCCACCTCTCGAAGCACGGCGTGGGCACCGAGATCTACTACCCCGTGCCGCTTCACCTCCAGAAGTGCTTCGCCCATCTGGGCTGGGCAACGGGCGATCTGCCCGAGACCGAGCGGGCTGCGGAGCAGACGCTCGCCCTGCCGATCTTCCCCGAACTCCGCGCCGACGAGCAGCGGACCGTGGTCGCCCGCATCGCGGCCTTCTTCAACGTCGCACGAACGGCTCCGCGGTCGGCCGCCCCTTCGGATGCGAAGGCGCCTCCCGCCGCCGCCACGCTCCCCACGCCGCACTTCCTGCGTCGCGCCGTGGGCAAGGCCGACGACGTCCGCTGCTGACGTGGCCCGGGCGCTTCCGCCCGTGCCGACCTACTCGGGATCGAAGCGGCGGCTGGGACGGCAGACCAAGTACACGCCCAGCGCGACGAGGAGCCCCAGCAGGGCGTACGAGAGCGTGTATTTCGACATGCGTGCGACCGGCGGTGATTGCAGTTAGGATTCCGGGCGTTTCCGCGCCCGCGACCCCGCACTCACTCTACCCGAGATGGCCACGAAGTCGAAGCGAACCGCGAAGGCCGCCGCGTTGCCGGCCGTCGATCTCAAGACCCTGAAACTGATCGTGGGCCTCGCCGACGAGGTAGCCGCCGCGGCGGAGAAGCGCCGCGACCCCTGGCTCGACATTCCGACGCGAAGCCTCTCGAACGTCCGCTTCAACAAGTCGCGGAAAATCATCGAGATGGGCGGGCAGACGAACCGCCGCCAGCTCTTCAACCTCTCCCAGGCCAAGAGCTACATGCAGACGCTCCTCGTGGCGACCGGCTGCAAGCAGCTCATCGACCAGCAGAAGACCACGAGCATCCGAGGTCTCTACTACCTCCTCAAGCACACGATCGAGGGCACCCGTGAGGAGACCTTCGCCACGCAGGAGGAGTGTGACCCGATCATCGAGGATCTCGAGGTCACGCTCGAAAGTCTCCGCGAGGAGCTCCATGTCTACGCCAGCAATCGTGGCGGCATGGTCGGCCCGATCACGCTCATCGACTCGGACGACGAGATCGACTGCTCACGGATGGGCTCGGGCGGCTACTCGATCCCGTCGATCGTCGAGGCCGACGTGGTGAAGTTCAAGTCGTGCGACGCGAAGTTCATCCTCCACGTCGAGAAGGACACGGTCTGGCGCCGCTTCAACGAGGACAAGTTCTGGCGGAAGCACCAGTGCCTGCTCACGCACGGCGGAGGCCAGCCCCCGCGCGGCGTGCGCCGGATGCTCTACCGGCTCCACAACGAGCTCAAGCTCCCGATCTACTGCCTGCTCGACAACGATCCCTGGGGCTACTACATCTACTCCGTGCTCAAGCAGGGCTCGATCAATCTCGCCTACGAGTCGAAGCGGATGGCGATCCCCGAGGCCCGCTTCCTCGGCATCCGCTCCCGCGACTACCATCGCTGCAAACTGTCACCGAGCGTGCAGATCACCCTCAACGACACGGACATCAAGCGGGCCAAGCAGATCGCGGCCTATCCGTGGTTCGCCGGCAAGAAGGCCTGGCAGAAGGAGATCGAGACGATGCTCACCAACGGCTTCAAGCTCGAGGTCGAGTCGCTGATCTCGAAGGACATCAGCTACGTGACCGACACCTACACGCCCGAGCGCCTCGCCGAGGCCGACTGGCTCGACTGAACACACGCGAAACACCGGCATCCTGCCGGTTTTCGCTTGGGCATTCGGAGCCGCAGCCAAGGTGCGGCTCGAATGCCGGCTGCTCGCACCTCCGGGCGAGCAGGGCCGCCGCGGAGCGGCGGCTGCCGACCTCCGTCGGCTGGCACGAACCCGGGCCTCCGGCCCTGGCCCGCGGCCTGACTGCCGCCCTTCTCCCCAACGACTGTGCGAGGGGCTGCCCGTGCCCCGGGAGCCGGCGTTGGGAGGCCGAGCGCAGCCAGGATGGCGAAGCGAGGGCTCCCACGAGTGAGCGGAGGCCTGGAGAGCCGCAGCGAACGTCCGGCGACGGGGCACGGGCAGCCCCGAGCCGCGCCACCAAAGGCGCGTCGCGCGTCCACGTCCGCGACGCCCTTACGCCTCTTCGCGGAGCAACTGCGGCGGCTCCTCGAAGTCCTCGAGTTCCGGCGGCAGCTGGAGCTGACGCATCGTCTCGTCGGTCTTCCGCATGCCCTCGGCCACCTCATCGACACGCTGCGCGATGTCGGTCACGTCGCGCTTGGCCACGGAGCTTTCGGCGAGCGCCGCGATCTTGGCCTCCAGCCGCTCGATCTCCGCGGCAACGAGGTCAAGTTTGCGTTTCGCCTCGTCGAGGTTCGCCAGCCGCTCGCGGCTCGTCTTGAGGTGGTCCTCGAGCGCCGCCCGCATCGCGGCGGAACCGCCATCGTCCGGCGACAGCCTCTTCAGCCGCTGCTCGAGCTCGCCGATGCGGCCGCGGATCGAGTCGGCGTCGGTGTGGTCGAGGAAGTCGGAGAGCGTCGATGCCCCCCAGATCATCCGCAGATAGCCCCAGAGGAGTCGGTCGAGCGACTCCAGGGCCGACGAATCGGGGGCGGTGCGGTCGGGCCCGCGCATGCTCCCCGCGAGCTCGACCAGCTTCAGGCAGTGGTCGCGGAGTTGATCGAACCGCCGCAGCAGCGGCGGTGGGAGGTTCTTGCGGATCCGCTCGTACGCCTCGCGGGCACCCGCCGCCTCGGCCGACCGACGCGACTTCGCGTCCTGGGCATCGACGGCGGCCCGGAATCGATCGTTGGCCACCATGCTGGCGAGATAGAAGACCTCGCCGGCGAGCACGAGCGGCAGCACCACGCCGGGAAACCCGCTGATGAACGCCGCGGCGACACCGCCCCCGAACAGGAGCAGGTTCCACCGCGTCGTGAAGGCCGCCTTCAGGTAGCCGCCGAGTCGCTCGAACATGGGCTCACACGTGGTGGTTGCGGCCGTTGGGCGGCCGCCGGGCCGCCGCCTCGATCTGCTCGATGCGGCCGTGGAGCGCCTGCACCTGCTCGTGGAACCATGGTTCCGACTGGGTCTCACGGGACGGCGCCGACGCCGCCGGGAGCCGGATCTCGTCGACGATCCGTCCCGGTGTCGTCGCCATCACGAACACGCGATCGCCGAGATACACAGCCTCCTCGACCGAGTGCGTCACGAACAGCACGGTGGCCTGGACCTCGCGCCAGAGCTTCACGAGGAGGTCCTGCATGTCGAGCCGCGTGGCCGGGTCGAGGGCGCCGAACGGCTCGTCCATGAGGATCACGCGGGGGCGGAGAATGAGCGTGCGGGCGATCGCCACACGCTGCCGCATCCCGCCGGAGAGCTCGTGGGGATACTTGCGGGCGTCGCGGGCGGGATCGAGGCCGACCTTCGAGATCCACTCGAGCCCCTCCCTCTCGCGCTCGCGGCGCGGCACACCCCGGCACTCGAGGCCGAACACGACGTTGTCGAGCACGGTGCGGTTGTCGAAGCTCGTGTAGTCCTGGAAGACCATGCCGCGGTCGGCTCCCGGCCCCACGACCGGCCGACCGAGCACGGTGACCGAGCCGCTCGAGGGCGGATGCTGCGGCGCCAGGCCGGCCACGAGCCGCAGCACCGTGCTCTTGCCGCAGCCGCTGGGACCGAGGAATGACGAGATCTCGCCGTGGTCGGCGATGTCAGGGATGGTGAACGTCACGTCGGAGATCGCGACGTACTCGCGTGGCGTGCCCTGCCCGTAGATCTTGGTGACGTGATCGAAGGCGACGGCCGCGGGATGGTCGGCCGGCGCGGCCGCGGCGGCGGGTGACGGAGCGGCGGCAGGATCGGGAGCGGTCATGCGCCGGCCTCCGGGCGGGCGGTGGTGCCGTGGAGGAGCCCGCCGAAGAACCGCGGCAGCATCCCGCGGCCGCCGTAGCGGTGCGGAAAGAGATCGCACTGCAGCCACCACAGCAGCCGGTCGATGCCGTAGGCGACGAGCGGGATGACCACGAGCACGATCAGGATCGGCTCGCGTTCGCCGCGGCGCTGCGAGACGTTGATAAGGTCGCCGAGCCCGCCGGTGTCGCCGCCGAGCTTCACCACCTCGGCGAGCATGACGTAGCCGAAGGCGATGCCGAACAGCAACCGCAGCGAGTTGAAGATGGCCGGCGCCGCGAGCGGCACGAGCACCTTGAGGATGATCTGGAGTCGCGAGGCGCCGAGCGTGCGGGCCGTATCGACGTAGCGCTCGGGCACCTCGAGCACCGCGGATGTCGTATCGCTGACGACGAACGCCACGCTCGCGATGAACAGGAACATCATCTTCTGGAACTCGCCGATTCCGAAGAAGAAAAAGGTCAGCGGGATGAGGGCGGCCACGGGGATGTTGCGGCCGAAGATCGTCAGCGGCGCGACGAACGCGCGGACGGCGGGAAAACACGCAGCCAGCACACCCAGCGGCACGCCGACCAGCGCGCTCAGCCCGAACCCCAGGCACACGCGGCGGAGCGTCACGAGCGTGTTGGGCACCAGTCGCCGCTCCCCGAACACTTGCGGCACCTTGGCGAGCGTCTCGCCAGGGCTGGGAAGCGTGGCGGGACTGATGAACCGGCTCTCCGACTCGCCGGCCGTGGCGATGAACCACAGGGCGAGCACACAGCCCAGGCAGGTGATGCCCCAGAGAAACGTCGTTACCGCCGGGTTCTCGCCGCGGAGGGAGGCCGGGGGCGACGCGGGAATCGACGGTGCCGCGGGGGTCGTCATTCCTTTTCCGCGGCGTAGACCTTGATCTCCACGCGACGATTGAGCGCGTGGTTGTCGGGGTGGTCGTCGTCGGCAGGGCGGTCCCAGCCGAGGCCATCGACGGCGAAACGGTTGTCGTCGAACTTGAACTTCTCGACGAGCGCGTCCTTCACCGACCGGGCCCGCTCGAGCGAGAGCTCGCGCACCATCGAGGCCGGCACGGCCCCCTTCATCGAGCTGTCGGCGTGCCCCTCGACCACGATCCGGGCGTTGCCGAACTGCTTGGCGAGCGCGCCCGCCTCGTCGAGCACGAGGTCAACTCGCGGGTCGTAGGGCTCCTCCTTGTCCTTGCCGTCGATGTGCCGGATCACCTTCTTCCGCAGTTCGGCACTGTTCGGGAAGAAGTGGATCACGATCGTGTTGGTGAGAATCTCCTCGTTCTCGGCCCGGATCTGCTGCACGGTCTTGGGCGACACCGTGGACACGTACTCGTCGCGAGTGCTGGCATACTTCGGCTCCGCGCCGAGCTTCTGGATCACCGAGAAGTCCATCACCTGGTCGAACGGCACGGGGTTGTTGGAGATGGCCCCCACGCGCCGGTAAAGCATGTAGGCCTGCTTCCAGATCCGCTCGAAGTTGGCCGGGTTGTTGCGGTTCAGGAAGAACTGGTAGTTCTCGGCCCAGTTGGTCGAGTGGGCATCGCCGAGCATCGAGAGCGCGTCCGAAGCGGGGATCGTGTAGCCGTCGGCCATGAGTTCGGCCACCTCCTTGCGGGCGGTGTCGCTCTTGAGTTCCTCCATGGCGTCGAAGATGCCGCGGACGATCGCCTCGATCTTGTCCGGGTGGTCCTTGGCGAAGTCAGCCCGGGCGAACCAGAGATCGGCGATCAGCCGGTTGGCCGTCTGCGTCGTCACGAGCATGCGGTTGCCCTTGGCCTCGGCGAGGTTGTAGATGTCGGGCGCCCAGGAGACGCAGCCGGCGAGGCTCTTGTCGCGATTGAACGCGGCGGCCGCCTCGAACGCGGTGTTCACGTAGACCATCTCCACGTCGGACGGCTGCAGGCCGCCCGCCACGAGCATGTTGAGGGCGAAGAACTGGCTCGGTGAGTTCTGCGCCATCACGAGCTTCTTGCCGGCGAGGTCCTTGACCGTCTTGATCGCCTCGCGGACGACGATGCCGTCGCCACCGTTGGAGAAGTCCACCTGCTGGAAGACACGCGGCATGATCCGCGAGTCCTTGGCGAAGCTGTCCACGAACAGCGGAAGCATGTCGAGCGTGGCCCAGCCGATGTGCACCTCGCCGGCGGCGTAGGCGTCGCGCATCTGCACGGGATCGTCGATGAGCACGAGTTCCACCTTGAAGGGCTTGCCGCCCGGCGCCTGCCAGACCTTGCCCGGCTTGAAGCCGTGGTTGGCGCGGATGATCGGGCTCCATCCCGCCCAGACGTTGAGCGCGAATCGCACGGTGTCGTCCTGGAGCGGCTTGTAGGCACTCACACCCTTCACCGGCGGCAGCTTCTCCGCCGGCTTGAACGTGTATTCCTTGACCGTGGTGGGCACCGACACGTCGGGCGCCTCGCTCACCGTCTCGGAGCCGCCGCCCGCGGCGACCGGCCCGCCGGCGCCGCCACCCGCCGGCCCCCCCGCGCCGCCACCGGCCACGGGGCGCGGCCCCGCGCCGCCGCCGGGACCGCCGACGCCGAACTGGCCGAGCATGCCGGCCCGCCACGCGGCCAAGCCGACGAGGCCGAAGATGACGGCCCATACCGCGAGCCAGAAGGGAGCCTTGGGTTGTCCTGACATCGTCGCCTCGAAGGGTGAACGGAAGGATCGTGAATAGCGCCGGCGGCCGACTAGCCGCGGAACGTCGTCTTCGGCCGGGACTGGCCCGCCATGTGAAGGGCGTGCATGAGATCGTACGCCGTCACTTCACAGAGCAGACGCGTCACCTTCTCATGGGCCTCGGGTGAGAGCAACGGCTCCACCTCCTTCATGAGGGCCACGACCCGCTTCTCCTGCTCGGCGAGTTCACGCGACTCGACCTTGGCGTCGGAGACGGCGTCGAGGAACGAGTCGAGCTTGCGGGCGTACTCCGCGATCAGCGGCGTGTCGGTGGTGTCGTCGAACCAGGGGGTCTTGGATGCCATTGCGGGCGTCTCCTCGGGGTATGGGCGGTCGTGTTTCGGACTCTTGTGGGCCTCGGCACGCGGGGGGTCAGTTGCCGATCACCTCACGGATCGCGGCGAGCCGCTCCTGGAGCCGCGAGCGGCCACCCGCCTGCGACACCTGCTCCTTCCAGCGCTCGGGCAGGAACCGCTTCTCCGTGCACTCGAGCACCGCGGCGATCTCCTGCATCTCCTTCTCGAGCCCCTGCGCACTCGGCATGAAGTCGTCGAGCGCGGCACGCAGGTCCTCGGGCGCGATCGTATCGGGCGCGGGACGGCCCTCGTCGGCCGCCCGCTCGAGCCCCTTGCGGCGCGCGGCGAGCACGACGCTCTCGATATCGGCCCCCGACAGCCCGAGTGCCAGATCGACCGGCCCGGGGAGCCCCGGCGCCAGCTTCACGTGGCACTTCCGCGCCATCGCGGCGAACATCGCGTCGATCTCGGCCTGGTCGTGCGGATAGAAGAGCGGAATGTGGACTTCGGCGCGGCCCTGCCGCTTGAGGTCGATCGGCAAGAGGTCGGGACGGCTCGTGAGCAGCATCCACACGATCTTGCCGCGGTAGCGGGTGTCGCCCATCTGGCGCGCGATCATGGAGAAGACGCGGGCGCTCGTGCCCGAATCGCCATCGCTCTGGCGGTTCCCAAGCGCCGCGTCGGCCTCGTCGATCACGACGACGACGGGCCCGAGGCTGCGGAGCACGCCGAGCGCGTGCTCGAGGTTGCCCTCCGTCTCGCCGACGTACTTGCTGCGGAAGTTCTTGAGCACCACGCAGGGGATGCCCACGCTGCCGGCGTAGCACTCGGCGATGAAGCTCTTGCCCGTCCCCACGGGTCCGCAGATGAGGTAGCCCATCGGGGCGCTCTCGAGCTGGCCGCGCTTGATCGCGCGGGCGTCGGCCTCGAGACGGTCCTTCGCGGCCGCGTGGCCGGCCACCGCATCGAGGCCGAGCCGCGGCTGGATGAACTCGATGAGCCCGTGGCACGATCGCTCGATGAGATCCTTCTTGCGGGCCGTGAACTCGGCGCCGTCGGGCGGCGTGCGCTCGCGAGCCGAGAGCGTGATCACGGCGCGGAGGCTCTCGAGCGTGAGCCCGCCGGAGAGCGCCGCCACCCGTCGCACGCCGTCGAACTCCTCGGCGGGCATCCCGGCGGCCGTCGCGGTGGCCAGCGCGAACCGCTCCCGCTCGGCGGCCTCGGGCATCGGCACCTCGATCGCCGTCACGGCAGGGTTCGACACGAGCCGCGGGTGCGTCTCCGCGAGCGCGTCGGTGAGGAGCACGACCGCCACGTTGACGCGACGGAGGAGCGGGTTCGTGGCCCAGCCGACGATCCGCACGAGCCGCCCCGCGGCGCCGCGCGACGCCGATTCGCCGGCGGGCACGAGGTACTGCGCATAGTCGAGGACGACGGCGATGCGCTTGCGCTGCTCGGGGGGATCGAGCAGGTTCCGCTCGAGGAGCGCATCGATCGCGGCGATCGCGGCGTCGGGGTCACGGGGCCAGTTCGCCGCGTTGCCCAGCCGCTCGGTGAGCCACTGCGCCATCGCCCGCAGACGGTTGGCGTCGGGGCCGGCGAGCGGCCGCAGCCCCTTGCCCACGTCGTAGGCCAGCACGATGTCCCAGCGGCCGAACATCTCACGGGCGAGGAACTCGGGCGCGGTGCCCCACGCCGCCGGGTCGGGCGTGGCCGTCGCGGCGGCGACCGGCACCACGTCGCGCACGTTGCCGTGCAGGAGAAACACGCAGCTCGTGCCGGAAAGGTAAGCGTCACCGAGCCGCTCGGCCCAGGCCGGACACCACGGGGCGAGCGCCGATGAACCCGGCACGGCGCCACCGCTGCCCACCGCAGGAGCGGCGGATGTCGCCGGAGCCGCAGCGGGCGGCGCCTTCTCGGCGGGCGTGGCGGAGGTGGTCACGATCGGCTCCCGCGGTGTCGTCCGGCGTGCGGCGTCACTCAGGTTGACTTCTGGGCGACCCGCTCCGAGCCGAGTTCCTTGTCGTCGGCCCTCACGCCGGCGGTCTCGGGCGTGACCATCCCCATCTCGACCTCGAATTCACGCAGGGCGTTGTCGGCCATCGCCTTCTGGACGGCTTCCTCCTTCTTGATGTCCTCAAGGCCCTCGCCCGACAGGTCGGCCGCCACGCGGACCTTCGCGCGGTTGAGGCCGATCTTGTCCTGGATGACGTCCTCGATCTGGCCGAAGTCGGTGGTGATGTCGAAGTTGAAGCTCTGGGCGAGCTTCGCGAGCTCGGCCTCGGCCCGGGAGAGCTTGAGGTCGGCGTCGTACTTCTGAATCTTCGTCTTGAGGTCCGAGAGCTTCTTCGTGGCGTGCTTCACCTTCGTGACGTTGTTGTTGTACGCCGTCTCGTGGAGCTTGAGCTGGGCCTCGTTCTCGGCGAGCTGCTTCTTCGCCGACTGCAACTCGAGCGCGAACTTCGCGGCCGTCTCGCGCTCGCCGGCCTGGAGGTAGGCCTTCACACGGGCCTCGAGCTGGGCGACGTGCTGACGGTCGCCATTGACCTGTCGCGTCACGCGCTCGACGAGGGCCCGGTACTGCTCGAGCCCCTCGCGGCCATCCTTCATCTGGTCGACGGCCTTGTCGTACTCGTACTGAAGCTGGGCGATCGGGTCGGCGGTCCAGAAAAAGTTGGCGATCTTGTTCATCTGGGCCGCGAGGGCGTTCCAGAGCTTGCCGAGGATCATGGCCAGGGACTCCCGCGGAGAGGGATTGGACAGGGTGGCTAACGGGACTCGAACCCGCGACCCTCGGTACCACAAACCGATGCTCTAACCAGCTGAGCTATAGCCACCGCGATGGGTGGGCGAGTGTACCACACCGCCGCCGGATTTCAGGCCCGCCCGTCCCGCGGCGGCGGCACGCGTGCGGCCGGCCCCGCCCGCCCCTCCCGCCACCGATTCGCCGTCGCGATCGGACAACGATCACTCGCGGCGGCGCGAATCGATCGGGATCGTCACCGGCCCGTCGTTGACCAGCGCCACCCGCATGTCGGCGGCGAACACGCCCCGCTCGGGCCGCCGGCGCGAAGCCGCCTCGACCGCCGTGAGAAAGCGTTCGTAGAGTGGCACCGCCTCCTCGGGCCGTGCCGCCGCGACGAAACTCGGCCGGTTGCCCTTCGCCGTGGCGGCGAGGAGCGTGAACTGGCTGACGACGAGCACGCCGCCGCCGGCCTCGACCACGCTGCGGTTCATCCTCCCCTCGTCATCGGCGAAGATGCGCAACTGCACGATCTTCGCCGCGAGCCAGTCGGCGTCGGCCGCCGTGTCACCCGTCTCCACGCCCACGAGCACGACGAGCCCCGCGCCGATCCTGGCGACCTCGTCGCCGGCGATCGTGACACCCGCCTCCGATACCCGCTGCACCACGGCTCGCATGCGGGAAGTGTAGCCGGGCGCCCGGCGAATCTGGCATTCCGGGGCAGCCGCGAAATCGCTTCAATCCGGGTCGATCCGAGCCGCCATGAAGAACCCACGCCCCCCGCTTCCCACGATCTCCACCGCGCCGCTCGACGCGGGCCGTGGCCTCGTCGCAGACGTGGCCATGCTGGCCCGTACGATCCCGCTGTTTCCCGTCGATCGCACGATGCCTCTCGCGGCGACCGCCGCCGCGCGCTCGACTGCGCGGTGCCGTATCGGCTGGTCGGCCATCTTCCTCAAGGCCTACGCGCAGGTGGCCCGCGAGATGCCCGTGCTTCGCAGTTGGCGCGCCGGCTGGCTGTTCCCCCGGCTGGCGACGAGTTCCGAAAGTGTCGGCCTGCTCGCCGTCAACCGTCGCGACGACGGGGCCGACCGGCTCTGGTTCGCGCGGATCCCGCGCCCCGACACCACACCACTTCCGGCGATTCAGGCTGCGATCGATCGTGCCGCCACGCGACCGGTGCGCGAGGTGTTCCGCCGTCAGGTCCAGCTCGAGCAGCAGCCGGGGATCCTCCGCCGTGCGATCCTGCGCTGGAACATCACCTCGAC
>Ga0233425_10002838_pt1 | contig 32972 bp, 35 predicted proteins | sample Watercolumn_Towu_2_FD_181712 | JGI IMG/M metagenome (GOLD analysis project Ga0233425, IMG submission 181712) | Freshwater microbial communities from Lake Towuti, South Sulawesi, Indonesia - Watercolumn_Towuti2014_140_MG | ecosystem: Environmental > Aquatic > Freshwater > Lake | place... | reverse complement strand
TGGTTGCCCCGAGTTATTATATGATAAAATGTTCTGGAAAACACTGTTCCCGGTTTCCTCGCCATGCATGAAAAATTAAATTATTCCGCGAATTGTCAATAGGCAAGTCTGACCCCATAGGCTTTACGGAGAAGGGCTATGAGCAATGATGCGGTATCCATGTCATTGCACTGTTTTGTCTGAAGACAGTAATCCGCTCCCTGGATGGAACCGTAGGTGGGGACATATTCGATGTTGTTTCTTACCCAGTTGTATATCTTTGTGGGGTTATGATTGAGTTCTGCTGCCTTTGCCTGTATTGCGGGGGTGAATTGTACTTCGATGGTCTCGGCAAGGTCGTCAGTGGTCAGCGGGTCGGTAAGGGCAAGGAGCATTTCTGTTCCGGAGTCTGAACCTGTGGCGCTTCTGCTCTTCTGAGCTTCTGTGCCTGTATTCAATAATCCATTTAGTGATCCGTTTGAGGCTACAAGAACGGGGCTGTTTGAGAATCCCCCCTTGCCCCCCCTTTGCCAAAGCGGGGGATGAAGGATGTTGTCTGTTGGCTAATGTCTTCTGACTGTCTTTTTTGAATTGTTCGGGATTTCTCCCTGGGAAGAATATGAGCACAACGGTTGTTATGATTCTCAGGGGAAGGTTGACTGCGGAAATTTATTGATTTCCTCCTTAAAGGCAGAATAGAAAGCTTTATACACGATGCACCTGATGTTGTCAAGGGAAAACAGGGGGGAAACTGTGGGATTGAATTATTCCCCCGGTTAGTATATTTTATCTATCTAAAAACTCTATAATAAACAATCGGCCATGAGCAAACATAAAACCAAAAAGGAATTCACAGAGGAAGAAAAGAAGGGCATCCCACTCTATCCAATCAGCGTAGTCGCGGAACTGGTCGGAACAACAGACCAGACTCTGCGCCTTTATGAAAAGCGCGGGCTCATTAAACCTGCCCGCCGGAACAAAAACAGGTTTTATTCAGAAAATGATATAAAGTGGCTTATCTGCCTTAGGTACATGATACATGACAAGAAGATCAGCATCGAAGGGATAAAGAAACTCCTTGATTATGCACCCTGCTGGGAAATCAATGAATGCCCGGATGAAAAGAGGACACAGTGTTCAGCATATATTCAAAAAGCCAAGCCCTGCTGGGAGATTAACACCAACCGGTGCCAAATAGACTCAGGCAAGGCCTGTGAAAACTGCTTCGTCTTTTTGTCTCATAAGCAAAAAAAAACCTAACCAAATTCCCTCATTACCGCATTCAGTTTCCCATCGACAAAACCCTGTATTTCCCTGAGAGAATCTTCATCCTCAGCCTCAAACCTTAGAACAAGCGCTGGTTGGGTGTTTGACGCCCTGATAAGGCCCCATCCCTTTTCAAAGCTCATACGTATTCCGTCAACATCGTTCATCGGATAATCACGGAAGACCTCTTTTGCCCGCTCAACAATCCTGAATTTTATTTCATCCGGACATGAAAAACGGATTTCGGGAGTTGATACCCTTTTGGGAATTCCGGCAAGCTGCCGCTCAACAGAATAAGGTTCCCCGGCCTTTGAGATTATTTCAAGAAGCCTCAGACTCGCATATATGGCATCATCATATCCGAAGTACCTGTCCGCGAAGAAGATATGACCGCTCATTTCCCCTCCAAGCAGGGCACCCGTTTCCTTCATTTTGCTTTTGATGAGCGAGTGTCCGGCCTTCCACATGATTGCATTTCCGCCGAGCCGATTTATCTCATCGTACATCACCTGCGAACATTTTACCTCTCCGACAAAGGCCGGCCTGTCTGCGGAGTCTTTTACACCTTCTTTTTTGTCCTTATTCATCTCAGCAATGATATCTTTTGCAAAGACTATCATCAGCCTGTCTCCCCAAACAATCCCTCCGCTTTCACTTACAACACCAATCCTGTCGGAATCACCATCGTATCCAATTCCGACATCAGCGTCCGAAGACCGCACTTTTGCAATCAGGTCTTTTATATTCTCAGGCACCACCGGGTCCGGATGATGGTTGGGGAATGTGCCGTCAGGTTCACAATAGAGTTCTATTACTTCACAACCAAGGTCCCTGATAAGCTGTGGGGCTACCAGTCCCGCTGTACCGTTGCCCGCATCCAGCACTACCCGTATTTTCCCAAGTGGCTGTATGACCTTTTTGATCTGTTCAACATACTTCGGGATAATCTCGTAAGTACTGAGAGAACCACTGCCGTTATGAAAGCTCCCCTTTTCAATAAGCTTTTTTATATCCTGTATTTTTTCCCCGAACAGAGTGTTTTTCCCCGCGCTCAGCTTCATGCCGTTAAACTCGGGCGGGTTATGACTTCCGGTAATCATAATGCCTCCGTCAACAGGAAGGTGGAAAAGCGAGAAGTACTGCAGGGGGGTAGGACAGATTCCTATGTCAATAACATCAATACCGCTTCCGAGCAGCCCCTGTGACAATTTTTCAAAAACAGTTGATGAACTCAGGCGGACATCCCTTCCGATGCTGACTGTTATCTTTTCCTTTTTAAGGACATTACGCAGATACACCGCAAACGCTTTTCCGATTTGCCCCACTGCTTCAGATGTAAGGTCTTTCTCCCAAATTCCCCGGATGTCATATTCCCTGAATATCGCGGGACTAATCATGCCTGCCTCCGATAAGTTTCAGTTTTTTCGCAAAAAGCTCAGGAGATGAATCAGGGTCTATCAGGTAAGCTTCCCTAAAGTATTTCATGGCCTCATCATGCCGCTTCAATTTATAACTTGCATATCCCAGCAGATAATAGGCATCAGGGTCAGGTTTTTCATTTACATATTTAATAAGGCAGGTAACCGCCGACCTGAAATCGTTCTTCATATAAGCCTTCAACGCCTTGTCATACTCACATTCCTGCGCAAACACCGAAGAAACCATAAAGACTGTTATGAAAACAAAAAAGATAAAATGTTTCATGGTGACCTCCTAATCAAAATTAAGGTTTATTGGTTCTTCCCTCGCTTTCCATTTTGAGGGAGCTGTTGCGTACTGCTGGGGTTCCGTCCCTTCCTTGAAATATTCTCTGAGGCCCGAGGATTCCTCCCTTGTCAACAGGCCGGTTGCAGGATCGATGGTCAGGCTTATGATGCCAGGAGGGATGGTGAAATTCATTAACTCTCCACTGTCAGAATTTTTCATAAAGGAAGCCCAGACAGGCGATGCAGCTCGGGCCCCGGTTTCTGCCGGACCAAGCGGCCTCATGTCATCAAATCCCACCCAGACCGCGGAAAGCAGGTTGGCAGTATAACCGACAAACCAGGCATCACGGTAATCGTTGGTAGTCCCTGTCTTTGCTGCTACGGGTCTGCCAAGTGCCTTGGCTCTCCAGCCAGTCCCGTATTTCACGACATCTTCCATCATGGAAGTAACAAGGAATGCCGTTTCCGGGGTGATTACGGCTTCAACCTCAGGCTCGTTGCTTTCCAGAACCCTCCCTTTGGAGTCAGTAACATATTTGATCGCAATAGGTTTTGCCTTCATGCCGCTATTTGCAAATATATTGTAGCACAGGGCAAGTTCAAGCGGACTTATGCTTATGGAACCGAGCGCAATTGTAAAGTCACGGGGTATCTCTCCCTGCATTCCCAGCGAACGCGCAAAGTCAATTACCCTGTCTATTCCCATGGATTCCACAAGCTTTACAGTAACAACGTTTCTTGAGTATGTCAGAGCTTCTCTCAGCCGTGTAGGCCCATAGAATTTATGGTCATAGTTTTCAGGACTCCACTCTCCCTTTGCGCCTCCATAGTAGGTTACAGGTTCATCCACCACTATGCTTGCCGGTGTAAAACCATTATCCATGGCTGCGGCGTAGATAATCGGCTTGAATGCGGACCCTGGCTGACGCTTAGCCAGGACTGCCCTGTTATATTCACTTCTCACAAAATCGTAGCCGCCGATAAGCGCCCTGATATATCCTGTCTCCGGGGCCATGGCAACAAGCGCGCCTTCCACCTCAGGTTCCTGTTCAAGAGAAAGGCGGACATCATTCCGGTATATACCCTTTATGCTTACCCGAACCACATCTCCGGGGTTGAGAATCTGTGTTAAACGGAAGTCTTTCAGGAATCTGCGGACAGCCTTTTTTGATTCAAGGATATTCGAAGCCCAACGGGCATCTTCTATGGACAGTTTCCCTATAACACCCCTCGTCTTGATCAATGCCTCCCTGTCAGAGACCTTGAGAACAAGCCCGGAAGAAATGTCCCCCGGATTTATTATGGCAGTGGCTAGCAGTTCCCTGGTCCTGAGTTCTTTTTCAATATCAACATCTTTTTTGTGCTCGATAACTCCACGCCATCCCCTCCGTTTGTCAAGCTCCCGGAGACCTTCCTGCATTGCTTTTGCAGCATTGTGCTGCGCTTTACGGTCAAGCGTCGTATATACCATCAATCCGCTTTTGTAGACAACTTCTTCCCCGTATCTGGTCTCCAGGTCTTTTCTGACATACTCTATAAAATAGTTATTTGCTTCGACACCCTTCCTTGTGCTCGACAGATAGATAGGCTGCTTCAAAGCCGCCTCTTTCTCAGACCTTTTAATGTACCCTTCCTCTTCCATGCGGGAAAGAACGATCATTTGCCTGTCGCGTGATTTTGCAAGGTCGTTATATGGAGAATACAGCGACGGAGCCTTTATTAGGCCTGCAATCAGCGCTGCTTCCGAAAGACTGATATCATGCACCGGTTTCCCGAAATATATCCTCGATGCCATTTCAACACCGTATGCTCCATGTCCGAAATATATCTTGTTAAGATACAGCTCAAGGATTTCCTTCTTGCTCAGGTTGTTTTCGATCTTGAAGGCAAGCGCTGCTTCCCTTACCTTCCGCTTCAGTGTCTTTTCAGGAGTAAGGAACAACACCTTTGCCAATTGTTGAGTTATGGTACTTCCGCCCTCCTTTAATCCCGCGTGGATAATATCCTTGACCACAGCCCGCGCGATAGCAATATAATCCACACCCTTGTGCCGGTAGAACCTCGAATCCTCAACAGCAATTACCGCATTAATCATATGATCAGGAATCTTTTGGATTGGCACAAATATCCCTTTTTCGGCTTTCAGTTCCCCGATAAGGACATCGTCATCAGCAAATATTCTTGTTCCCGAAACAGGCTTATATTCCTTAATCTCCTCTACAGAGGGTATCCCCTTTTTAACTGCAAGATACCCACCGGCAGCAGTGCCAAGAATAATGGAACCTATTATGAGAATCACCAGGAATTTCCATTTCATGTCTGAATTATACCCTTGCATGAAAAGATGTGTCAAAGACAACCGGGATGCCGCCTGCGTTTGTCTGACGGTAAATGGCATAAAAGGATAAACGCAGACCTGTCAGATGGTTTTTATGTTAAAATCTTTGCTAACGATAATTGAGGAGGGATCATGATACCTGATTTGAAATATGATGAAAAAGGGCTGATACCGGCGATTATTCAGGACATGAACAACGGCGATATTCTGATGATGGCATATATGGACAAAAAAGCACTGGAGATGACCGTTGAGACTGGATTTACACATTTCTGGTCCCGTTCGCGTCAGAAATACTGGAAAAAAGGCGAGACTTCAGGCAATGTTCAGGAGGTCAGGGAAATCCTCTATGACTGTGATGAAGATACTCTGCTGGTCAGGGTAACCCAGCACGGCAAAGGTGCCTGCCACACAGGCAACAGGACGTGTTTTTACCGAAGTATCACCAGGAGTTAATACACTGCAGCTATCGTAACTGCCTGGCATTCCTGCTTATATACCAGGCAGTTACTTAACTTCCAACCAATATTATTCATGAATAAACCAGGTTGACTGCGTTCTATAGATGCCTTCCGATAACCCCTGATATTTCGTTAAATCTATAGTCATATTTCTGCGCTTCCCTTCCAAAGCAGGTGCCAAGGCTCTCGAAGATTGCAACCTCCCGGACATCCACTTCCCTGCGCTTGATTACCTCTGCGGTCGGTTTGTACGAAATCGTGTTTCCGTCAACGTTGACTACTGTATTACCAAACTTTCCTTCAAGCAACAGGAAAACAGCGGCAGCGCCTGCCTTGTAACCAAAATTCACATCAAAAGCAGATGAATGGCCTGAACGCACAAGATGGCCCGGGATGACCTCCCTTACTTCAGGGGCTTCATATACCCCGGGGGCAAACATTCCTGTTTTTTGCATGAATTCCCTGACCTCAGGATCTGTCTTGAGCCTCTTTTCAAGCTGCTGCCTGACGTATTTCCCTGCTCCGGCAAGTTTCTTGTGGCCAAAGGCATCCACGCCTGCAGACTCATCGTAAAGCAGTTCTCCGCTTGCTGTTTTTATACCCTCTGCCACGACAATAATATATGTCCCTGCCTTGACATCACTCCTCTCGATTCTGGCAAAGAAAGTGGACTTAAGATGAGCGAATACCACATCAAAGTTAACCGGCACTTCGGGGATCAGAATACAATCGACCTCGGCGCCGACGCCTCCCCTGAAAGCAGTATGGCCAACGTATCTTCCAAACACCTCAATTACAAGAATACGGTTATGGCTCATGCCGGTAGTTTTTAAATCCCTTGCAAAAACTGCTATCCTGTTGATGGCTGAATCGCCGCCGACACTGTATGATTGGAGGTCGAGGTCCATCGTCTTAGGGACATGGACACATGGGATACCTTTGGAGGTCAAATCAACAACCACACTCCCCGTATCATCCCCTCCGCTGATAACAAGAGCGTCTATCATGAATTTTTTCAGACCTTCCTTGATTCTCTCGTACTTTTTCGGGTCTTCTATCTTGCTGATCTTAACCCGCGAGTGTCCTGCCTCGGAACCTGCCAGAGACGCCTCAATCTTGCTTACACGCTCCGCATTCAGGGAAACAACATTGTCGAGATTGACAAGGTTATACAGACCAGCATAACCATGAGGAATCACAACCGATTCAATGCCCAGCGCGTATGCCTCGCGGGCAACTCCTTTTATGACCGCGTTCAGCCCCCCGCAGTCCCCTCCGCTTGTAATAACCCCGATCCTTTTGATATACGGCATGGAACTTCTCCTTTCTTCTTTATAATCCCAGGATACTTGTATTGATTTCTTTTCTGACGACTACCGGCCTTACGGTCCTCTTAACGATATCAACCGTATTCCCGATCTTGAGTTTCGTAAAAAGCAGTTCGAATTTTGCCTCAAGTTCCAGCATAATCGAGTCTCTGATACCTGACGGCAAATCCCACCATTTCTTTTTGATGATACCGAACCCCTTCTTGCGTATGCTATAGATAAACTGCTCTTCGGTCTGCCCTTCCTTTTTCTCTATTGCGAACTCCTTCTTTAATAATGCATAGACCTCTTCCCTGAACTCAGCGGGCAGGTAATGGCTGTCATACATAATATTCTGGAAGCCGGTTGCAAGATGCACCTCGGAAGTGCCTGTTTCAGGAAACATATGGAATGCGTCATCAGGCAGGGTAGAAGCTCCATGCTGCACACAGCCTGAAAGCCCGTATTCCTTCCGGGTGATATCAGACAGAGTTTTCAGGGTTTCAAAATCAATCTTCACTTTAGCAAGGGTCCCGTCGGGCAGGACAACCCCGCCATGACTTGTTCCTGTCTGAACGCTCAGTTTGCTTATCCCCTTTTCCCCTGCAAAGATCTCTTTAAAACCGTCCAGATAAGCACGCGCTTCTTCAGGATTGCTGTTCTTCTTGCCTATTTCTCCTATCTCGCCTCCTATAGAAACATCAATTCCTTCTGGCTGGAGTTTCCTGATATACATGGCGAGATCAGCTGTTCTTTCAAAATTCGGTCTCTGCTGCTCCTTGACAGTCGGGTTCCCAAGGTCAACAAGAGTAGATGAATCAATGTCAATATTGTAGAATTCCGCATCTATGGCCTCAGCGATCAAACCCATGACATATTTTATTTCGGCTTCAGGGTCAGCAAGGTAATACTTCCTTATAAGCTGAAAATGGTCACCCTGCAGGAAAACAGGGCATTCATACCCTTCCTTGACTGCGGCCGCGAGGATAACTGTTGCGTATTCGAGCGGTCTCTGTCTTGTATATCCGATCTCGGAGCGGGCAATCTCAAATATCAGGGCGCCGGCATTCGTATCCTTTGCCTTCCTGAATACCGCCCTGGCTGAATCATAGGCAAGGCCCCTGATATTCATCGCTGGGACAGTAAATCCCGGATAGTTCCTTCCCATTTCCTCATAGAGTCCCTGTATGGAAGCCGGGAGCACACCGCATGCCTTTGCTATCTCCTTGATAAGGATAAACTTCGCTTTCCTTTTCTCGGCATCCTGTTCAAAAACAGCATCATAAATCAGGCTGTCCATCATATTTCTGATACCGGTCTTGTCTATGACGGAAACAGATCCATCCTTGATTTCAATAGCATTCTTCAGTGCCCTCATGTCCATAAAAGACCTCCTTTATAAAACAATTCAGGGTTTAAGATAGCAATATATTATAATGATTTCATGGATTATAATACTTCTTTTTCCTCTTCAGGTACTCCTGTTCAACAAATCCGCCATAGTCATGTGGATATTTATATCCGACGCCGTGCCCCAGCTTCTCTGCCCCGGGATAATGGCTGTCTTTGAGATGGTCAGGCACCTCCATCGTTTCTTCCGTCTGTATGTCCTCCAGCGCGGCCTCAATGGCTTTATAGCAGGCATTGCTCTTGGGGGCTGTTGCTATATACAACGCTGCCTGGGCAAGGGGTATCCTTGCTTCAGGCATTCCAAGAAATTCGACCGACCTCAGAGCTGCCACGGCAAGCATGAGAGCTGCCGGGTCAGCGTTGCCCACATCCTCGGAAGCGCATACGACGATACGCCGGGCGATAAAACGTGGATCTTCGCCCGCGTAAATCATTTTCGCAAGATAATAGACTGCCGCATCAGGGTCTGACCCTCTCATACTTTTTATAAACGCCGAGATGGTATCATAGTGCTGATCTCCCTTTCTGTCATAGACAACAACCTTCTTCTGGATCGAATCAACGGCAATTTTAACGGTTATCCGTATTTCTCCGTTTTCACCAGGCTGTGTTGTTGTGGCTGCGATTTCAAGCGCAGACAAGGCCTTTCTGGCGTCTCCGTCAGACATGCGGGCAATGTGCCGCAGCGCATCATGATCAGCGTTAATATTCATATCGCCAATACCCCGTTCTCTGTCTATCATGGCATTCTTCAACACACGCATTATATTTTCCTCTCTGAGTGGTTTGAGCTCAAAGACCTGGCTTCGAGAGAGAAGAGCGGAATTCACGTAGAAAAACGGGTTCTCCACAGTCGCGGCGATAAGTGTAATATTTCCTTCCTCGACGTCAGGGAGAAGCGCATCCTGCTGGAGTTTGTTAAAACGGTGGATTTCATCAAGAAAAACTATCGTCCTGATGCCCTTTAGCTTCCTTGCCTTTGCCTGCTGAATAACCCTGCGAACCTCCTCAAGCCCAATAGCCGCAGCGTTCAGCCACTCAAAATGCGCGTTTGTCCTGCCCGCGATAATTCTGGCAAGCGCTGTTTTTCCGGTGCCTGGCGGACCATATAGTATTACTGAAGCAATCCTGTCTGCTTCTATGGCACGCCTTAGCAGCTTCCCTTCGCCGAGAATATGTTCCTGCCCGGCATATTCATCAAGATCCCTTGGGCACATGCGGAAGGCAAGGGGCTGGACAGGGGCTTTGTTACCGAACAAATCCATCTTGATTAACCTCACCATATTGCTTCAAAAGGTTAACTTTCATTCAGGGAGATGACATTTCATGGCATAGTGCATCAATTCCGCGTTGGTCTTCATCCTCATTTTCTCCAGGATACGCGTGCGGTAACTGCTCACAGTTTTGACACTGAGAGAAAGTTCATTCCCAATCTGGGATACAGTCTTTCCGGAAGCAATCATGAGAAGAACCTGGTATTCACGGTCTGAAAGGGTCTCATGGAGCGGTTTTTCCATATCATTTTCAATCTCGCACGCGAGTTTTTCTGCAAGCGACGCTGTAACGTATTTTCTCCCTGCAGCTATTTTCTGTACCGCGGCTATCAATTCATCCGAAGCGCTTTCTTTTGTAAGATATCCGGAAGCCCCTGCCTTAAGTACCCTGACAGCGTACTGTTCTTCAGGGTGGGCGCTTAAAATAAGAACAGGCAGTTCAGGCCTTTCTGTCTTCAACTGTTTGAGGACGTCAAGTCCGGTCATTCCGGGCATGCTGATATCAAGCACTACTATATCAAATTCTTCCTTCCGGGCTTTATCGAGAACCTCAATCCCCGTACTCGCCTCGCCGGCGACAATAAGATCTGGAGAGTCCCCGATAATACGTTTCAGTCCTTCACGGAACATCCGATGGTCATCGGCAATGAGGATCCTTGTCATATCACCCTGCCCGGATTCCGGATAGGGATTCTCACACTAACGGTTGTTCCCTCATCCGGAATACCCTTGATTGCAATGTCACCGCCGAATATTCTTACACGTTCCCTCATGCCGATCAGGCCAAAGGACCTGGAATTCAATAATTCGTCTTTTGTTATCCCCCGGCCATTATCCCGAACCTGCAATTCAATGCTGTCATCCATAACGGTTAATAGCACAACTGCCTTTGTTGCTGCAGCATGCCGCGCAATATTCGTAAGAGTCTCCTGAAAAATACGGAAGACCGCTGTGATGCGGTCGCGATCAACAATTTCATCACCTGCATGAATCCTGACATCACACTGTATGCCCGTGCGTTTCTGGAATTCCTCTGACTGCCATTCTATAGCGGCAGCAAGGCCAAGGTCATCAAGAAGCCCTGGGCGCAGGTCAGTAGATATCCGCTTAACCGCCTTGACTGTCTTGTCAACAAGCAATGACATCTCCTCTATTCTTTCAGTTATCGCTGCGTCATCCTTTGGTACTTTCTTTTTCAGCCATGACAAATCAATCTTCAGGGCTGTCAGGTCCGAACCGAGATCATCGTGAATCTCTCTTGCAATATTGGTCCGTTCCAGTTCCGTTAACTTGTGCAAATAAGCTGTCAGATTCCTAAGTTCCTCCTCGCTTCTTCTTATGGTCTCTTCCGCATGCTTTCGCTCTGTAATATCCCTGACAAGCTGAATTGCCCCTGCCAAATGATTGCCGGCATCAAAACGCGGAATACTTTTAACTTCATAATACCTGTCCATTTCCTTGTCATACAAAATATCGGACAACGGCTCTGCAATAGCGGACTGGGTTAAATCAATTCCGCCGGAGGTTTTTTTGACATACTCATTCCATTTTTCTCTCACCGTTTCAAATAATGCACGGGAGGCTATGTCCCTGCCGGCCCTGTTGGCTCTTAGAATAGCAAAATTGTTGTCATGGACAAGAATGGCGTCATTTATATCATTAAAGGTTTTTTTCCATTCCTCTTTAGCGAAAAAAAGGAATTTTCCGATACGTTCAATTCTGTAGATGTACGTAATTATAAATACAAAGGTAATTGAGAAATACAGAATTATTGGATTAAACCAGAAATTCGCGAGACTGAAAAGCATATAGGACATAACTGTAATTCCCGGAAGGGAAACAACCCACAGCATGGTTGCCGCCTTCTCATTGAATTTCTGGAACAGATAAAAAAAGATACCTGACAACAAAAACGCAAAGACCCAGCGCAGCCGGTCCGGAACATTTTCTATGGCATTCCTGTCAATAAGATTATTAAGGATATTGGCATGAACCTCAACGCCGGCCATCCTGTCTCTTTTCTGCGTGAAAGGGACCAGCATTTTTGTTTCGATACCGGCAGCGGTCACTCCGACAAGGATAATCCTGTCCCTGAAAAACTCATGCCGGGGACGTCCTTCCAGTATGTCGAGCAACGAAATCTGCCTGAATGTGCCGGCATGACCATAAAAATTAATATTCATTGGGTCACGCTGAACAACAGTGCCGGCTCCCGCTGTTATCTGGCTGAAAACGGGTTTGTTTATATTATCTGGAGGCTCCGGTTTAGTCATTTGACAGATAACTGCAGCGAAAGACGGGAGGCTGGCATTGTTATGGTAGATTGTGTGGAATACCTTTCTTACCATTCCATCAATGCCCTGCTCAATATGGATATGGCCGGTCCGGTAAGGGACAAGTGTTTCTGCAGGATGAATGACATTCAAACCGGCGTCAATGTATACGGGAAGAACAACCCTGCCGTGTTTCCTGATTGCATCTGCAAGGACAGGGTCATCCTCTGATGGTTCAGACATGATAATATCAAACCCCACGGCTTTTGCCATGGGAAGATTATCAAGCAGTCTGGCATAGTGAATTCTCCTTATCGGCCAGCGGCCAAGTGCCCTGAGCGTTTTTTCATCAACAGCTGCGATAACAATATTATCGTTGGCAGGCATGGGGCCTCTGAACCTGAAGGAGAGATCATAAAGATAATTGTTCATCCCGACAAAAAAACCGAGGTATTCAGCAGCAGCTATAAGACCAAGACTGATAAGGATAAGGATAACATGTCTTAAAAATAACCTGTCAGTATGGAGCGATTTCATGGAGAAACTCTTTCCGGGTTCAGCCAGGGGTTACAGCAATATTAAAAATAATGCCCCCAGCGCTCCCGTTATCATCAACAACTCATAAAAAGGAAACTCTCTTATACTGAAGCTCTGAGGGTCAGAGTAATTCCCCTTCAGCCCATTTGTGTCAATTGCGCTTACACGAACATAATATGTTCCTGAACTTACAGGTTTTTTCAGAATTATTTCAGGCTTTGATGTTGTTTCCTCAAAGAGAATGCTTTTGAATGCTCTTTCCCCCGACATCTGAAAATAATAAGTCACTCCATTTCCCATGTCCTGCCATTTGATACTGATCTCTTTTTTATCAACTTCCGGAGGTTGTATCTGCGGGATACCGAGTGCGGGGGGAGGCAAAATTGTAAAGCTGTGCACCTCAGACCAGTCTCCCTGGTCTCCATCAGGCCCGATTGAACTGATCCTGTAATAGTAGGTATCGGCCTTGAGCTTCCCTGTCGTGTAATCGGTATATTTTATGTCATCCCTGTCATCGATAACACTGTTGAATTGGCTGTCTTTGGCAATCTGCAAACGATACATGGCAGCATCGTCAACTTTCAGCCATTTCAGACCAAGTGATCTATTCCCGGGCACCCCCTCCCCTTCAGGGGACTCAATTAACGGAGGTGCCGGTTGAATACGTATGGTTATCATTATCGGCTCCGACAGCTGGCCCTCGATACCTGCATCGTCAATACTGCTCGTCTGGATGTAATAAATTCCATTGGCAATAGACGGGATTTCAAAAGTCTCCTGCCCCTGTACTATCCTTTCCTGCAGGATATCCCTGGAATCCTTTTCTGTTAAAAGTATAATTCGGTAAGCAGCCGCAGCCTGAACCTGTTTAAGAGAAATAATAAGCGGCAATTTCCTATAAACAGGCGGTATATGTGACAGTAAAGGAGGGGGGAGCAGTTTCTTTGGCGGCAAAGGTGGTTCGCCTTTCCTGACAATAGTCCCCTCTCCTTCCTCAACGGTAACCTGCTTATTCATGGCTTCTACAGAAACCTTGCCCTCAAGCACTTCAGAGCGTGTTGATTGACCGGCATCCACGGAAGTCCTGAAAACGGTACCCCTTGCAGCGCAGAGGGCAGACGGCGTGTCAATCTCGATTCTCGAGTCCTGGCCGGTTGCTTTCTTTATATGAGTGATTGTTCTGCCTGTATGAAGAAATATCTGATAAATAAAAGAATTAGCGGCTTTTTGCCTGGCAGTCGCAAGACCTATAGTCGTATTTGACTTCTGGAGCAGAGAATTCCCGTCCTCAAAGATCAGCTCTGCTGTGCTCTCATCTCCTGTAAGTATTTTACAGCCTTCTTTGACCCGGTCATTCAGTATAAGCGGGAACCACTCCGCGCTTCCCTGGGGCTGGACCATAACCTTTCCTTTGATAAAGCTGACAGTTCCTTCACTGGGTCTGCTGGGTCTACTTTTCAGAAGATTTTCAGGAATGAAAATTACCTGGCCGGGCAGAATCATGTCAGGATTTTCCAATTGATTTATGCGGGCAAGCTCCGGCCAGTTGCCCGGATCCTCCAGATATTCCCGTGCGATTCCGATCAGAAAATCCCCATCCCTGACAATCACTTCAATAGAAGACTTATCTTCCCCTGCAGCAAACCCGGAAAGGGAAACAGTGGCAAAAACTACAAAAATAGTAAACAGCAGAATTTTTCCGATATGGTTTTTCAATATTTGTTTAATATCACAGAATCGGTTTAATGTCAATCATAAATCGCACCCGAACGCACAGACCGCATTAAAAGCAACAACCGACAGGTCTTTTCAGGGTTTTGCAGGACAAACACCTACAAAGCAATCGGACATAGTCCGTAAGTATTTTCAGACATACGCCGATATTTTTTCTATTCATAAATTGTTAAAAATATAGACATGAAAACATCAGGAGCGGAAAAAATACGTGAACTGCAGTTCGAATCAGCGGTATAGCATGAAAGTATTTATTGCGGATGATTCCAGAATAATCCGCAAACGCATTATCGCAATGCTCAGTGAAGCAGTTCACGTTTCAATAATCGGGCAGGCAGGAAACGTTCATGATGCGATTGATAGAATTCGCGAACTCAGGCCGGATGTGATCATACTCGATATCAGGATGCCCGGAGGAAGCGGCATGGACGTGCTCAGGCAGATTGACAGAACAGACAAAGAATCTGTCGTGATAATGCTGACCAACTATCCGCAGGAGCAATATCAGAAACGCTGTCTGGAGGCAGGCGCTGATTTCTTCTTTAACAAGTCGAGCGAATTCGAGAGGGTTGCCGAAGTTGTAAAAAGCATGGACTTTAATGGCGCTCCCCGGAATTACCATGACAGACGGATTGCAATTTGTCAGGAATATTCCGGGACATTACGCAAGACAGATGAAACTGTTTAAGCAGCAGAAAGGGGCAAATAAAATGCGAGGCTCAAGACCATATATTCCCGGAAGAAAGGCGTTTGATGGACAGTCAAAACAGGAAGAAACACCGGAACCGAGGAGTCATAAAACAAATACCTGCAAGGTATGTGGAGTAAAGACTTTCCAGAAAGATATGATTTGTGTCCTGTGCGTGACCGGAATCAGGCGAATGTATGAGGAATTGATCGAAGTTCTCGGGCAGGAGGAGTATCAGAATCTAATGAAAGCATTATCAGCTATCAGGCAAAAGGAACTGCTTTCATGATTCAGCAAAAGGGTATTTTTAGCGGATTTCAATTCCTTCTGATGAAAATACAATAATGTTTTTACAGCAAGGAGGGAAGAATATGAATGATCTGCAGGAGGCAATCAGAAAGAAAGTTGCTCAGGAATTTGCTGTTGGCTCTGACCAGGGGCATATAACAAATATACCGGTTGAAAAAATGATAGAGATTGTTTATGAAGTCTCAAAAACAACAGGAGAAAACATTTACAGGGCATTTAAACAATTCCAGTTCACTGACGAAGAAATTCAGGATTATATGAAAAAAAGGCTGTCTGAAAACTGAGGAAAAGAAGAGGCGGGTAGAAAACCCGCCTCACTCGCAAACAACTCCGATATGCAAAACTTCTTCAACTAATAACAGATGGCAACCGTTATCCCTGTCTGTTAGGAAATTTTCTTTTTTACGGCCTTGATGGTTTTGGCAACTTTCTTTTCCGCAGCTTTAACCTTTTTTGTAACTGTTTTTTCTGCGGCTTTTACCTTTTTAACTACCTTTTTCTCCGCTGCTTTTACCTCTTTCTTCACTGTTTTCTTCACCGCTTTTTTTACTGCGGCAACTTTCTTCTTAACCTTTTTCAAAACAGTCGCGGCCATCTTCCCTCCTCCGATTCTTTGATAGCAGTGTAATAACACCGCAAGTGAGGCAATCGTAACAGACAGGACTGGTTTTGTCAAGCAAACGGGGGAAATCATCCGGGACAAACTGCCCGAGGCAGCGCCGAAGGCGACCAGGGGTCAAGAGGGATTTTTTAAATAATGTGACCTTGCTTATGGTCTTATCAGCAAGACCCTGCAACATGTTCAGGGGGACAAATTTTCAGTTAGTTCCATCCTGTCATGGTAAGGTTGTCGAATCCTTGACAACATCATAAATTGAATTAATTGACTGTTTTATGTCATGCTGAATTTGCCGAAGCATGTAATCCTTTTTCACGCAACAGGCTCTGTACAGTAAACAATTATGCTTTTAATCGGAAATGTAAAAACTGATCCCCCTCTTGTTCTTGCCCCCTTGTCCGGAATAAGCGACCTGCCGTTCCGGCTCATTAATCGTTCGTTCGGATGCAAACTCGCATTCACCGAAATGATAAGCGCAAACTCCCTTATCCGGGGCAGCAAGAGAACACTGAGAATGCTTTCCACATCTGCAGAGGACAGGCCACTGGGAATTCAGCTTCTCGGGAACGAACCTGAAACTCTAAAAAAAGCGCTTGGAATTTTGGCAGGACACTCCTTCGATTTGATAGATTTCAACGCTGCCTGTCCGGCAGCCAAGATTGTATCGAGAGGAGAGGGAGCAATGCTTCTAAGGGAGCCTGCAAAGTTTCATGCCATCCTTAAACTGATTGCCGCAAACAGCAGCATACCTGTAACTGTAAAGATACGCTCCGGGTGGGACACGGAATCCGTCAACGCTTTGGAAATAGCGCTTCGCGCGGAAGATGCCGGAGTAAGCGGAATTTTCATACACGGCAGGACCAGGATGCAGGGATACGGCGGAACTGTAGATTACGACAGTATACGGACGGTCAAAGAGTCAATCAAAATACCGGTAATCGCCAGCGGGGACGCTCTCTCGCCTGTTCTTGTCCGCAAACTGTTCGATGAGACAGGCTGCGACGGGGTTGCCCTCGCGCGGGGGACGCTCGGGAATCCCTGGATATGGACTGAAACAACTCATTATCTTGAGTCGGGAACTCAGCTTCCCAGGCCCAATGAATATCTGATAACAGAAACCATGAAAAAGCACCTCATCATGAATGCGGCCTTCCACGGTGAAGAAAAAGGCGTTATGCTTTTCCGGAAATTCTTCGTATGGTATGCGAGGGGATTAGCCGTCAAAGAGCTTAAAGGCAGGGCATTCAGCGCCGTTACCTTTAATGAAATGCTGCGGCTCATAGATGAATTGGCGGCCTCATAATCTGAATAAACTGCGGGGTTCACTACTGCCTGCTCTTTCTGATATTATGTTGCATGTCTCATGGAAATGGATCTATCAAGGCTATCATGTACGCACTGGCCGCGAACGCCGGGATTGCTTTGGCAAAGGGGGTTGCAGCGTGGTATACCAGGTCGGGAGCAATGCTCGCGGAAACCATCCATTCTTTTGTCGACTGCGCGAACCAGCTGCTGCTTCTGGTAGGCCTCAGACGCTCTAAAAAGCCGGTTTCTGAAGCACACCCTCTGGGGTACGGCAAGGCAGTCTACTTCTGGTCATTCATCGTAGCGCTTATGCTGTTCAGTATGGGCGGCATCTTCTCAATTTATGAAGGTATTCATAAACTTCTGCATCCGGAGATGCCGAAATCTCCCTGGGTTGCGGTAGGGGTGCTGACTATCTCCGTCCTGCTGGAATTCGGATCATTAAAAGGGGCTCTTTCAGTTGTGAAAGCCAGTCAGGGCAACCGTTCTTTCGTGAAATGGTTCAGGGAGAGCCGGGAAAGTGAACTTATTGTGGTGGTAGGGGAAGATATCGCTGCACTGGCTGGCCTGTCACTGGCGCTCATTGCTGTTCTTGCAACAATAGTTGCAGGCAACCCGCTCTTCGATGCGCTGGGGACAATCGCCATCGGAGTTGTATTAGTGCTCGTGGCAATTACCGTCGGAATTGAAGTAAAGAGTCTCCTTATTGGAGAAAGCGCAGACCCTGATACCATCTCGGCGTTACGGGTTTTTCTTGCCGGACGTCCGGAGGTTGCCGAGATATATAGCCTTATCACCCTCCAGCTTGGGACTGACTTGATGGTATCAGCCAAGGTTAGAATGCAAAAGATGACTACAGCTATAGATTTGATAGAGGATATTAACCGGGTAGAGTGTGAACTCAAGATGACTTTTCCCCAGATACGCTGGATCTTTTTTGAGCCGGATATAAAGAATTAAAGAAAAACCTGATAACTTTACAGAACACATTCTGACTATTGAAGTTTAGGCAATGAGATGATACCATTAAACCTACTAACAAGATGAAAGGAGACAGTATCATGCAAAATATCTCATATAAAGAAATAGGTCTGGTTAATACTGTGGAGATGTTTAGAAAGGCCATGAAAGGAAAGTATGCCGTGCCTGCATACAATTTCAACAACATGGAGCAGTTGCAGGCTATCGTAATGGGATGCATCGAATCAAATTCCCCGTTTATTCTGCAGGTGTCCAGCGGGGCAAGAAAATATGCAAACCAGACTTTGTTGCGCTTCCTTGCCATGGGAGCTGTTGCAATGATCAAAGACGCGGGGTCTCCGGTCGGATTTGCACTTCACCTTGACCATGGCGACAGCTTTGATCTCTGCAAATCATGCATCGATTCAGGGTTTTCCTCTGTAATGATCGACGGTTCACATCACTCTTATGATGAAAATGTAAAGCTGACAAGGGAAGTTGTTGAATATGCCCACGCGCATGACGTTTCAGTTGAAGGTGAACTCGGCGTCCTTGCCGGAATTGAAGATGAAGTTTCTGCGGAGGTGTGTTCTTACACCCGGCCGGAAGAGGTTGAAGATTTTGTGAACAAAACAGGCGTGGATTCACTGGCAATTTCCATAGGGACTTCCCATGGTGCAGTAAAATTCAAACCGGAACAATGCTCCCGCGATGCGCGTGGAATCCTCGTCCCTCCGGCTCTCCGGTTTGATATACTGGAAGAGATTGAAAAAAGAATTCCCGGGTTTCCTATTGTTCTTCACGGAGCCTCTTCAGTTATTCCTGAATACGTTGAAATAATCAATAAATTTGGCGGCAAGCTGAAAGATGCCGTCGGCATCCCTGAGGCTCAACTCAGAAAGGCGGCAGGGAGTGCCGTCTGCAAAATCAATATCGACAGCGACGGACGCCTTGCCATGACTGCCATGATTCGCAAAGCCCTTGCTGAAAACCCGGCCGAATTTGATCCCAGAAAATACCTTGGACTCGCACGCACTGAACTGATGAAGATGATTATTTACAAAAACAGGGAAGTTCTTGGGTCAGCAGGCCAGGCTTCGCAGGGGGGATAGACCCCAAATGAAATTCATTTGAATGCCGCCCTGATAACATCATTGTGGAATAGCATTCTCGCTGTCAGTTTATAGAAAAAATGCCGCTGTCAACCGTAAAAACGGATTTCAGCAACTGGAATATTTCCTTTTTATTATGCGGTCGTTTAACCATTATTCTTGCATCTTTCAATACAAAGGTGAGATAAAACCCAAAATTCACCTTCTGAATTTCCAGAAACTCTCTTTCAATCGTGCCCCTCTCATCCTGGAATACAAAACGAATCTTGCGAACATCAAAATCATGCGTCACCTCGCTGGCAAACCGCTTTTTAAACATCAGAATCATTCCATAGAACGGCAGGACAAAAACAAGCCCATTGAAGATGGCATCCTGCGTCTTTCAGGTTTTAATTTGGCCTTTTGGCCTGCTTTATCCGGCTCAGCTTCTCTTTATCGGCAGCCTTCACAAATTTTCTCAGATACGCGTCAACCTCCGGATGTTCATTCACAATACGGGACATTGCTTTCATAACGCCCGCTTCAGTGGCCGGAACTTCGCCTTTGCTGATCATATTTTTCATCTCAATCTGAACCCAGGACAAAACATCCTCAAGGTCTTCAAGACCGTAGCGGCGCATGAACAATTCAAACTCGGCCCGGCGAAATTCAAGTTCATTTTCCGACCGTTCTTTATCCATCCATTAACTCTAAGGACATGCATCTCCTGATGTCAATACAAAATCCCATAAAGGGGTTTACACCTTATTCGGCATCCGGCCATATTTTAGAATATTCCGGTTAGCAATAAAATAATGTATACTTTTCTTGGCTCCCAGTTTAATTGAATTCACATATCCTTCTTGACTGACGGAATGAAATTCCTTGCTGTATTTTGAAAAGGACATTAAAAACAACTCATGATTCATGACATGCTGGACCCATTAGAAGAGGAAAAATACCCGGCAATCCGGGTTTTCACGCTTCATGAATTGAATTCAGCTATTAAAGAGAGCCTCGAACTTGCATTCCCCGAAACCCTGTGGGTAGTTGCAGAGATTTCCGAAATAAGATGCACCGCAAAAGGACACTGCTATCTTGAACTTGCAGAGAAAAAAGAGGAAATAACAATAGCACAAATCAGGGCGAATATATGGTCGAGAACGTTCAGAAGCATTGCTTCCAGGTTCGAGAAAGCAACTGGAGAAAGCCTGAAACAGGGCATGAAGGTATTGCTTCAGGTCAATGTAACCTTTCATGAAGTCTATGGAATCAGCCTGAATATAAAAGATATCGACCCTGCTTATTCCCTTGGAGAAATGGCAAGGAAAAAGAGGGAGGTTCTTGAGAAGCTGACCAAAGAAGGACTGATAAACCTCAATAAGAATATTCCCCTGCCTTTGGTTCTCCAAAGAATTGCTGTAATATCTTCTGTTACAGCAGCAGGATATGGGGATTTTATCAACCATATTGAGAGCAACTCCTATGGCTACAAAATCTTTCACACCCTGTACCAGTCCCTGATGCAGGGGCAGGAGGCTGAGGCATCCATCATTTCAGCCCTAAGAGAAATAAAGGCTCACAGAAAACGTTATGATGCGTTAGTAATCGTGAGGGGCGGAGGATCGCAGATTGATTTAAGCTGTTTCGACGCCTATTCCCTCGCTGTCGAAATAGCAAAATTCCCGTTGCCTGTTATTACGGGGATTGGACATGAAAGGGATGATACGATAACAGACATCGTTGCCCATACAAAACTCAAAACACCCACTGCAGTGGCTGAATTCCTGCTGTCGCAGATGAACAGCTTTGAAGAAAGACTTGCAGAATCTCAGATGACATTAATTCACCGCGCAAAAGAACTGATTGGAAATGAAGACCATCGCCTTAAGTATATCGCCCAGAATTTCAGGCATATTGTCAAAAACCGGTTCACCGGGGAAATAAAAAGGATAGAGGCTGACTTATATAAACTCATACATGGAACAACTCAGATTGCTGACAGTCACAATAACAGGCTGGAACTCGATTTGAACAGAATTTCCGGTGGATTAAACATTTGTTTTCAGCAGCATGACAACAGGATAACGCATTGCGTTCAGGCTGTAAGACTTCTCGATCCGGTCAATGTCCTCAAAAGAGGCTATAGCATTACCTACCTGAAAGATAAAGCTGTCAGGGATAGTTCGGAATTGAGGGAAGGAGATATAATAAAGACCAGGATCAATAATGGTTTAATCAAAAGCAAAGTGGAGGCCCTGGATGACGAAAAGCAGATTGACCTATTCATCAGCGATCACCGAACTTGAGGAGATTGTCAAGGATATCGAATCCGGTGACATAGATGTTGATGTTCTTACTGAAAAGGTTAAAAGGGCATCAGAGTTGATAGTATTTTGCAAAACAAGACTGAGGAACACGCAGAAAGCAGTTGAAAAAACCCTGGCAGATATTGAAGAGGGCCCCGGGACTGAAGAAGATTGAAGAACCCTGCGGCAGATATCGCAGGGGATTGTCAGAGTAAATTATTTCCCGGAAGCAGCCGCCGGATCGCTCACTCCGAATATCAGAGGATGTTTCATGCCCTGCAGTTTCGCGGATTTATCTGTCACCCTGAATATCATCTCCGTTGTACCGCTGAGGGTTTCGGGCTTGCCGGTTTTTATAACGGTGTGGGTCATTGTAAAATTCAATGAGGCGTATATGAAAATTCCTTTTGAATCGGCAGTGACATTGTTGAAGGTATACCTGTTATCAATATTTGTGAATAAGCTGAAATCCTTTCTTATCGCCCTGTCGAGTATAGTCCTGTCGCCCGCGAACTCCTCCGCGACCAAAGACATGAACTTCACCGCGTTCCTGCCGGCATAAGCTTCTATCAGCTGGTCGAGGACTTCCGTCGCCATCTGTATGTAATTATTAATCTGTGATGGTTTGTCTGCCTGAACCTCCTTGCTGCCCATAGACTGCGCCACTGCGGATAAAGACAGCATAAACACCATGGCGCCGGTTATTACAGCCTTTAAAATAAGTTTCATGGCATTTCTCCTTATTCCATAATGGTCATTCGACGTACCAGAACCTTCCGTTCAGCGTCCTGGTTATCCTGGGCCTGCCCGAATCATCGAGATTTACTTCTTCGTTTATGCTGGATTTTTCTTCGTGCTTTATATTCCGCGCGTAAATCCTGCCGGTAATCGTCACTTCATAGCTGACCGCATATCTCCTGTCGGCTATCTTGTTCACAACAAGTTTCTGTATATTGTATCTGACTTCGTCAAACACTCTGAAGGATCTGGCAAGATTCTGCTGCAGGTCTGAAAGCGTTGTACCGTCTCCAGCCTCCCATCCGTCACTCATTAAACTCATGAGCTGTGAGTCGTTACGGGATTCGTAGGCCTGTTTGAACGAAGCATAAAGATCTTTAACCTGCTGCACTTTCTGATTCTCAATCCCCCCGGTTCTGCTCTTTAAAGACACTAAACTTTCTTCCAGCGCCTTGAATGAAGCATCAAGCCCTGAAAGCTTCTCGTTTTTATATGAACCTTGAAGCTGATAGAAATCGGTATACAGCCTGTTTGTCTTTTCTACAGTAATGCTGCTTTCTGGCAGTTCGGATATTTCCTTGTTCATTCTGTTTATTTCATCGTTATAGTATCTGGCGCGTTCCAGCGCTGATTGTTCCTCTGCCTTTTTCTGCGCTTTTTTAAGTAAATATTCCCTTCTTTTATCTATAATTACAGAAATTTTATCTGCAAGTTCAAGATATTTAGAGCCCATTTCAAAACCGGAATACTGTGATCTATCTATATCTGCCATTTTGGAGAACTCATAATATTTTCCTGAATACTTTCCCCCTTTCTTCTCAATCTCTTCTTTAACCTCCTCTGGCGTTTGAGCAATTATGGTACCGGGCAAAAGAGCCGAGACTTCCTTGAGCTTATCAATAAAACCATCCGCCCCGGGATCGATGTACGGAAGAAGCTTAGACACTTTATCAAGATTGGATTTATAAACCACCATTTTGCTGAAATTATTCACAAAGAAATTATCCTCCTTCGCAGGAGTCAGGTTTTTGCCTGACAGAAGAGAATCAAGCTTTGAAGCATAAAAAGGCATTTTGGAACTTATAAACGAATAAACTTTGAATTTCTGCAGGTCCTGTTTAGCTTTTTGAAGCTGCGGAAGGGTTGCAAGCTCTTTTGCTGTCGCATAGTGAAAATAAGGCTTCTGTACAATTAACATTCCATTAGTAAAATCCAGACGGATATTGTCATTCCCTTTAATCCGCAGGTCCCCGTCATAATTATCAACGGTTACAGGAATACCGGTAGGCAGGTAATTTCTCTCAAACGTTCCATTTTCCATCTGCAGGTTCAGCCATGTCCGCCACTGGACAGCCATCGCTTTAAGATAATCCGAATCCGTCGTTCTGTTGCTGATTTCGGTCTTTGCCGATGCCACAAAATTATTAACCATACCGGGCAGCATCCCGACAGAACTCTGTATTACACCTGCCCTGGCATCCATGGAAAGGACCTCTCTGTCATTATCAAACTGCTTATCAACCAGCACCAGGAACTGATTTACAGTATCATTATCAGGTTTTTTAAGTTCCAGCCAGTCATTCAGACCTTTACTCCATTTTCTGATAACAACCGGGTATTTATTTTCAAGGTAATTCGCATATTCATCCAGTTTATTCGCTATGCTTTCTATTTCCGCGGCTTTCTGTTCCATGTATGCGTCAATGGAAACAAGTCCGTATCCCTTTTCATTCAGATTTCCAATGTATGTGTAGACATTATCCTTAAGATATTTCTGGAAATCCTCGGCTTCTGCTATTTCTGAAGGTTTGTTTTTAATGTTCGCAAGCAATGGCTTGTTGTCATCAAAAGCGAGCCTGACATCCAGTTCCGGATAGATCTTATTCAGGGAGTCTCTTAGCGCTGCAAGTTCCTCTGCCCGCCTTTTGGCAAGGGATGCAAAAGCACCGGCAAGTTCATTCATCCTTCCGGCTTCATTATCTATCTGAGTTCTGAAAGAAAGATATGCGGCCCATCCTGCTTCATCAGCTACGGTTGCACTCGAAACACAGGGATAATCCACATTACTGCCATAAGGGCCCCACAGGTACCCCGGCTCTCTCGATATATACCAACGGTTTGTGTCCCCAGTAAAAGAAGTTATATATGGGCTCCCTCCTGCCAGGTAGACCACTTCTCCTCTTGCGTTTTTTACTGCTCCCTTTGGAGCACTATCAACCGCTTTCTGTAACGCAATCAGGGAGTCATGATAAATCCTGGCAGCGTTTGCTGATTCATTACTGCGCCAGGTGTCTATAGCCGGGGCAACATATCCAAATTCACCGCCATTTAAAAAGTTATTTACTTTTTCATATACTGTGTCCGGTTCTTCATCGAAATTAAAATTTGGGACAACTCCGGAGAAGTGGCCGTAACATGCGGAAAGGTCACTTGAATAATCCGAGTTTGGAATTGCGGCATAATCCTGCACTACGGCCTCGTCAACATTATTCTTATTGTCCTTTATGGACGCACTGATTGCAACGACAAACCTGCCCCAGTTTACTTCCTCTGCCTCCAATTGATTGGATAAAGGCAGATCATCGGCCATCAGGGCCATTTTGGAATAAGTCCCGGCCTTGCCTTTATAACCAAAAGCAGCAGAATAGATTTCCTGCATTCTTTTAACCTGAGCGGGTTTCAATTTATTAAACTCATCGGACAATTGCTTATAAACCGATGAACTCTCGGAAAGAAATTTCGGAAATTCTTTTTTTGCCTTGAGCATCTCCTTTCTATTTTTAAAAAATTCAGTAATCTGCTCAGGGCTGAATCCTTTCAATTTTGCGGCAAAAGCATCAAACTCGGCTTTTTGCTGCCTGACCCTTGTGGCAGCCCATTCAACCTTGGCCTGCTTGTTAATGTCTTTTAAAAGCTCATTGATCCACTGTCTTGAGACATTTCTGAATTCAGTAAGTTGTTCAACTTCATAATCTTTCTGCGCGTCTATGCCGGTCCCGAGCAAAGTGAAGCTTTTCAGCCAGTCTGCTGTTGAAAGCTCCGGCCATTCCTGTCCAAGCTTGATCTTGACATAGGGCTTCATCAATTCTCTTGTTCCTTCGTCCTTTATCAGGTAATTGAAAAAAAATCTGTCAACCGTCTCGCTGTTTACCTGAATCTGTTTAGGGCTGTCTCCGGAAGACGCTCCCAGCAGGAGCCTGTCATTATTTACTTTTCCGTAAAGGGCCTCTATATAAAGTTCGGCCTTTGTGTCCTGCACTAATTTATGTGATTCATAGGTAAGCTTTACCGAGGCCCACAGGACTGTTACAAGGGGATGGTTAAAGGCAGCGACCGCCTCATTAACGGCAGTAAAAGCCACTTCATCATATTTGCCTTCACCAAGCTGTGTTGAGACCTGTTCGACCTTTTTAATAAATTCCTGCAGTTTGATTATCTTTTTTCTGAAATCCGGAATTTCCGCATCTGCATTCTGAGTCAATAGTTTTTCATAATTCCCAACCACAAAGTTCCATGTCCAGTCGTCAAATTCCTTCTGTGCCATCTTCTGGACTGCTTTGATAGAGCTTTTTTCTTTAGCGGTTGCAGTTGCAAGAGTAAGACCCAGTTTTATCCCTTTGGACATATCCTTCGGATCAGTAAAAACGGCGGCATACCCAAAACCGGATGAAAGAGCTATAACAGCGGCAGCCAGTATCAGGGAAATTACCCTGCCCTTTATTAACATAAGCAATTATCCCCCTCTGTTAGAAGTATTTAAAAATTTCCCGACCCGTCAGGCTGATATTTGTATTTAAAGCTTGCCGTTGAATTTGAGCCTCCCAGATCAGTCCAGCTTACAATCTCAAATACGGCATATTTACCGCTTGCCAGCTTGAATGCATAACAGTGCCCGATGCTTGTATCGATCTTGAAAGAACCTGGGGTATAACCGGACCCCGGAACGGATTTCACGGAAGCAATATCTTTTACTCCAAGGTCAAGTTTGCTTACGCCGGCATGAAGGAACATAAGGGCAAACTCAAGGTTGATGTCACCTGTCCAGTCACTTACAACCTTGTTGTCTTCAAAAATAAAGCCCTGCTGTATAAGACATCCGGGGCCCGGCGAACAGCTGTTCAGAATAAAAGACCCGGCCTCGGAGGAACCTGCTTCCTCACCCCAGTTCCCTTTGACAGCCTCCTGAAATGTAACCAGACTGGAATCCCCTTTTGAGTTTACTACCAGCACCTTCTGGTTTGTCGCGCCTGTAACCGTGCCTGTGGCCACATTAGCTGCATCGCTCAGCCCGAAAATGAGAGGGTTTTTCATGCTGTATACCTTTGTACCGCCGGACTGGAATACGAATTCAGTCATCCCCCTGTCAGTGTAGGACTTGCTGTCCCTTGCCGAAGTTACGGATCTGTTATAGTTCAGGGAGGCAAATACCCTGCCCTTTGCGCCGGAGGCGATATTGTTAAGCGAATACCTGATGCTGATGTTGTCAAACGCGCTGAAGTCCTTCCGGACAGCCCTGTCAAGGTTTGATGAATCACCCGCGAAGTCCTCACTGACATAGGACATGAAACGGTTAGGGTCTTCATTCTGATAAGCCTCGATCATCCTGTCGAGGGTTTCGCGTATATTGGCCGTACTGTTCTGCCCGGATATTGTTACTTCCTTGCGGGTAGCCTCGACATCGTTTGTTTTTCCGGCAGTATCCATGATTTCCACAAACAGGATATAGACCTTTTCATTTTCCGGACTGAACCTGAATTCAAAAGCGCCATTGTCAGAGAATTTCGCATCCTCCCATTTCTCCCTGTTGTTGACAGATACCCTGACCCCGCCTATCTTTCCCTTCCTTACAGAGGCCTTTCCATTGATTACAACCATCCCGTCCTGGAGTGCATCTTTATAAAGCAATACCTTCGGGCCGCTCTCATCGTAGGAGATATTATTGATATACATGAAGCCTATTGAGACTTCCTCATTGGAACTGCCGAATATCCACCATTTCGCGTGAGCCTGCACAGAAAACAGCATGACCAGAAAAATAGCCGCAAGCAGATGTATTCTTATATTCTTCATTGTCTTTTCCTCCCGTTATATCTGGATATTCAAACCGGCGGTTATGCTTGATTCCCTGAAATTTCTCGACCTTGTTGTATAGTCGAAATCATTAACAAAAGCCCTCAGGAATATCATGCCCTGATTAAGGCCTGACAGAAAAGCCGGCCTGATGTATATGCTCAGATTCCCGAACAGCTTGCCAAGGTCATCCCCTATGTCCTTCTGAAGCTTGTTTTGTCCGAATTTAATGTTCGAGGTAATCCTCAAATCCGGGATGTCTGCTCCCAATCCCAGGGAATACTCATAAATCATGTCTGTTGAATTGGAAAGCTCGTCATTTAATGTCCATCCTCCCGCATAGACGGAGGGCTTCAATATGAATCTGCCGGCCGTGTGCCTTGAGGTCAGGGATGTATTATAGGTATACTCCTGCCCGTCCCTTATCTGTTTTTCTTCATCATAAAATATGCAACCCAGATTGGTGTCGCTGTCAAAAACCCCGAACCTGTCCCTGTAATTGAAATTCGTGATATGATCTGACGTGCTTGTGCCGCCGCCATCCCTGCTGTCAAATTTATAAGTTATTTCAGCTGCCGAGTACTGCCTGCCAAACAGTTTTTTCACCGCAACCGCGATTTCAGGCTTATAGGAATTGGTAGTGTAAGCCTTATTGTCTTCGAGGTTGTCCCTGTACCAAAGCAGCCCGGAGGTAATGGCAATATCCCTGTTGAATTTATATTTCCATTTTGCCTTGAATTTTTCCCTGTCAGGGGTAGCAGCCCCTGTCACTGTCATGAAATCAGGTGACACTCTCTCAAATTCCAGTGATACCCTGCTTGGCCCGCCGTCTCCGACTGCCTCAAATTTAACGGCATTCCCGTTATACGTACTGCCGGCAGCCCCTGCACCCGGCGACTCGTCAGTTTCGTTTAAAGCAGCTTCAGCGTTAAGAGTCAACCCGGGGATAGGCTTATACTCGGCATCTAATTCATACATGATATTTTTAATGAGAGCGTCTGAAGAATTTATTCTTTTTGAATCGTCGGATGCAACAACGCTTACGCCTGCTGTAAAAGCAGAAGCAAACTCATATTTAAAGCGTCCGCCATAGACCTGTCTTTCGAGGGATCTTGTCTTCGGTTCATGCCATATATTGTCCCATCTTGGATAGGCAACACCGTAAATCAGAGTCATTTCCGGAGTGCGTTTTGCTTCATCAAAAAACCTGTATGAAGCGCCTTTCAAGGCAGTGCTCAATGAATATTGCGAAAAAAATTCAAACGTATCGCCAAGGGTCAATGTATGTACTCTGTTTGAAAACTTTCCCTGCAGATTTGTGAGTGAAAACGATTTTGGATCGTTCGTCCGGTCATCTGTTGCCTTAATACCAAGATTATAGCTGTAAGTATACTGATTGATTTCACCGCTGCCGTTAATACCCAGAACATTCAGCGTATAAACACCCTCAGGGAGTGAAGATGCATTCTCTCCGGCCCCTGAACGATTATTTGAAGACACAGATAATTCGTTTGAAAAGTGAATTTCATCTGCTGCAAAAACAGGCATACCATAACTAATTACAAAAATGAAAATAAGTGTAACAGCAAAAGCGCGGTACAGTTTTAACAGTTCTGCAATCTCTTTGTCCTGCATAAAGCAGCTCATCCTCCTTTAATGTAGTCCTTGCGGTTTCTGAAGCAGTAATGCAATCGCTGCTGAAAACCATATACCCAGCTCCATTTGCCCGCAATGCATCTTGAAAACAGGAGCAGACCGGTTGTTACCATTGGATTTTAACTCGGTTTGCCATTTTCCCTGGAAAACAATTTAACTTTCCTATAATGTAGCATACCTTTATATTTTTAAATATGTCATAGCGGTTGAAACGCCACAGGCAAACAGTTTGTTCAGTTTCATCTGCTGCCGGGCATGTCTCTATGTCCTGGAATAGGTAATACTGTCCTTTTGGAATTCCTCAATAATCTCATCCGTCAGAGATGGACGCAGTTTCGGCATTATTTGAATAAAAGTATCTGTGGTTACCCGATAATCCTTCCTGCTGAAATATTCCTGTTCAAAAGCAAACTGGGCAACCTGTTGAAAGAGGTACTCAATATCAGCCGGCGTAAAACGGGATGTCATTTTAACAATTGAATCCAGGTCAATGTCTTCCGTATGGAGCTTGGACAAATAATGTTCCAGAATCGTCCTCCTTCCATCTTCGTCCAAAGCGCCAACAGGTATGATGCAATCGAACCGTCCCGGACGAAGCAGCGCGGTATCCAGCTGACGGATATAATTGGTAGCGCATACAAGCAACACCTTGTTCCCTTGATTCTTAAGCAGGGGGACCTGTTTGAGAAATTCATTTGTAATGGACTTGTCAACCCTTGATCCGATATCCCTGCTTGCCGCGATCTCCTCAAACTCGTCAATGAAGATAACTGCTTTCTCCAGCTTTCTCGCCTTTTCCATTATATTGTGCAAATTAACTCCAATTCTATCCAAGCCATCAACCATAAGCATGCTGGGCAATATTTCGATATACCACCATGACAGGACACCAGCTATTGCCTTGACAAAATGAGTCTTGCCGGTACCCGGAGGTCCGAAAAAAATTATGGTCTTCGGCGGAATTACTCCATGCTTTCTTGAAAGGCTCTCTTGTGTCAGGGGAAGGATAATTCTTCGCTGAACCATCTGTTTTGGAGGCTGGGAATCCGATATGGTGTCCCATATTTCCCTGCTGATGATCTGAGACCCCATCTCTGACAGCACATCCTGCTTTTCGTAGTCCGTGTATTCCTTAAGGGCCTGGTCCATATTTTCGAGAAAATCGATGCACGCCGTCCGCAGGCCCACATCGCGGCCGAGTTTTTCAGACATCAGCCATTTGTGCTGCAGTATTTTCGCCCAAATGTCAGCGGCAATTTCAGGATCAAATTTTGTGCCGCTAATCTCAAAGATAGCGCCGGCACATTCCTCCGGTGACGGTGTTTCGGGAAAGCTTGTATCCATCATTATTCACCTCTTTTTGTTATTTCCGCAATTGTATTACCGGCTTTCACAAAGGCTTTTTTCAAGCCGCAACTGTATATTGATATCTTTTCCGTTTTGTCTTTCTTATCTTCTGCCATAATTTACACCTGTTTTCATCATTTTCATAAAAACCCGGCATTTCTCAGCATGACCTTCCTTCAAAGACCACCGCTTCACCTCAGAAAGGTCTGTCTTCTGAGCAAAAGCAACCATAAGTGCCTGCTCAAGCGCCTGCGGGTCATTCCAGTGATAATATGCGGCCAGTCTGTCCTTAACACTATCGGTTGGTGTCAGCAGAATAATTGTGCCTCTCTTTGTCCTCAGTGCGATTTTGTCCCTGACGGGTTCGCTTCCTATCGCAGCAGGGGGAGCTACAAACTCAACAAAAAAAGGACAATCATCACGGCTGAAATGCCGCGAACTTTTCCGCTGAAATCCAAATTCCGAAAGGGCGGCAGCAACTTCCTTCATCGCCGAGTGGGTTACAAAGTCAAGATCGAATGACTGATATTTGTTTTTCGTATAGATGGAAACGCAGGCCCCGCCAACAAGTATCGCGTCGATGTCTTTTTTATCCAGTGCCCGGAATATCAAGGCCGCCAGCTCCTTTATTTTTATTGACCTCCAGTCAATATTCACTGCGGCTTACCGGTCCTTCGTGGTCTCGTCCGCCTTCTGTAATATGCCTCCTTCTCTTTTTCAGGAAGGAATTCATATGCTTTCTCCAGCAGGGTTTTCAATTCGGCAAGGAAGGGATATCGCGGGTTTAAGGCATAGACCCTGACCCTGCCAATGAGTTTGCTTGCCACAATGCCGGCATCTTCAAGGCGCTTCAGCTGCTGCTGAAACCTGTTGACGGCAACCCCGAAGGTTTTTGCCATTCCAAGAGGATATCCTTCTCCGTATACAAAGAGCGTGAAGAGTATCTTTTCTATTGTTATATTACCGAAGAGACCTTCCAGCATAGTGTTCCATATTACCATAATTAATGGTTAAATTACCATATTATTTGGTATATCCGGATTCCGATGCAAACACCCGGGTCAAGACAGGAGAAGGAAAGGGAAAGCAAGAAAGGCAGCTTCAGGAACAGAAACCCGACCCCGCAAGTTACTTAAATGGATATGATATCGAAGAGATTACCGGTTAAGCATTTTCCGCCTGTAGATGTAACCTCAAAGGTGTTTTCGACTCCCACCATGCCAAAACCCGGGATGCCTATTTTGGGCTCAACTGCAAGGGTCATGCCCTCTTCAATGGGTGAATCGAATCCATTTGCCAAAGCGGGATATTCATCTATTGCGAGCCCAATGCCATGGCCGATAAAACATACTTTGTTTTTCCCAAGACCCATAAAGCCATCACGCCACTCAGAGCGTTCAACTTCGGACAGGCAATGCTTCCAGATCTCACTTGGCAGAGTTCCAGGCCTCAGTAATTCTGCAACCTGATCCTGCAGGTTGATACAAAAGTCATGCGCTTTCAGAGCATTCGCCGGCATACTGTTTCTATCTCCGAGCCAGTAAACCTGTGTCTTGTCGGTCATATAACCGGCAAGGGTAAACCCGTTATCAATGATAAGAGGTTTACCTTTCGTCCATCTGACTTCCGGGGACCCCATGTGGGGTGTCGCAGGATGAACACCCCTGAGACCAACAGGGCCGTTAAAAACACTCGGATAGATCGCGCTGTCTCCAACGGAGATATGCCCAAGAAACGCTTCTTCTCCATAATTTTCCATCCGCAGGATTCCATGATGTCCTTCTGAAAAGAAGAGTCCGGAAATCTTATGGGATATCTCAAGTTCACTTGTCCCGTCATGAAGAAACGGTGGCAGCAGTTCAGTCAAACATCTTGCATGTCTTAAGCCTGCTTCCCTTATGATATTCAGTTCCCGGTCTGATTTTTTGGCGCGACTCATACCAATGATTCTATCCCCGGAAACGAATCGGTGCGTTGGAAGGTATTTGGTAAGACTGTTTGAAAGAGCCCATGACAGCCCGTTCATCTCAGCGGCAACAAGTTGAGGGAAGGGGAACCCCAGATCATTAAGAATTGTTTTAATATCACCATACGATCTGAACTGGTAGATGTGCTTTATCGGCGACTCGATTCTCGCACGCTCATCTCCCCGCCTGCAGAACAGGACAGGTTCACCACTGAGAGGCAGCCAGAAAACTCCGCTGGCAAATGAACCGCTGAAATAGTAAATATTCAGTCGGGAGAATACCAGTATACCCTGAGCCTGAGGGATTAACTGCTGAAGGAGTCTTCGACATCTGTCCCACCGGCAAGCCAACTCATCTGCAGAAATAATGTCGTTCAAATCCATATCTCCGGAAAATAATTATTCTGATAAAAGTGCTGCACGGAAACATGTTTTTCCAACACGCTTCGTCAACCCCATCATTATACAGAATTCATATGACTATGCAAAATCCCATATGGAATGGGGTGAATTCAACTTACAAGTGCACCAGGTGAGTAAACAGTAGGACAAGATGGGTATTTCTGTTAGTGTGAAGAAGCACGACCAACTTCCACAACAGAAAGGAACCCATCATGTCCTACACACAT
>Ga0233425_10002837_pt1 | contig 32979 bp, 26 predicted proteins | sample Watercolumn_Towu_2_FD_181712 | JGI IMG/M metagenome (GOLD analysis project Ga0233425, IMG submission 181712) | Freshwater microbial communities from Lake Towuti, South Sulawesi, Indonesia - Watercolumn_Towuti2014_140_MG | ecosystem: Environmental > Aquatic > Freshwater > Lake | place... | reverse complement strand
AAGTAATACGGTTCCCGTAACTGCGGATCAAATTAAAGAGGCCCTCAGACAAAATCTTAAGCCGAAGCTTTGGGATATTAATCTGAAGGCCTTTGATTTGGGCTTTGAAGCCGCCGGTAAAATTTAAGAAGTTAGGGACGAGGCGTGAGGCATGAGAGTGGAATTACCACTTGCCTCTCGCCTCAGGCCTTTTGCCTTATGCCTATTTAAACCTTTCATAAATTGTCCGGGCGTGAAGCGGCAGACCCTCTTTTTCCGCCAGGAGCGTAACAGTCTTTTTCAATCCCTGCAAACCTTTCTTGCTCAGATACTGAAAAGTCGGCTTCTTTATAAAATCATCCACCGAAAGACCGGAAAACATCTTGGCGCACCCGCCGGTCGGCAGGACGTGATTAGTCCCGGAGGCATAGTCCCCGGCCGGCACCGGTGCATAAGGGCCCATGAAAATAGAACCGGCATGTTTAATCATCGGCAGGATAATCCAGGGGTCCTCGGTAACGATCTGCAGATGTTCGGCGGCATAGTCATTGGCGAAATCAACCGCTTCCTGCAAAGTGGAAGTAACCAGCACCGCTGAATGACGCGTCAAAGCCGCTTGAATTATCTCTTGCCGCTCCAATCCGGGCAGTTCCCGGTTGATAATCCCGCAGACTTTTTCCGCCAGAGCAAGAGAGGGCGTAACCAGAACAGCCCCGGCATCGGGATCATGCTCGATTTGGGAAAGAAAGTCCCAGGTCATCCAATCCGGCCTGGCCGTCTGATCTGCTACGATTAGCGACTCACTGGGGCCGGCCGGAGAATCGATATCGACCATCCCGAAAACGGCCATTTTGGCGGCGGTCACATATTTATTCCCAGGCCCGACAATCTTATCTACTTTAGGAATGGATTCCGTCCCATAGGCCATTCCGGCGACAGCCCAGGGTCCTCCGACCTTAAACAGATAATCCGCACCGGCGATATCCGCCGCTACAATGGTAACCGGATCAGTTTTCATCCCTTTTTGGGGAGGCGTGCAGGCTACTATTGTTGAAACCCCGGCTACTTTGGCCGGGATAATATTCATAAGCACGCTGGAGGGATAGTTAGCCTGGCCCCCGGGGACATAGGCCCCGATGGTTTCCATCGGCCGCCTGACCCTTCCGGCCAGGATACCGGGCCTGACTTCTATTGACCACATTTCTCTTTCCAGTTGGGCCTTATGAAACTTTTCGATATTCTTAGCGGCCTGTTTTAAGGCCAGTTGAACCGCTTTATCAACCTGTTTATAGGCCGCTTTAATCTCTTCCGGTTGGACCAGAAGATCTTTGGTGCGGATATCGGCTTTATATTTTTTATAATGCCTCAAAATGACTTGGTCGTGACCTTTCTGAACATCCTGGACAATGGCCCGGGTATCTTCATATATATCCGAAATGTCCTCCATCGACCTTTTGAGCAATGAATCCTTTCGCTCAGGAGATAGCTCTTTTAATCTTTCAGGTTTTATAAATTCCACGTCTTCGACACTCCTTTTAATTTTACGATAACTTTTTTTTCAAATCGGCTTGTTTCTACCCTGTCTCATTCCAATTGACAAGAAAAATCTATTGATTAAAAGGAGAAAAATGAACAGGGGAGCCCAAATGCTTACCATAATCCAACAAGGCATCCCGAGTACTGGGAAAGGCCAATTCCGACCAGGGAATTTTCTCAAAAAAGAAAAATTCCACTTCCAGGCCCTCATCACAGGCTTTCGGCAGGCCTCCCAAAGTTTTGGTTAAAAAGGCCACAACTATCACCGTACTTCCGGGATAAGAATAGACATTCAATAGAGAGGTGATCTCGACCTGTAAATTAGTCTCTTCCAGGGTCTCTCGAACAGCAGCCTCCTCCAGGGTTTCTCCCCGGTCAACGAATCCTCCGGGGATGACCCATTTCCCGTATCCGGGTGAAATCCCTCTTTTTACCAGAACGATTTTATTGTCCCAAAGGGTAATGGTCGCTGCAGCGACTTTAGGGTCCAGGTAGTAGATGAATGCGCACCGACGGCAAACCAACCGGTCCGGTTCATTGACCTTCACTTGCTTCTTTTCCAGGCCTCCCCCACATAAAGGACAATACCGGAATGGAGGGTGAATATCATGGGTGGGATTAAGTTCAGACATAGGCAATGCAACCATAACCTATGATATTATTTTGATTTATAAAAAAAATAAAGACTTTTTTCTTGATTCCTGGTCCTAATCCCTATATTAAAGACAACACGGTCCCTTAAGGGGTGCCACTGCCACAAGAATAGGATCTAAAAGAAGAGAGAGGCATACTTGGAAAACGAACGAGTCATGAAGCAAGTCGAAGGTCGGAAAAAATCAATTATCCGTGAATATACGGAATCCATACTGATTGCCATCCTCTTGGCCCTGCTCATCCGGGCCTTTGTCGTCCAGGCCTTTAAAATCCCTTCGGGATCGATGAAGCCTACTTTACTGGTGGGCGACCATATTCTGGTCAACAAATTTATCTACGGAGTCAAGTTCAAGGTGCCCTTCACCTCCCTGAACTATACGCTGATTCCCATCAGTACTCCCAAAAGAAATGATGTCGTGGTTTTCATCTATCCGGTGGATCCCAATAAAGACTTTATTAAGAGGGTCATCGGCCTTCCGGGAGATACGGTCCAGATCAAAAACAAGAAGGTCTATATCAACCACCTCCCCATGGAAGATCCTTACGGCGTTCATTCCGACAAGATGATCATTCCTGAGACGGAGCAACCTCGCGATAATTCAGGGCCTCTCATCGTCCCGCCCAATAAGTACTTTGTTTTGGGAGACAACCGCGACGAGAGCTATGACAGCCGATATTGGGGATTCGTCGACCAGAAAGAGGTCATCGGTCAGGCCTTTATCATTTATTGGTCCTGGGACCGAACCGAATTCGGGGTTCGTTGGAAACGCATAGCCAGTCTGATTCATTAAACCAGAAAGAGCGTTTCACAAGGTCGATGGCTACCTCTCCTCCGAGTATCCTTCTTACCAATGATGACGGCATCTTTGCCAAAGGTCTGGAGAGCCTGGTCAAGATCCTGAAAAAAAAGTATCCCCTCTGGGTGGTCGCCCCCGAATCGGAGCAAAGTGCCGTTGGTCACGCCTTGACCTTAACCCAGCCCTTACGGGTAAAAAAAATCTACAAAAACAAAACTTTTTTCGGCTACGGGGTCAGCGGTACTCCGGCGGATTGCGTCAAAATCGCTCTTCATGAATTGCTTAATCCCCGCCCCCGTTTGTTGATATCGGGAATTAATCAGGGCCCTAACGTGGGGATCAATGTTATTTACTCCGGCACGGTTTCGGCGGCTACGGAAGGGGCCATGATGGGTTTGACATCGATAGCTGTGTCCCTTGATTCCTATCAGAGCCGCCAATTCGATACGGCCGCAAAAATCACCGAAAAACTGGTCTCCCGGTTGATTAAAACTCCCCTCCCTCGCGGGATCTCTCTAAATGTCAATGTACCCGACCTACCCTTATCGAAAATCAAGGGAATCCGATTGGCCAAACAGGGGATTTTCCGGTTTATCGAACGTTTTGAACGGCGGGTGGATCCCAGGGAAAACATCTATTACTGGCAAGCGGGGATCCAACCTCCTCCGGATGAGACCCCGGATACCGATCACGCCCTTTTAGCTGCCGGATATGTAACGCTCACACCGATCAGCTTTGACCTGACCCATTACGCTTCCTTAACGAAACTCACTCATTTGGAAACATAGGCTCAATAAGGATGGATCTTATTTCCGCCTGTCCATGATTACTTTTCTTTCTGGTAATAAGGAGAACCGTTTTAATCAAGATTTCTGAAATAATCTCCTCGATTTCTTTACCGGGATGGTGAAGGTGATTTGGGTTCCCTTTCCTTCCCGGCTCCTGAGGATAAGATTTCCTCCGGCCATCCGAGCTCTTTCGGCCATGGCCGTCAGCCCCAAACCCCTTTCCGAAATGCCACGCCTGGAGAGTTCCTTAATCTTAAATCCGGCGCCATTATCCCGAATATAAAATTTGACTTCCTCCCCCTGAGGGCTCATCCCGACAATAACCTCACCGGCCTTGGCATGCTTGCCGATATTAGTCAAGGCCTCCTGAAAAATTCGAAAGATGATGATATCCTGCTCTCTGGAAAAACTCGGCAGAGATTCAGGAAACTGATTTATAAGATTATACGAAAAGGTTCGGGAAGATTCGGCAAACAACCAGGCCAGCGACTCATTAAGGCCCAGATGCTCCAGAACGGATGGACGTAATTCTCGGGAAAGGCGTCGGACCTTCTCGGTCATCAGATCAAGTTGTTTTAGGGACTGTTCAATTTCATCTTTCAGCCCTTTTGGGTTACTCCGGTCTTTTATCGGGAAGCTGCTCAAATGAAATTTCAAACCGATCAACGACTGTCCTAATTCATCATGTAACTCCATGGCGATTCGCTTTCGTTCATCTTCCTGCGCATTAATGAGTTTGTTGGATAAAAGCCTGAGTTTTTTTTCCGACTTGCCCAAGGCTGTTTCGATTTGCTTCCTTTCTTTTATTTCCAGGATTAATTTTTCGTTAGTCTTGCTCAGTTGGTTGGTCCGCTGCTTAACCAAATCTTCCAAATGGTCATGGGTTTCCTGCTGAATCTTTTCGGCCTTTTTTTTATTAGTAATGTCCCGGATAATCCCATTGATATAGATGGTCTGGCCGTCCGGATCAATGAACCCATTGGAGGTGGCCCGGACCCATCGCCATTCTTTTTCCCGGGGATGAAAAATACGCATTTCTTCATCAAACTTTAACGTCACCAAGGCGGCAATGCGGGCCTGTTTTATCCGCTCCAAGTCATCGGGATGGGTATTATCAAACCAGGTCTCGAATTTCAGGGGATCAGTGGGGCCCAAAATCGTTTCCAGCGAAGGGCTGACGAATACCACCTCTGTCCCTTTCAGGGTTTTATCCCGATTTAACAACCGATAGATGGCAAAATCCTTGGCGTTTTCCATCAACGATCGCAAATGGCCTTCACTTTCCCGTAAGGCTTCCTCGGCCAATTTCCTTTGGGTAATGTCCTGAGCAACGACAAAGGCCCCTTTAAGGTCCCCCTGCTGATAGATATAACGGGGATGGATGAGAATCCAAATCTCTCTGCCATCTTTAGTGGACATTTTAAACTCGACCACATTAGGTACGGGCTGATTCTTGACCATTTTCTGAAGTCTGTCGGCGAACAGCTTTCTGCTTTCCTCCGGTAAAAATCTGTTGAAATTATTGGAAAGGAGTTCTTCCTTGGTATACCCCAAATAGTCGCACATCACATCGTTGACGCTGACTAATTTCTGCTCCCAAAAATCAATCTCATACAAGCCGGTAGGGGCATAATCGACTAATTGTCGATATTTTTCCCGGTTGTCCCTTAGGGATTCTTCCAGTTCTATTCGATCAGTAATATCCCTGATGATGGCTAATATCTTTTCCCGGCCATATCCAACCAGTCGGGCTTCAAAGTAATGCCTCTTTCCGGAGATCGTCAGGGGATATTCAAAGGACTGGAAGCCGCCCGTTTCCAAAATCCTTCTTAGGGCCGAATCCAGTTTTTCGGCAATCTCTGGAGGAAGGATTGTTCTGAAATGTTTCCCCAAAAATTCTCTCGGCGGGACTAAAAGCAAGTCAGGATCAGGAGTATGATAGTCCAGGAAGACCCCCTCTGCGTTGAGGACAAAAATAAGGTCAGGGAGGACCTGCAGAAGGGCCTCTTCTCTGGACATTTTTTCCTGAATATCTACGGTCTTTCCTCTGGAGTGCGGTCTTTCCCTAAACAAATCTGTATTTTTCTGGTCCGGCAGGTTCTTTTCATTTTTCTTCGGCAAGGATAACTCCCAAAAATTAAATAATTTTTTTAAATTATAACATAGTGGCCCCTGAATTGTAAAATAACCATAAAAAAACCCCCCTCCCAGGATAGGAAGGGGGGTTAGTAAACGTCTCAAAAAGCGTAAGGTTAAATAAAGGCCTCTTCAGGGATATCCAGGGCCGAGTTGTCCTCCTGTTGCAAGGAAGTTTGTCTTGAAAAAACGTTGGGGAGAATATTCCGGCAGAAGTATTTGACCGTTTCAATTTTTCCCCGATAAAAAATCCCATCGGCTGAACCGGGATCAACTTCCTTCAGACGTTCCCGGGCCAACAGGCCCTGCTCCAGCATAAGATGAGCCATGAGGACCTCGGAGAAACAATCCAGGAAGCGGGTAGCGGTCAAGCCGATCTGCCGAACCTTCTCCCCCTGGAAATACTGCATGAAGCGGAGGGTGAATTCTCCGGTAGCCTGGGTCGCCTTAAATAACAGTTTGAGGTCAGGGCCGAAGTCCGGATCCTCTTTATATTGTTTGGTAAAGGCCAAAATCCCTTCCATCCAGTCTTGAAAAACCTTTCCGCCCTCCATGCCCAGTTTGCGGCCGACCAAGTCCAGGGCCTGAATATAATTGGTTCCTTCCCAGATGGAAACGATCTTCAGATCCCTGGCATACTGTTCAACGGGGAATTCCTGACAGTACCCTACTCCGCCCAGGATTTGCATAGCATCCCGAATTAATAAAAAGCCGAAATCGGAAAAATAGGCCTTGACCAAAGGAGTCAAGAGTTCCACTTGCCGGAAGGCCATCCTCCGGTTGGTTTCGTCCGAATCATGTTCGGCTGTGTCGATCAGGAAGAAAAGTTTACCGATCACGGCCCGCATGGCTTCGGTCCCGGATTTGAGGTTCATCAGCATCCGACGCACATCCTCATGCTGAATGATCTGAACCCGTTCACCATTCCGGTTTGTAAACAAAGGACCCTGAATCCGTTCTTTGGCATATTGACGGGCACAGTCATAGGCGCTGGCGGCCAGGCCTAGGGCTTGGACCCCGCAACCCATGCGGGCCTCATTCATCATCTGAAACATTTTGGCCATGCCGCTGTGGGGTTCGCCCAGCAGGAACCCCCGGCACCCTCCCTTTTCCCCGAAGATTAAAGAGGCCGTCGAGGAGCCATGGATCCCCATTTTATGCTCAATACTGGTGCAAAAGACATCATTGGGCTGGCCCAAGGTCCCGTCGGGATTGACCCAGATTTTGGGGACTATAAAAAGAGATATCCCCTTGGTTCCAGCGGGGCCGCCTTCAATCCGGGCCAAGACCAAGTGGATGATATTTTCAGCCAAGTCATGTTCCCCGCAGGTAATAAAGCATTTGTTCCCCTCGATCTTATAAATACGGGGATCTCCTGAAGCCGGATCAGGAATGGCCTTGGTCCGCAGGTAACCCACATCGGACCCGGCATCCGGTTCGGTCAAACACATGGTCCCGGTCCAAACGCCGGTATTCAATTTCTCTACGAAAAGGTCCCGATCTTCGTCCGTCCCGTAGTGTTGAATAACCCGGGCATTGGCGACACTAAGTCCGGGATAGGTCATCACCGCCATATTGGCGGCGATAAATAGCTCATGGACCAGTCCTCCCAAAACATAGGGAAGTCCCTGGCCCCCGTATTCCGGCTTGCTGGATAGGGAAATCCAGCTGTTTTCCGCCAACACCTTAAAACAGTGCTGAAAGGAATCCGGCACTTTAACGACACCGTTTTCATAAGTACAGCCGAGCCGGTCCCCATCTTGATTAGCCGGTCCCAGGACCTCCCGGCAGACCTTGTGAGCTTCCTGAAGGATCATATCAAAATCATCCTCGCTAAAATCTTTAAAGGCCTCGAATTTCAAAAGTTCGGGTACCTTCAAGTATTCAAACAGTACGAATTTCAAATCTCGCAGGTCGCGATTAAAAAAATTTTTTCCCATTTTCTCCTCCACTTTTTTCTAAAGAAAAACCCTTATCAGGGTTATGTTAAATTATCAGTTGTTTTGAGTCTGCGGAAAGACTCCCGGTCAATGGTTTCCAACTTATTACTCGGCCTCTTACTCTTAGGCTAAAAGAATATTTTACCTTTATTGCCCGAAGAAGAAAAGCCTTAAATTGATTTCGTCCCCGACGCCGCTTCAGACCCGGCGGCTTCCTCCTTCAAGGGAAACCCTCTCCCTTGGATCTGAAAATCAATCCAGTTGTCGATTTGTTTTGCTCTCGGCCTATCCACTAGCTTATTGTTTTAATTTTTCACATCGGGAGACAAATTTGTCAAGGAAAATATTAACTATTTTTTAATTTTGTTTTAATTATTATACTTAAAATAAAAAAAGCTTGAAGAAAACAATGTCTTTCAATGATTTATTTTCCAGAACCGATTTGCGCTTCCTTTTTTTCTATGGTTCCATTAATGTGTTAAAGCGCTTCTCTTTAAAGAAGGAATCGCCGAATTTACCAGACCTCGCTCACTGTTTATGTCCTCTAACGTCTTTAAATTAATTTCTGATTTCAGGCCTCAAGGAGACCAGCCGCAGGCGATAAAACAATTAGTCTCGGGCCTTCGGCAGGGTTTAAACCACCAAGTCCTCTTGGGGGTTACCGGTTCCGGAAAAACCTTTACCATGGCCCAGGTGGTTGCCCAGGTGCAAAAACCGACCCTGGTCCTAGCCCCGAATAAAACCCTGGCCGCCCAGCTGTATGGGGAATTCAAATCCTTTTTTCCGGGAAACGCCGTTGAATACTTTGTCAGCTATTATGACTATTACCAGCCCGAGGCCTACCTTCCCCAGACCGATACGTATATCGACAAAGACTCCTCGATCAACGAAGCCATCGATAAGATGCGCCATTCGGCGACCAGGTCTCTCTTGACGCGACCGGACTGTCTGATCGTGGCCAGTGTTTCCTGCATTTACGGGTTGGGATCCCCGGAGGCCTATCAAGGCATGCTGCTCTCTTTGGAGGTGAACCAGGAGATCGGCCGAGAAGAGGTCTTAGAACGGCTGGTCTCCATGCTCTACGAACGCAATGACTTCGACTTTCACCGGGGCGTTTTTCGGGTGAGAGGTGATGTGGTCGAGGTCTTTCCGGCTTATGAGGAAGATCAGGCCCTGCGCCTTTCCTTTTTCGGAGACTGCCTTGAGGATCTTTCGACCATTGACCCGCTGCGGGGCAGGATCCTGGAGCGTCTAAAGCGAACCCATATCTTTCCTAACAGCCATTATGTGACTTCAACGGAACGGTTGGATCGGGCCCATCAGGCTATTGAAGAAGAACTGGAAGAACGGATCGAATTTTTCCGCTCCCGGGATAAACTGATCGAGGCCCAGCGTATTGAAGAGCGAACCCGTTTCGATCTGGAAATGATGAAGGAACTCGGCTATTGTCATGGGATTGAAAATTATTCCCGTCACTTGACCGGCCGTCTTCCCGGTCAACCTCCCCCTACTCTCCTGGAATATTTTCCCAAGGATTTCCTCCTGTTCATCGATGAGAGCCACTTGGCGGTCCCCCAGCTTCAAGGGATGTACCGCGGCGACAGATCCCGCAAAGAAACCTTAGTGGACTATGGGTTCCGGCTTCCTTCGGCCCTGGATAACCGCCCTTTGAATTTCACCGAATTTGAGAACCTGGTTCATCAGGTTATTTATGTCTCAGCCACTCCGGCTGAATATGAACTGCAAAATTCCGACGGCGTGGTTGTCGAGCAAATTATCCGCCCTACGGGATTAATGGACCCTAAGATCCAGGTTTTCCCGGCCCTAAATCAGGTTGACCACTTGAAAAAAGAGATTGAAAAACGGGTCACCCGCAGGGAGCGGGTCCTGGTTACCACCTTAACCAAACGGTTGGCGGAAAACCTAACGGAGTATTACCAAGAAAGTGGTCTGAAAGTTCGCTATCTGCATTCCGATATCGACACCCTGGAGAGGATTGAAATCCTTCGGGACCTTCGACTGGGGGTTTTCGATTGTCTGATTGGGATTAATTTGCTCCGGGAGGGCCTGGATCTACCGGAGGTCAGCCTGGTCGCCATACTCGATGCCGACAAGGAAGGGTTTCTCCGTTCGACCCGTTCCTTAATTCAAACCTGCGGCCGGGCCGCTCGTCATATCGCCGGGGAGGTTTATTTTTATGCCGATCACCTAACCCGGTCCATGCAGGAAGCCATAGCCGAAACGGACAAACGGAGAGCCCTGCAATCGGCCTTCAACCGCAAACATAACATTACGCCCCTATCCATCCAAAAAAACATTCAGGACATCCTTGCTTCGGTTTACGAGATAGATTATCATACCATCCCAACCGTAAAGGAACAGCAGAAGGAATTGGTCGAGCCAAAACAAATCTCCCAGTTGATCAAGGAGCTGAAGAAACGGATGAGAGAGGCGGCCTCACGACTGGAATTTGAGGAAGCCGCTGAATTGCGGGATCGGATCAAGGCCCTGCAGGAAGAAGATTTACTTTGGAAATGAAATGTCTTTTTAGAATCGGCTTAAAGGTTGAAAAGGGGATTGCAAAAATAGGAACAGGAGGAAGGTCGTGCTCTCTTCTTATAATTCACTAAGTCCCCTGACGGGCCTGATCACCTTAATTCTTGGACTGATTATCGGCGGCGGGTTGGTCTGGTTGCTGGCCCGTCTAAAAACCGCTCAACGGATTTCCCAAGAGATCCAAGCCTCTCAATCTCAATTGGCGATTGTTGAGGAACGGCTGAAGGCCAAGGAAACGGAAATCCAGAATCTTCTTTCCCATAATCAAGCGGCCTCGCAGGAAACAGATCAACTCCGGAAAAGCCTTTGGCAGGAAGGACAGGAAAAAGCAGCCGCCCGAAAAGAAGCGGAACAGGTTCCTGAATTAAAAAGCGGTCTCCAGGAACGGCAGGAAGAGATTGATCGATTAAAAGAGGACATCAGCAAGTTAAAACAGAATCAAACGGAACTGGAGACGATCTTACAGCAGGAACGGCGGGCCATGGAAGAAAAGATCGTTTTCTTAAATGACGCCGCCCAAAAAATGGAAGCCGCCTTCAAGGCCCTATCGGCCGAATCCCTACGAAGCAATAACCAACATTTTTTGGATCTGGCCAAGACCACATTGGAGAAATATCAGTCCGAGGCCAGAGGAGATCTGGAACAACGCCAAAAAGCGGTTGCAAACACCATCGCCCCCTTGAAAGAAACCCTGGACAAATATGTCCAGCAGGTACAGGCTATGGAAACGGCCCGTCAGCAGGCCTATGGCAGTCTGACCCAGTACCTGGAAACCATGGCGGCCACTGAACAGCGGCTTCAAGCGGAAACCGGAAATTTAGTCAAGGCCCTGCGGGCTCCCCAGGTCCGGGGCAGATGGGGAGAGCTCACCCTTAGACGGGTGGCTGAACTGGCCGGCATGTCCGAATACTGCGATTTTTTCGAACAGGAATCCGTTAACTCCGAAGAAGGCCGACTGCGTCCGGATATGACCGTCCGTCTGCCCAACAACAAAAAAGTGGTTGTGGACTCCAAATCCCCTCTACAGGCCTATTTGGACTCCCTGGAGTGTCCGACGGAAGAAGAAAGGAAAAATAAACTTCGGGACCACGCCAGACAGATCCAGGCCCATATGCAGAAGCTCTCCTCCAAATCCTATTGGGATCAATTCCCTGAAGCCCCGGAATTTGTGGTTCTTTTTCTGCCGGGCGAGAACTTCTTCAGCGCCGCCCTGGAACAGAATCCCAGTCTCATCGAAGAAGGGGTAAATCAAAAAGTAATCCTGGCCACCCCCACAACCCTGATCACTTTACTCCGGGCCGTGGCCTACGGCTGGCGTCAAGAGGCCCTTACTGAAAATGCCCAAGCCATTAGTGAATTAGGTAAGACCCTTTACGAACGATTGGGGAAGCTGGCCGTCCATTTCGCCGAATTGGGAAGACACCTCGACAAGTCGGTCCATCAATACAATGAAGCGGTCGGATCATTGGAGAGCCGGGTCCTGGTGACCGCCCGTCGCTTCAAAGAATTAGGGATCAGCTCTAAGGCCCAGCTGCCTGATTTGTCCCCTTTGGAGAAAACGACCAGGGCTCTTCAGTCTCCGGAGCTTTCTTCCGATGAAGAAATAAAGGAATCTTAACACACATTATTACCGCCGTACTCAATGAGAGAATAACGCCGTGGACCCTTTAGATAAAACCAAAATACTTCATCAGATCTCCGCCCAAAACTATCTTCCCTCCCTGTCCCCGCTCACCCTTCAGTTAATTGATGTGGCTGCCAGCGAACTCAGCTCCATTATGGACCTAACCCGAATCATCGAACAGGACCCGGGATTGACTGCTCGTCTGCTAAAAATGGTCAATAGCGCCTTCTATGCCCATAAAGAACAAATCTCTTCCATTTCTTATGCCGTGATGGTGGCCGGGTTCAAAAAAATTCGTCTCATGGCCCTGAATATTTCCCTTAGGGATACTTTTCCCTTGGGAAAAGTGCAGGGCATGGATTACGACTATTTCTGGAAAACGTCCCTCTATCGGGCCATTCTGGCCCAGGAGTTCACCACGGCCTCTTACCTTTCTTCCAGCCTCGATCCGGAAGAGGTTTTTACCGCCGGATTAATATTGGAACTCGGTTTATTGCTTCTCTTCCATGTTTGTCCCGAGCCGTTAAAGGAGGCTTTCCCCGGCGGAGACATTTCCCTGAAGGAGGCCCTGGCCTGGGAGGAAGAAAACCTGGGAATCAATCATCGAGAACTGGGACGACTGACCCTTCACCACTGGCATTTTCCGGAGCAAATCATCAAGATTCAGAAAATCTTTGGGGATGAAGCCTTACAGGAAGGACAGCCGGAAATGGGCCGGATCCTGGAGATGGCCCGGATTTGTACGCAGCTTTTCTTAGGCCCGAGAGATGATTTTATCATCTTGCAGGAAATCGCCCGGTTATTGAAAATAGAGGTGGACCGGGTCAATGAAATCCTTTCCGAGGTCTTTTTTAAAGTGGAAGATTTAGCCAGGGAACTGCGTCTCCAGATCAATTCCAATAACGATATGCTGGACGTTATGGAAAAGGCCAACCGGGCCCTGGTAAAAATAAACGGATCCTTAGAGGAAAACTTAAACAAGGTGGTCAGGTTGTTTTCCCAAAAAAATGAAGAAGAACCAACCATTCCTGACCGGTCCACTAGGGCCAAAGAAATGAAGACCCTGGAAAAGGCCCTGGATGCCGTAGCCCATGAAATTCGTAATCCTTTGACAGTCATCGGCGGGTTTGCCCAACGGTTGATTAAAAAAACCACGGAACAGATCGATGTGGCCCAGTATGCCGAGTTGATTTCCCAGGAATCAAAGCGTTTGGAACTAGTCCTGAATGATTTATTGGCCTATTCCAATCCCTACCAGCCCACTTTACATCTTCAAAATTTAGTCTCCCTTTTGGAAAAATGCCTCGAAAGTCTCCAGAGTATTTTCAACCAAAAACAGATTAGCCTGGAGAAAGATTTTCAAAAAACCCTGGTGCCCGTGGCATTGGACGGAAAACGATTTCAAATATCCTTCCAACAAGTTTTGGAGACCTTTATCCCCTTAGCCGAAAGAAGCGGCAAAAAAATCTTCCTCTCTCTCAAAGCGCCGCCAATAACTCCCGAAATCCAGATTGAGGTCAGCGTTCAGGGCGAACCACTCAACGAAGAGACGAAAAAGGCCCTTTCGGGCGAAGAATTTTCAGATCGGACCTTCGGGAAAGGGTTGGCCCTGCCCCTATCCCGAAAGGTCATCGAAGCCCACGGGGGTCGGATCGAGATAAATCTGAAAAACGGGGAAAGTCGGATGACCGTCTATCTCCCCTGTCCGGCCCGGTTCTGATTTACCCTCATGATGCAAAAATCGAGGACGCTTAAGATCCGCGGCGGAAAGGGTGAAGCCGTACTAAGGTACTGCGAACCCTTGCCAACAAAGGAGGTGCGGCATCATACGGTTTTCACGATTGCCCGTATGACATTGAACAGGAATAGCGAGCGCATTCCCCGCAGCTTGCGGCGTGGGTTAGCGAGCGAACCACAATAAAATAGACCTCTTCCTTGCCAGGAAGATTCCCTGTACCTTGGCACAGGGAGCTTTAATAGAATTCCTTTGGACTAATTTTTTTATGCAGGATTAGGGTCTATTTTAAATCAGCCCAATTATCTCCCACCGCCGCTTGAACCAGCAAAGGGACCCGTAAAGCAATGACGCCTTCCATGATCTCCTTGACCAAGGAGATTAAGCCAGGCACTTCTTCTTCCGGGGCTTCAAAAACCAATTCATCATGAACTTGGAGAAGCATACGAGAATGCATCCGCTCCTTGGTCATAACCTCATGAATCCGAATCATAGCCAGTTTGATCAGATCGGCCGCAGTACCTTGAATCGGGGAATTAATAGCCGTGCGCTCGGCAAACTGCCGGACCGTCCTATTGGAGCTGTTGATTTCATCGATATGGCGGCGGCGGTTAAAAAGGGTGGTGACCACCTGAGTTTGACGGGCCTCGGTCAGGGTATGATCGATATACTGCTGAACTCCCCGGTACTTCAAAAAATATTGATCGATCATCATCTGCGCCTCCCGGTTGGTAATCCCCAATTCTTTGGATAGACCGAAGGCGCTCATCCCATAGAGGATGCCGAAGTTAATCACCTTGGCGCGCCGCCGCATTTCAGAAGTGATGGCCTCAGGGTCGACATTGAAAAGTTCAGCCGCCGTCCGGCTGTGAATATCCTGTCCGAATTGAAAGGCCTCGACCAAAGTCTGATCCCCGCTGTAGTGGGCCAGAATACGCAGCTCAATCTGGGAATAATCAAAAGAAAGCATCTTCCAGCCCGTTTCCGGAATAAAGGCCTGACGTATTCTCCGGCCTTCTTCGGTCCGTACCGGAATATTCTGCAGGTTCGGGTCGCTGCTGCTCAAGCGGCCGGTGGCGGTGATGGTCTGATTAAAAGAGGTATGCAGGCGTCCGCTGCGGGGCAGGATCATTTTGGGCAGGGCATCAATATAGGTGGATTTCAGTTTATTGAGGGTCCGATAATTCCAGACCTCTGCCGCCAGGGGATAACTGTAGGCCAATTCTTTCAGGACTTCCGCATCGGTCGACAAGCCCGTTTTCCCTTTGGTTTTTTTCCCCTGAGGCAACTTCAGTTTTTCAAACAGAACATAACTCAGTTGCTGCGGAGAATTGATATTAAAGCGTTCCCCGGCCAACTGATAAATCCTTTCCTCCAGTTGAAATAATTTACCCTCCACCTCTTTGGAAAAATCGATCAGGGCCGGAACGTCCACCCGGATGCCCTGCATCTCCATGTCCGCCAGAACCGGCACCAAAGGCATTTCCATCCGGTAAAAGAGATCCTCCAGTCCTTCGCTTCGGAGAAGAGGGGCCAGCTTTCCGGCACAGGCCAAGGCGGCTTCGGCATCTTCCGCCCCATAGTCAACGGCTTGCTCGATGGGCACTTGGCTGAAATTTTTAGCCTTAGCCCCGGACCCGACCACTTCTTTATAGGAAGTCAATCGTCGGTTCAAATAGTCCCAGGCAATTTGGGTCAGATTGTGCGTACGCCGGGAAGGGGTCAACAGATAGGAGGCGATCATGGTGTCGAAGGCCTTTCCCAAATAGGCCAGGCCGTAGCGCTTCAGGATGATCCATTCATATTTAACGTTTTGACCGATCATTTCGATGTTTGGATCTTCGATAACTTCCTTCAAGAGCTCTAAGACCTTAATCAGAGAGAGCTGCCGGGGAGCCCCCAGGTAATCATGTCCCACCGGTACATAGACCGCCCGCCCTTCGTCGGAAGTAAAAGAGATGCCGACGATCTCCGCCTTCAGGGGATCCTCCGATGTCGTCTCCAGATCCAGAGAAACCCGGCCGGTCTTTTTTATATTCTCAACCCATTTCAGCAAATCATCCCATTCCAGAATCCCTTGATAGTCCCGGGGGGCCTGTTCTTCCTTTTCGGATTCATCACCCAACTCTTCCAGAAATTTTTTAAATCCCAGCTCGGCAAACAGTTCTTTCAGGCGCGGGAGATCTTTCGCTTGAATCTCCAGGTCGGAAGCCGAAAGCTCCAGAGGCACTTGTGCATTTAAGGTAACTAACCGCCGGGAGAGCAGGGCCTGTTCCTTATAGTGCCGGAGCTTCTCTTTTAATTTCGGCGGGGTGACGTCCGTTTCTTCCGCCAAGACCTTTTCCAGCGACCCGTGGGCCATGATCAATTTCACCGCTGTTTTCTCGCCGATCCCGGGGACTCCGGGCACATTATCGCTGCTGTCACCGGCCAGTCCCATAACATCAATGACCCCGGAGGGGCCGGTCCCGAACCGCTCCCTGACCGATTGTTCGTCGAAGACTTTATCTTTTAACGTATCCCATATTCGTATCCGCGGTGAGATGATCTGCAGCAAATCCTTATCCCCGGAAACGACGATCACCTCAAACCCTTTGGCCTCTCCGTCTTTGGCTAGGGTGGCGATAAGATCATCGGCCTCATAACCTTCTTTTTCCAAGATGGGCAAGCCGTAATAACGGCTGACCTGTTTGATGTAAGGGACCTGGACAATCAGATCATCGGGCATGGTCGGCCGATGGGCCTTATATGCGTTGTAAAGGGCATGACGAAAGGTCGGCCCCTTGGCATCAAAAACGACGGCCAGATAATCGGGTTTTTCCTGATCCAGAATTTTTCGGATCATCTGGAGATAGCCGAAGATGGCTTGGGTCGGCATTCCTTTAGAATTGGAAAGACGCCCCAGGGCAAAAAAGGCCCGGTAAATATAGGAACTGCCGTCAATCAGATAAAGTTTGGGTGCCGGTGTCATCGGAAACGTTCCTCTTCCTCACTTAAGGATAGACCAAGTTGTTTTTCAAATTTTTTTGGATTATAATAAAATTTAGACAAAAAGGGTAATAAAAGAAAGGAGCAAGCTATGGCTCGAGAAAAAGTGCCCATCAAACATTACCAGAAATTATCCAAACGCTTTCCGGAAGTCATCTCCGCGGTAGAGGGATTGGGGTCAGCCATTCGGGCGGCCGGTCCAATTGAAGGGAAAACCGTTGAACTCATTCAATTGGCCGGGGCGGCGGCCATGCAGTCCGAGGGATCGGTCCATTCCCACACCCGGCGAGCCCTGCAAGCCGGGGCGGCCCCGGAAGAGATCTACCATACTCTGATTCTGCTGATCTCGACCATTGGATTTCCCAGGACCTCAGCCGCCCTGAACTGGGCCCAGGATATTATCAGCCAGAAAAAATAAAAGGGGCTTTATAAAAAATTAGAGGGGTGTGAACAGTCCAGGGTCTCCCTTGGCCGAAGCAGGGACCTGTTTTCCGGAAGTCTGTGAGGCTGAACCGTTTAAGACTTTCCAGCCTTCTTAGGAGGCTGGTGCTCCGGCCTCAATAGATCGTTTACCGTCTTGACCGGAGTGAAGGTGTCGGCGGGCACTTCAATAAAAATCGTATTCCAATCGGCCATCCCGCCATTCCAGAGACCGGGCAGCTCCAGGGCTTTAAGCCTTTTTCCGTCATAGGATTTTTCGGAAATAAAGACCGCCTCAGGATCCGCAAAATGAGAGAGGTCAAAAGGATTGCCCCGCCAATCGCGAAGGGCACAGACCAGATCCACCGGATTGAAATATGCGGCCGTGGTCAAAAGGGCTTGTTGTTCGGGTGACTGGGGATCAACCTGGCTTTTTTCAACAATCTGGAGAGACATCGTCCCGTCGGAATGCCTTATCCAAAACGGTCCTCCGCCCGGCTCTCCTTCATTTTTGACCATTCCGCAAACCCGTATCGGTCGATTCAATTTAGAAAGCAAAAAGGTCCGTTGATCTTGGAGAGGCCCCTGTCTTAGTCCCGGTGGTTCCGGGATGGACAACTCTTTCCGGCAAAAATCCCAAGCCGACTCTATCACCTGCGGGCTAATCCCCTCATCGGTCAACACTTCCATAAAATGGTGGACCACTTCTTCGACCCGGACTAAATACCCGCCGAGTATCTTCTTCCAAAAAATGGTCTGTTCTCGAAAGTGATCCGGTTGGACGTTGTCAATATTTTTTAAATAAACGAGATCCCCCTGGAGGTCGTTTAAATTCTTTAGAAGGGCACCGTGACCGCCGGGGCGAAAAAGAAGACGACCATTGTCCAGACGAAAGGGAGTGTTTTCCGGATCAACCGCCAAGGTATCGGTAGAATGGCTTTGAAAAGAAAAGGTGATGTCAAAGCGGCCCTGAAAGGCCTGCTCATAGTCGGATTGTATCTCTTCCCACAGATCGTTGAATTCCTTTTGGTGTTCCGGTGAAATGGTAAAATGAATCCGGCAGAGACCCTTTTCATCTTTGATGGTATGAACGGCTTCCACTAAATGTTCTTCAAAGGAGGTCCGGTTTCGGTTAGGATAGCGGTGAAATTTTATTAATCCTTTCGGCAGTCGGCAGTAGTTCATTCCTTCGTCGGTCAATAAAGATTCCAGCACCTTTTGCCAATGGCTGGGCTCCGCCCAATTGGTCACGGCCCCATTGTCCGGGGTCATCTGTTTTTTTAATTCCTCAAAAAAGGCAAAATCGGACAGGTGATTCATAAAAGCATAAAAGGGATCATTTTCGGAGTCTTCTTCTTTTCCTTCCAACAAGGCTTCGATCTCCCTCTTATCGAGATTATTGAAACAGAACAGGAGATATTGAAACATTCGGCTGGAGGCCCCTGAGGCGGGGACAAATTTTTGAAAGCGGCCTTTCAGGGCGCCCTTTTCCTGGAGTTGGAGATACTGCGCCCCCTCATCAGGGGTAATCCGCCTGATCCCGTCGCCCAGGATACAGGGACGGACAAGATGAGGCGGGGGCAAGGCTTTTTGGAATAAGGAGATTTGAAACCTGACCAGGGATTCAGAGATTCCCATGTCTTGCAATTGGCTGCGGTCTTCCTCCGAAAATAACCAATCAGTCATTATATATTCTCATCCGATTTTTTCTCCTTGACCCCCAATCTTTTTTCAATTTATATTCTTTGTATACTCTTTTCGTGCAAAAGTAAATGCCGGAGTTTTCGGGGCCTTCAAAACAAACAGACTTTCCTGTTCGCCTTAATTCATTCCTTGGGATTAAAAGGACAGGTGGAACATGGAAGAAGAAACCAAAATGATGAGAGGGGAATGTGCCGTTTATCCCCATTCGCGACATTGATATCTATTTTGAATTAGAAGGCCGGGGACCCCGTCTGCTCTGTATCAGCGGCACCAACGGAGACCTGCGCCGCTCACCCTCTATTTTCGAGACACCCCTGGGTCGCCATTTTGAAATCCTGGCCTATGACCAGCGCGGATTAGGCCGAACCTCCCGCCCGGATATCCCCTACTCCATATTCGACTATGCGGCGGATGCCGACGCCTTGTTGCAGGCCCTGGGCTGGGATCGCTGTTCGGTCCTGGGGATCTCTTTCGGCGGCATGGTCGCCCAGGAACTGGCCCTGAACTTTCCGCAGCGGGTGGACCGGCTGGTTCTGGCCTGCACCAGCAGCGGCGGCCGCGGCGGGGCCTCCTATCCCCTACACGAATTAACGGATCTTGTTTTGGATGAGTATATCCGGCGAACCCTCTATCTCAGTGATACCCGCCGGGATGCCGACTGGCAGGCCGCCAACCCCGATCAATTTCAGAACCTCTTTGAACTGGTCAGGGCCGCCCTGGCAATCGGGGCCAATGAACCAGGACGTCAAATCGGCCAAAAGAGGCAACTCGAGGCGAGAGTCACCCATGACACTTATGATCGACTCCCAACTTTGGATTTTCCGGTATTGATTTGCGGCGGATTGTATGACGGTATCGCCCCGCCGGATAATCTTAAGGCCTTGCACAAACAGATTAAAAGGTCCCGTTTGGAACTATTCGAGGGGGGTCATCTCTTCTTCCTTCAAGATCCACGGGCCTTTGAAAGCATCAAGGACTTCCTCCTAGAGGAATTGAACACCTGATTAGATTCTTACTTATGACATCTGAGAATTTATCTCTAACTTTATAACAGGCCTCAGGGGGTTTTATTTTGAAGTTGTCCACCATTACTGCGGAGCTTCTTTACCGGGCCAATATTCAGCTTTGCTTCAAAAGCAGGCCTACACCCAGGCTGGAAACTGGCTCAGGTGAATGCCCTGCTCCGAATCAACTTAGCAATTGGGGCCGGATTACCCCGTTGGGTAACCTTTGGACAACATCAAAATAAGACCCCCTGGGCCTAAATTTCAAATATGTTTGACTAGCCTTAACTGACTAAAGGAGTCATCCAATATGCACAATATGCTTTTAGCAAATGGTTATGGAAAAAAGTCTGGCCACAAACAGTTGAAACTGTTTATTCCTCTATTATTGTCCTTATGTTTTTGTCAACTCTTGGCCATTTCCGCTGCTGCCCAAGCCAATCCTTTTCCCTCGGGCTTTGTCTATCTCGACCAGATCATTCCGGACATCATCCTGGACCTGCGCTATTTTTCCGATAATAATTTTGTCGGACGGACCGTCGACGGTTATCTGGCCCCCAGGGGCATTCTTTCGCAAAAAAGTGCCGAGGCCTTAAAAAAAATCCAAGAGGAACTTCGGCCCTTCGGTCTGGGTCTCAAAATCTATGACGCCTATCGACCGCAGCGGGCCGTGAATCACTTTATCCGTTGGGCCCAGGATCTGCAGGATACCAAAACCCAAAAGGCCTACTATCCCATGGTCAAAAAAGAAGATCTTTTCCGCTTGGGCTACATCGCCGAAAAATCAAGCCACTCTCGGGGCAGCACGGTTGACCTGACCATCGTCAATCTAAGCGACAAAAAGGAAATAGATATGGGCAGCGGCTACGACTGGTTCGGAGTGGAATCGTGGCCGGATAATCCCGCCGTTACTCCGGACCAGCGGGCCCATCGTCTGCTTCTCCAGACGCTGATGAAAAAACACGGCTTCAATCCTTATCCTCAGGAATGGTGGCATTTTACGCTAAAAGATGAACCTTTTCCGGAAACGTATTTCGACTTTCCGGTACAATAAATCCGACTAAGGATCTACTCATGTCAGCTCGATCGGTATACTTAGGTGCGGGAAAGACCGAAGATCTTTCCCGCATCTCCAAGCGGGTAGCCGGAATCACCGTCTCGGCCATCAAGCAGATGCCGGTGTTGGCGGCAAAGGTACCCGAGGCCGTCTCCCTCGGCCAGGGTATCCCCTCTTTTGGAACACCTTCATTCATCACCGAAGCGGTCATCCGGGCCTTGAAGGATGATGAGCGGATCGGCAAATACTCCTTGCAGCCGGGACTACCGGATCTCAAGACTGAAATCAGCCGTTACCTGGCCCGATCAAAAGGCGTGGACATAGATCCGGAAAGAGAAATGTTCATCAGTTGCGGCTCCATGGAGGCCCTGGCTGGAGCGATTTGCACTATTGTGGAGCGGGGAGATGAAGTGCTGGTCCCCTCCCCCAACTATGCCTCTCATATCGAGCAGATCCTTTTTGCCGAAGGCCTTCCGGTCTTCGTCCCTTTGATCGAGGAAGAAGGCTGGCGTTTGGATATCGACGGCTTCCGAAAGGCGGTAACCCCAAAAACAAAGGCCATCCTCATTTGCAACCCCATGAATCCGACCGGCTCGGCCTTTTCACAAGACGAAATCCGGGCCATTGCCGAGCTGGCGATGGAGAAGGACCTTTTAGTCATTGCTGATGAGGCCTATGATTTTCTGGTTTACGCCCCTCGGCATCATACCAGCTTCCTGACCATCCCCGAACTCCGCGACCGCTTGATCGCCGCCTTCAGCTTTTCCAAAATGTTCTGTCTGACCGGCTGGAGAGTCGGTTATCTCTATGCCCCGGCCCCGTTTATTGATCAGATCCTCAAAGTCCACGACGCCTTCGCCATTTGTGCCCCCACCGTTTCCCAATATGCCGCCCTGGCCGCACTACGGGCCACGAACGGACACGATGGCGAAGGAGACCGCTTTATCCGCACCCTGGTCTCCGCCCTGGATGAGCGAAGGCATCTGACCTGTCAGCGTCTGGATCGACTTCCTTCGCTCTTGGCCTATCAGGAACCGCAAGGGGCCTACTACGTTTTCCCGAGAATTGTCCCGGCGGATCAAAAAGATTCCATCGCCTTGGCCCTGCGCCTTCTTTATGAAGCCAAAGTGATCAGCGTCCCCGGAAGCGCCTTCGGCCCTACCGGAGAAGGCCATCTCCGTTTCTCCTTCGGTGGAACGGAGGCTGAAATCAATCTGGCCTTTGACCGCATTGAAGATTGGGCGGCCAAGACAGAAATCTGATTGGGTTTTAGATTTTTTGTCAATGAAATCTGAGGATTTATCTCTCACTTTCGAGTTAAGGAGGAATCAGGGGTCTTGTTTTTAGGGGTGTCCACCTTTACTCCGACGCATCGAATCACGGTGGAGAAGAGGAAGCATGGGTCAAAAGCAGGCCTTCATCCAGGCGGGCAACAGGCATTGGAGTATGCCCTATTTCGAATCAACTTAACCATTCGGGCCGGATTATCCCTTTAAGTAACCTTTGGACATCCCCTAAAAACAAGACCCCTGATTCCCTAAATTTCAAATATCTTTGGCTAGGTTTTCCTTAAACCTTACACCTTCAATCTTAGACCATTAGTTACTTTTTAGGGAGGCAATCATGGAACAACCTTGGGAAAAATCGTGGCCCGAAGCTTACCCGAAATCGCTGACCTATTACGAAGGAAGCATCGTTGATTTCCTCGAAGCCAGTGCCGGAAAATTCCCGGATCGACCGGCTTTAATCTTCATGGAAAAATCGATGACCTACCGGGAACTGCTGGACAAGACCCTGAGGCTGGCCACGGCCCTCAGTGCCCTGGGGGTCAAAAAGGGAGACAGGGTGGCTTTATTCATGCCCAATTGCCCCCAATTCGTCATCGCTTATTATGGGGTCCTGAAAATCGGGGCCATCCTGACCATGTGCTCTCCTCTGAACAGCGAGGAAGAGCTGAAATATCAGCTCAACGACTCCGGGGCCGAGACCATCATCACCTTGAAACTCAATCTGCTGGTGGATAAACTGCTGAAGGTCAAAACTCAGACTCCCTTGAAACGCATCATCCTTTCCGGCCTGGACGAGGTCCTTCCCTGGGTGAAAAAGCAGGCCTTTCTCCTTTTCAAAAGAAAAAATATCGCTAACCTTCAAAAAAATCCGGCTGAAGGGATTTATTATCTTCAAGACCTTTTGGCCGAATACCCGGCCAGTCCTCCTCCGGTAACGATTGACGGAAAAGAGGACATCGCCGTCTTGGCCTATACCGGCGGGACCACCGGCCTGCCCAAAGGGGCCATGATTACCCATTACAACACCATCGTCAATGTCTCCCAGGTCATGAATTGGCTGGCCCCGGCCCTGGACTATCCATTCCAGGAAAGCCCCACACCTAAAAATTTCAGCGGTCAGGGCCGGCACATGATGATCGTCAATGTGGTCCCCTGGTTTCATGCCATGGGCACCATCGGGTACCTGAACAATCCCATCTTCGGGGCCATGACCATTTATGTCCTGCCCCGCTTTGATGCCGGTGAATACCTGACAATCGTCAAGAAATATCCCATCGACAGCATGGGAGGGGCGCCACCCATCTACACGGCCCTGCTAAATCATCCCCGGTTTTCCCAATTTGCCCATCATTTTAAAAAGGTCAAAGTGGCCGCCAGCGGCGCCGGCCCCCTGCCGGTGGAGTACCTGAAAAAAATGAGAGACCTGGTGGGAGGGGTGTTTATTGAGGCCTATGGCATGACCGAGTGCACCATGGGAATCTGCTTTAATCCCGCCGGGAAAGATCACCTTCGCAAAGCGGGATCGGTCGGTATTCCGGTTTTCGATTCGGAGATCAAAATAGTTGACCTGATGGATGACACCAAAGAAGTGCTTCTGGGACAGGAAGGAGAGATTTTACAAAAAGGTCCCCAGGTCATGAAGGGCTACTGGAATAAGCCGGAAGAAACGGCCTCTACCCTAAAAGACGGCTGGCTCCACTCTGGGGATATCGGCAGGCTGGATGAAGACGGCTATCTCTATATCGTCGATCGTCTTAAGGACATGATCAAATACAAGGGGTACAATGTCTTTGCTCGAAATCTGGAAGAGATCCTCTATCAACATCCCAAAATCAAAGAGGCCGCCGTCATCGGAATTCCCGACCCGGCCGTGACCGAATATCCGAGGGCCTATGTCGTGCTTCGTCAAGGCGAATCCGCCACCGAAAAGGAAATCATGGATTTTATAAACCCCCGGGTGGCCGGCTATGAAAAAATCAGGGAAGTGATCTTTAAAACCGAACTCCCGGTCAGTCTGGCCGGAAAGGTTCTAAAAAGAGAATTGAAAAAAGAGGCCTTAGCCAAACTAAAGCCTATAACATAATAATATTTTTAAATATTTTAAAGTTTATTTTTTGTTTTTTTAATTATGAACTAAGAACTTTTTTTCTACCCATCCAATTTTTTTCTTGACATCCCTCCTAGATTTTATTATTTGAGCCAGCATAGTTTGCACAATTTGCACATTTTGCCAATATAGCTGTTTAAGGAAATCATGATCCATGATATCTTTAACAAACCTATCCTAGTCTTTGGCTGTGGAAACACCCTTCTCGGAGACGATGGTTTTGGACCGGCAGTCATCACCCATTTAGGGGACCATTGCTCCTTGCCCGAAACGGTCTTCGCCATGGATGTCGGCACCTCAATCCGAAATATCCTTTTTGATCTTATCCTCACCCCAACCAAACCCCAAAAAATTCTCATTATCGATGCCGTCTCTCACCCGGACCGGAAACCGGGAGACTTATTTGAGATGAACGTGGACGATTTTCCGGAAAACAAAACCAACGATTATTCCCTCCATCAGTTTCCCTCCGTCAATTTATTAAAGGAATTAAAAGGGATTGCCGGGATCGAGGTCAACATCCTGGCCGTTCAGGCCAAAACGATCCCGGAGGCCATCGAACCCGGATTATCCCCGGAGATCGAGGCCTCGGTATCACCGGCCTGCGAATGGATCCTTAAACAGATAGGACCGAACCATGGTTAGTTTTTCTTTAGGAAGGTTGGCCGAACAACTGGGCCTCCACCGCAATACCTTGCTCAATTGGATAAAAAGCGGGCAGCTCCCCGCCAAGTCCATTCCCGGCCGAAGATATCTTATTTCCGATCAGGATTTTGAAATATTCTGTCAAAAATTTAACCAGGATCCCCATACCCTGGACGTCAAGAAGGTTTCAGATCAGTCATCTTTAAAAGGAGAAGTTGCCATGCCTCAGGAACAAGCTAAAACGTTTGATTTCAATGTCAACCTGATGGCTTCCCAGTTGGAGGTTATCCGCTCCTGTCTGACTTGTGGAAGCTGCTCCAGTGCCTGCCCTGTTTCGGGGATAGACGGGCTTGACCCCCGCAAGGCCCTGAGAAAAATCGTTTTCGGAAAAGAAAAGGAGTTGATCGCTTCCAACTGGTTCTGGAAGTGCACCCTTTGCGGCAAGTGCGAAGAGGCCTGCCCCATGAATGTGGAACTGGTGGCCACCTTCCGAAAACTTCGCGGCCTCCGAGACCGGGACAAGGTCCCCGGTCCCTTACACAAAGGCGTGCTCATGTGCCTCCAGCGGGGAAACAACCTCGGCATTCCCAAAGAGGATTTCATTACACTTTGTGAAGAACTGGGAGAAGAGATGGCCGAGGATTGCTGCCCCGGGTTTAAAACCCCCATCGATCAAAAAGGGGCCAATATCCTGGTGACCATCAACTCCAAAGAGCCTTTCGGCGAACCGGACGACATGAAATTCTGGTGGAAGATCTTTCATGCCGCCGGGGAATCCTGGACCATCCCTTCGGAAAACTGGGAAGGGGTCAACTGGGGACTTTTTACCGGCGACGATGATTCCATGAAGACGGTCGTGGGTCGAATCGTCGAGAACATGTACAAACTGGAGTGTAAAACCCTCCTCTTGCCGGAGTGAGGCCACGCCTACTATGCAACCCGGGTCGGGTTGAACCGCTGGTTTAAAGACGATATGAAAAATTTCGAGGTCCTCTCCATCTTTGATCTATTGATGCGTTACATTAAAGAGGGTCGCATCCAAATCGATCCAACCATCCATCATGAATTGACCACCTACCACGATCCCTGCAATTACGGACGAAAATCCCTCAAGGCCTTCGGCCACGGGTATTTTGAAGAAGGGCGCTGGATTACCCAGCAGTGCGCCCCAAATTTTGCCGAGATGTATCCCGATCGGAAGGGAAACTATTGCTGCGGGGCCGGCGGTGGGGCCTGGGCCATGCCTTTTCAGGAGGAACGGGTTTATTACGGCCGGATCAAGGCCCGTCAGATCCAGCGCACTAAGGCTAAATTGGTTATCGCGCCCTGCCACAATTGCCGGGATCAGATCATGAAGAGTCTGACCAAAGAATATCATCTGGACATTGAAGTTAAATATATCTGGGAGCTGGTGGCGGATTCCCTGATCCTGCCCGATGCCCCCGAAGCATCGGCTTCTTAAGTAGGAGGATTTACAATGACCAGCCACAAAAAAATTGGATCGGTCATGGTCGTGGGCGGAGGGATTGCAGGTATCCAAGCCGCCTTAGACCTGGCCAACAGCGGCTTTTTCGTTCACTTGGTGGAATCCGGGGGGATCATCGGCGGCACCATGGCCCAACTGGATAAGACCTTTCCGACCAATGACTGCTCGATGTGAATTATCTCGCCGAAACTGGTTGAGTGCGGTCGGCACTTAAACATTCAGCTTCATACCTTAACAGAAATAGAACATTTGGAGGGAGATCCCGGAGAATTCCAGGTCACCCTTCGCCAGCGGCCCCGCTACGTGGACATGGACAAATGCATCGCCTGCGGAGAATGCGCCCAGAAGTGTCCAAAAAAGGTGGTCGATAAATACAACGTGGGCATCGGACACCGCAAAGCCATCTTCGTCCGCTATCCTCAAGGGGTTCCTCTGAAATACCGGATCGAAGAAGAGACCTGTATCAAACTGCAGAAGGGCAAATGCGGCGTCTGCGAGAAGGTCTGCCCCACCGGAGCGATCCTCTTTGACGACACAGAAAAACATTTTCAAATTGAAGTGGGCTCGATAATCCTGGCCCCGGGGTTCAAGGTCTTTGACCCTACCGGGGTCCGGACCTGGGGCTACGGCATCTTTCCCAATGTGGTCACCGCTTTGGAACTGGAACGGTACCTCTCGGCCTCCGGTCCCACGGAAGGCCACCTCATCCGCCCCTCAGACAAGAAAGAGGTCCATAAGATCGCCTTCCTGCAGTGCGTGGGCAGCCGGGATTACAATCAGGTCTCCCACGGCTATTGTTCCACGGTTTGCTGTATGTATGCCATCAAAGAAGCCATGGTGGCCATGAGCCACGTCAAGGATCTGGAGGTCCATTTCTTCTTCATGGATGTGCGCACCCACGGCAAGGGTTTCGAGCGCTACTATGAGAAGGCCAAAGAGATGGGCATCCATTTCCATCGCTGTCGGATCCACTCCCTGGAACAAGGGGAAATGCCGGATAATGTCTACCTCCGTTACATTACCGATGAAGGGAAACAGGTTGAGGACGAATTTGAAATGGTCGTCCTCTCGGTGGGGATGGAAGCCCGGCCCGAGGCCGTGGAATTAGCCACCCGTCTGGAGGTGGGGCTTAATCAGAATTATTTCAACGACCGGAATTCTTTTGCCCCGGTGGCCACCCGGCGCCAGGGCATTTATTCCTGCGGTTGTTTTGGAGGCCCCCGGGATATCCCCCTTTCGGTGATGGAAGCCTCGGCGGCAGCGGCGGCGGCCGCCCATTCCCTGGCCGAGGTTCGCCATACCTTGACCCGCAGTAAAAGCTTTCCGGATGAACGTCTGGTGGAAGCAGAGGAACCCCGTATCGGTGTCTTTATTTGCCATTGCGGCTCCAACATTGCCGGGGTGATCGATGTGGAGGAACTGGCGGACTACACCACGAGCTTACCCAATGTGGCCTATGTGGAACGCAACCTCTTTACCTGTTCCCAGGACTCCCAATCCTTGATTCAGGAACGGATTCTGGAACAGAAATTGAACCGGATCGTCGTGGCGGCCTGTACCCCCCGGAGCCATGAACCCCTCTTCCGGGAAACCCTCAAAGCCTCGGGCTTAAATGAGTATCTCTTTGAAATGGCCAATATCCGTAACCAGGCCTCCTGGGTCCATGCCAATGAACCGGCGGCCGCCCTGGCCAAGGCCAAGGATATGGTCCGCATGGCCGTGGCCAAGGTCGGTCTGCTCCGGCCCCTGCCTCCGGTGAAAGTGGACGTCAATCATCAGGCCCTGGTCATTGGCGGTGGATTGGTGGGCATGGTTTCGGCCCTGGGTTTGGCGGATCAAGGCTTTCCGGTGCACCTGGTGGAAAAAAGTAATCGCCTGGGCGGAAACGCCCGGCATCTGTTCACCACCTGGAAAAATGAATCCATTGCCCATTTTGTCATGGAAATGACCGAACGGGTGGAGAGCCATCCCGGGATTACCACCTATCTCAATGCCGAGGTGACCCAGGCCGGCGGTTTTGTCGGCAATTTCCAATCGACCATCCAAACCAACCGGGAATCCTTCAAACTGGATCATGGGGTGGCCATCCTGGCCACCGGGGCTCAGGCCTTCAAACCGGAGGAGTACGGTTACGGCGAATCCCGACGGGTCCTCACCGCTTTGGAATTCGACAAACTGCATATGCTCAAAGACAGCCGCATCCAGCAGGCAAAAAACATTGCCTTTATTCAATGTGTCGGGTCCCGCAGCCCTGAACGGCCTTACTGCTCCCGGGTCTGTTGTACCCATTCGGTCCAGGCGGCCATCGCCATGAAAGAAGAAAATAAAAATCGGCGGGTCTTTATCCTTTACCGGGATTTGCGGACCTTCGGTCAACGGGAAGAACTCTATAAAAAGGCCAGGGAATTGGGCATCATTTTCATCAACTATGAAATGCATGAGAAACCGGAGGTCCACCTTAACGGGGAGGGACTGGATCTGAGGGTCTGGGACCATGTGCTCCATGAACCCATGAACCTGCCCCTGGACCTGCTGGTCTTGGCCGCAGCCATCATCCCCAATCCCGATACCCAGAAACTGGCCCAGATATTTAAGGTGCCCATGGATACCGACGGCTTTCTCCTGGAGGCCCATGCGAAACTCCGGCCGGTGGATTTTTCCTCCGACGGCCTGTTTCTGGCCGGCCTGGCCCATTACCCCAAGTTTATTGAAGAATCCATTGCCCAGGCCCAGGCGGCTGTGGGTCGGGCGGTGACGGTCCTGGCCAATAAAACGATTTCCCTGGATGCCACCAAATCCCACGTGGATCCGGAGAAATGTGACGGCTGCGCCCTGTGCTTGGATGTCTGCCCCTACCAGGCCATCCGTTTGGTCGGGTCCAACGGTCATCGGCAAGTGGAGATCAGCACGGCCCAGTGCAAAGGCTGCGGCCTCTGTGCCTCCACCTGTCCCAAGGAAGGGGTCAATGTGGCCGGATTTACTTATCCGCAACTCGCCGCCCAGATCCGGGCGGCCTTAGCCTAAAGGAGCGATTATGGAATTTGAACCGAAGATTTTGGCTTTCTGCTGCAACTGGTGCGCCTATGCGGCCGCCGACCTGGCTGGAACGGCCCGGATGCAATATCCGCCCACTGCCAGGATTGTCAGGGTCATGTGCTCCGGCATGGTCCCTCCTAAACTGATCCTGGAGGCCTTCACCCTCGGGGCCGACGGGGTCATGGTCATGGGCTGACACCTGGGTGAATGCCATTACCTGGAAGGTAATCACAAAGCCCAGGCCCGAACGGCCGTGATTGAAGAAATGATCCAGTCCTTGGGACTGGAGAAAGAGCGTTTCCGCTTGGTCTGGTGTTCTTCGGCGGAGGCCGACCGTTTCATGGCGGCCATGCGCGAGATGAATGATCTCATCCTGTCTCTCGGACCGTCGCCCTTTCGCACCGATGTGGAAGGAAATATGGAAGGAAGGGGGGTGGCCTTATGCCGGTAACCGTTGCCGAAGAATGGTTGAATAGTTGTTCCGGATGTGAGATTGCCATCTTGAATATCGGCGAGCCCTTGCTTGGGCTCCTGTCGGAATTGAACTTTGTGCACATTCCGGTCCTGATGGACCATAAATATTACGGTCAGGTGGGGGAAAAGACCCATCTGGAGATTCCCGAAGCCGTGGTGGGGATCATCACAGGGGGCATCCGAAACGAGGAACACCTGGAAGTGGCCCTGGAAATGCGCAAAAAATGCCAGATCCTCATTGCCCTGGGCACCTGTGCCACCGACGGCGGGATCCCGGCCCTGATCAATTTGTTTGACAATCAGGACCTGCTGGACCGTTACTATCGGACCACAGAAACCACCGATCCGGCCAATCCGCCCGATCAGGTGATCCCTCCCCTCTTGGAACGCTGTTATGCCCTGGATGAAAAGATCAAGGTCGATATCAGTCTGCCCGGCTGCCCGCCCCATCCCGATCACATTGCCGGGGCCATTTTAGCCCTGCTGAAGGGGGAAACGCCCGAGCTGCCCACCAAGAGCGTTTGCGACACCTGCCCCACTCGACGGGAAGGGAAAGGGGCCGTTAAAAAGGTCCAGCGGTTCACCCGCAATGCCCATTATCAGATTGAGGAACCGGTCAGTTCCATGCGCTGTCTCCTGGAGCAGGGCTGGCTCTGTCTGGGCCCGGTGACCCGGGCCGGCTGTTCCGGGAGTCAGGGCCAGGCCCCCAAGTGTATTTCCGCCCGGGTCCCCTGCCAGGGCTGTTATGGACCGGTCCAGCCCAAGGGCAATCAACTCCTGGATATGCTCAATGCCCTGGCCAGTAATGATATCGATTACAGCTCATTGATCGATCACAAATTCGTGCTCAGTTTTTCCGGGGCCCACTGCCGTTTGAATAAAAACGCGGCGGCCAGACCCCGCTAAAGGGATAAGAGAGGACATAAGAATGGGAAGAGTCATTAATATACAACCCGTCACCCGGATAGAAGGACATGCCCGGATCAGCATCCACCTGAATGACGCCGGGGGAGTGGCCGATACCCGAGTCCATGTCATGGGTATGCGGGGTTTTGAAAAATTCATCGAAGGCCGACCGGCTGAAGAGGTCCCCAAAATCGTCACCCGCATCTGCGGTATTTGCCCCTGGATGCATCACCTGGCCTCCAACAAGGCGGTGGACGGCTGTTTTGACGCCATCGTACCGCCGGCCGGGCACAAGCTGCGGGAACTGGTCCAGAGTATGGCCTACATCAACGATAAAATCCTGCACTTCTTCTTCCTGGCGGCTCCGGATTTTGTCCTGGGTCCGGACAGTGATTATTCGGTGCGTAACGTCATCGGTATCGCCCAGGCCGCCCCTGATCTGGCCAAACAGGTGGTTCAGATGCGCTACCGGGGACAGATGATGATCGAACGCTTTGCCGGCAAGGTCATCCACCCGGTGGCCGCCGTGGCCGGAGGGTTTTCCAAACCCCTGACCGAAGCGGACCGCAAGGATCTGCTGGCCGAATGCCAGGCCCTCCTGGAATTCGCCAAATATGCCATGGAACTGGCCAAGACTCAGATCTTTCCCAAATATGAGTGGGAGGTGGAAAATCTGGGGGCCCTGACCAGCGGGTTTTTGGGAACGGTCCGGCCTGACGGCTCCTTTACCCTTTATGACGGGAAACTCCGTCTGATGAAGGCCAACGGGACCTATCAGGATTTCACCTATGCCGAGTATACCCATTATTTGGGGGAGCATATTGAGCCCTGGAGCTATGTCAAGTTTCCTTATGCCAAGGCCTGGCAGGAGGGATTTTCCATGGACCTGAAGGCCCCCAAGGGGATCTATCGGGCCAATACCCTAGCGCGGATCAATGTGGCCGATTTCTTTCATACCCCCCTGGCCCAGGCCGAATTGGAAGAATTCCGGGCCAAGTTCGGCCGTCCGGCCCAGTCCACGCTGCTCTATCATTGGGCCCGGTTGATCGAATTGCTCTATGCCTGTGAGCGGTCCCTGGAGCTTCTGGAAGATCCCGAGATCACCGATCCCCATGTGCGCAATGAAGTCGTCCCTACAGCCGGGAGAGGGGTGGGCTGTGTGGAAGCCCCTCGGGGTACCCTGATCCACGATTATTCCACCGATGAAAAAGGATGCATCACCCGAGCCAATCTGATTGTCGGCACCACCCATAACATCGCCCCCATGAACCTCAGCGCCCACCAGGCGGCGGACCTCCTAATTAAAAATGGACAAATCAATCAGGGTCTGCTAAACAGGGTAGAAATGGCGGTACGGGCCTACGACCCCTGAATGTCCTGCGCAACCCACCGCCTGGACGGCGGTTCGTCTATGGACGTGAAGGTCTATGATGCTGAAGGAAATCTTGTTGCTCAAACAGAGTAATTCACCCGAACCACCCCCGCTTCCCGGCCTGATGGGAGACGGGGGTGGGAAGAAGAGAGAAAGGGGCCTCATGAAGACACCCAAAAAGAGGGCGGAAGTCAAGGCAGAACGCTTGGATACCAAATGCGGGTCTTTCCCCCATATGAACGTGGAGGAGATCCTCAGCCGTCTCATCGGCAAAGAAGTCAATCTCGCCTGCCCGGAGTGCGGTGAAATTCATCTGACAGCGGAAGAGGCCGAACACGCCAAGAAAAAAAAGCTTTCCGAAACGCCTCGATTCAAAAAAATCAAACAAGAGGCCGAAGGCACAAAAAAATAGACCTATTGCGCTTCAACCGCGGCAATGGTGGTATCGAGCATCCGGTTGGAGTACCCCCATTCGTTGTCAAACCAAGCCTGAACCTTTACCAGACGTTTCCGGCTGACCCGGGTCTGATGAAGATCAATGATCGAAGATCTGGGATCGTGATTGAAATCGCAGGACACCAGGTATTCATCCGTGACCCCCAGGATGTCCTTGAGTTCTTTTTCTGACGCCTGCCTCAGAATACGATTCACGGTATGCCCATCCGTATCCGTATTGACAACCAGGGCGATATCCATAATGGACACATTAGTGGTGGGAACCCGGATGGCCAGGGTCTCAAATTTCC
>Ga0233425_10002836_pt1 | contig 32988 bp, 32 predicted proteins | sample Watercolumn_Towu_2_FD_181712 | JGI IMG/M metagenome (GOLD analysis project Ga0233425, IMG submission 181712) | Freshwater microbial communities from Lake Towuti, South Sulawesi, Indonesia - Watercolumn_Towuti2014_140_MG | ecosystem: Environmental > Aquatic > Freshwater > Lake | place... | reverse complement strand
CAGTTGTGGGGATGGACGTGGATGATCCGGAAAAAACCCATACCCGGCATCCTTCTGCAAGCGATCCTTTTTCGGCGCTTGCATTTAAGCTTATTCACGATCCGTTCGTAGGGCAGCAAACCTTCATCCGTGTGTTCTCCGGAACATTGAAAAGCGGCATGCCGGTCGTCAACTCAACAAAGGATAAACCGGAAAGGATAGGAAGGATTTATAAGATCCACGCTAAAGACCGTGAAGAAGTGAAGGAGGCTGGACCGGGTGATATCGTTGCCCTCATCGGCATGAAATTCACTAAAACCGGTGACACTCTTTGCGAGGCGGGTCACCTGCTGCACCTTGAATCCATCCACATCCCTCCCACCGTGATCGAAATGAAGATCACTCCCAGAAAGCGGAAAGACCAGGAAAAACTGGGCGAATCACTTGCCAAGCTGGCGAATGAGGATCCTTCGTTCAATGTAAGGTTCGACGATGAGACTGAAGAAACGGTGATTTCAGGAATGGGTGAGCTTCACCTTGAAATCATTGTCGACAGGCTCAGGCATGAATTCGACGTAGAAGTAGAGGTTGGCGCCCCTGCTGTGGCATTCAGGGAAACCATCAATCTCGAAACCGAAAGCAACTACAAGCATGTGAAGCAAACCGGCGGCAAGGGTCAGTTTGCGCATACACTTATCCGGATCGAACCGAATGAGGGTAATGGTTACGAATTCATCGATAAAATCAAGGGTGGAGCTATCCCTGCAGAGTATGTCCCGTCAGTGAATAAAGGAATTATGAAAACCCTTGAAAAGGGTGTGCTTGCAGGATTCCCGATTGTCGATGTGAAAGTGGTGCTTCTCGATGGCGGATTTCATCCTGTGGACTCATCCGATATGGCATTCCAAACCTGCGCATCTGTCTGCTTCAGGCAAGGATTCCTGAAAGCGAATCCTATCCTGCTTGAACCCGTAATGAAGATCGAGATCAATACGCCCGACGATTACATCGGTAATATCGTCGGCGACCTCAATAAGCGGCGCGGTAAAATCGAGTCGATGCGGCGACACCGGAAAGGATCGCAAAAGGTAAACGGGATTGTGCCGCTGATGGAGATGTTCGGTTACGCAACGCAACTGCGCAATATTTCGAGCGGCAGAGCAAACTATTCGATGGAGTTCCACAAATACCTGCCCCTGACAAAAGCCATTCAGGAAGAAGTCCTTAATAGACTGGAAAAAGAACAGAAAGGTAAGTCATAACTGTTGTTAATTTTGCATCATCCATTTATGAAGGCGCTCAGAATTACCGGTAATTACTTGCTTCTTGCAGTCATCCTTTTACAGGGAGTGTCAAGGATTTTTCACGAGCACGACAACTCCGTGCAAATGAACAGTCGGCTTCACGATATTCCGGCATACAATGACAAATGCCAGGTTTGCGATACCGAATTCACTATTTTTAATAATATCATCAAAACAGGATCAGGACAAAAAATCAACTTTACCGATAAGGAATTTCCTAAGGTTCCTGAGCGTCCCATCCACAAGCAACAACTATTTACCTTTTCATTACGTGCACCTCCGGTTGCCTGAATATCCAGGGCAATCAGACAATAACTCAGGTAAAATAATAATTCACGGAAATAAATGAGAAGGATATGGTTTATTCTGCCGGTTATCATTTTTAGCCAGGCAATTGTAGCTCAAAACGAAATTTGGGGTAAAGTCACCGATACGGGTGGCATGGCTTTACCCGGCGCCGGAGTGTACATTCCCGAATCCCAGAAAGGCACCCTTACGGATGATGACGGCAGCTATAGAATGAATGGTCTCGCAAACGGCAAATTCAAAGTCCAGTACTCGATACTCGGGTATACAACCCGTGTGGAAACCATCGAACTCGATCATTCTTCAACGGAGCTGAATATCGTCATGGAACCCTCACCAGTTGAAACGGAGGGTATCGTGGTAACCGGCGGTTATAACACGACTCAGCATGAAAATTCCTTTAAAATAGATGTGCTTAAAGCTGCCGGATTTAAAACGACCGGCTCCCACAACCTGACCGGGATTCTTACTCAGGTTCCTGGAATCGACATGATATCCAAGGGTCCGGGTATATCCAAACCGGTTATCCGGGGTCTCTCGATGAATGACATCCTGGTTCTGAACAACGGGGTAAGGATCGAAAATTACCAGTATTCAGACCATCATCCGCTGGGCATGGATGAAGCCGGTGTGGAGACTGTTGAGATCATCAAGGGTCCTGCATCCCTCCTTTATGGCTCGGATGCCATTGGTGGAGTGATCAACTTCATTAAAGAAATGCCGGCACCTGTCGGCTATGCCGAGGGTAATTATGAAATTGGAATTTTTTCTGGAACAAAGGGTATCGAGACCCGGCTTGGCGTGAAAGAAGCTTCTAAAAATATATCAGGCGGCTTACAGGCATCCTTCTCGTCACACGCCGATTTCAGGCAAGGGGGCGGGCAGTTTGTTCCGAACTCAAGGTTCAATGAGCGATCGGTTCATGGAAACACAGGTTATGTCAATAAGTTCGGAGCATTTAAAATTTATTACGATTATTCTCATCAAAGCCTTGGTTTGAGTGAGGAAGAAGCAATTGATGCGGTTGAGCCTGGGAAGCGGAAGAATGAGATATGGTATCAACAATTCGAAAATCACATGATCTCATCCCAAAACAAAGTTTTCCTTAACGGTTACAAGCTGGAAGTGAATGCAGCCTATCAGAATACAGCGCTTAGTCATTTCACCGACACCGATGAGGCAGAGATCCAGATGGCGTTGGGAACACTTACGTGGGAGTCCAGAATTTATTTTCCATCCGGCAGGAATTCGGAGTACATAGCAGGCGTACAGGGTTTTCATCAGCACAATAAAAATATCCGCAACCGCCCTACCATACTTCTGCCCGATGCTCAAACAGATAATTATTCCGCATTCGGTTTGATACATCATGCTTTCACAGCTAAATTTCACCTGCAGGCTGGTCTCAGGTATGATGCGCGAACGATAGGAACCCGGGCTGCCGGTTCGCCGGGAAACGAAGATTATCGAACTCCGCTGAACAGGAGTTTCGGGAGCTTCAGCGGGTCGGCTGGCGCAACATTCAATGCCTCTGAGAAATTATTATTCAGAGTAAATTTTTCCAGGGCTTTCCGCAATCCGAACCTTGCCGAGCTCACTTCAAATGGGTTACACGAAACCCGTTACGAACTGGGTAATTCCGGTTTGGTTCCGGAAATTGCCTTTGAATCTGACCTGAGCATGCATTATCATACCCGGAACCTGACTTTCGATATTGCCGGCTTTTACAACCGGATTTCACACTATATTTTTATTTCACCTACGGTCGATACTTCTGCCGATAGTTACCTGATCTACCGTTATTTGCAGTCGGATGCCCGGCTGCTTGGAGCTGAGTCAGGCTTGCACATTCACCCAAAGCCGATCGAATGGCTGCACTTTGAAGCGAGCTATGCGATAGTGGTGGGAGTTAAGGACAATGGTGAGTATTTGCCGTTCATTCCAGCCGGCAGACTAAACTTTGAACTGCGCATTGATCACAAAAAATTATGGTTATTGCATGACTTGTTTATCAAAATATCTCCTGCTTTTACTTTTGAGCAGAATCATCCGTCACCCGAAGAGGTTCAAACTTCCCGGTTCACTTTGATCAATGCAGGAATCGGCTCAGAAATAATTCTGGGCAGACAGCATATTTCCTGGGCATTTTGTGTGAATAATGTTTTCGATACAAAATATTTCGATCATTTATCCACCCTGAAGGAGGTTGGATTTTTCGATCCGGGGAGGAATATTTCGCTGAACCTGAGAATACCTTTTGTAATAAAAAATTTGCCGGAAGAGCCAGATTAGAATTTATTACAAGAATCGTATGATTTCTTCCAGAGGTTTTCTTTTTTCCGTGTGCCGCTGCCTGTCAGCCTGAACATCAGGGAAACCCAGTGGCAGGAAAACAACAGGTTCGAGATGCTGAGGCAGATGGAATAGCTGGATTGTCTTCTGCTTATCGAAGTTACATACCCAGCAGGTTCCCAGTCCGCGGTCGGTGGCGGCAAGGGTCATGTGGTCGGCGGCGATGGCAACATCGATATCGGTGTGATCTTTGCCATCGGCACGTTTCCATCCCTGGCTGTGATCGCCGAGAAGGATAATGACAACCGGCGCTTCCTTAAACCAGTCGCGGTGATAGGTCTGATGGATTTTCTCCAAAGCTTCCTTTTCCCTCAGAACCAGGAACTGCCAGGGCTGGTAATTCACGGCAGAAGGTGCAGTGCGCCCGGCTTCAAGAACATAATTCAGATCCTCCTCCGGCACCGGATCGGGCTTATATTTGCGGACGGAGAAGCGGGATTTAGCGAGATCGAGAAATGACATATCTTTATTCTCCTTTTAAAATAATTCTATTCGGGATATATTGATTATATCGTCCATGTCGTCAGTCCCTGGGTCGTGAATTCGTAACGCTTGGATTCACCTCCGAATTTCTTCAGGGATTCGATGACCTTCGGTCGGGAGTTGTTCGGACAATAAAAGAAAATAAATCCGCCACCGCCGGCGCCGGAAATCTTACCGCCCGTTGCGCCATTATCCATGGCGGTTTGGTAAATCTCGTCGATCAGCGGATTGGTAATTCCCTGTGCCATCAGCTTTTTATTTTGCCAGCCGAAATCGAGGATTTCACCGATCTTATCCAGTTCACCTTTAAGAATAGCTTCTTTCATCATTATCGCTTGTTGCTTAAGCCGGTGAGTTGCTTCGAGGGTAGTTTCATTTTTTTCCAGGATATTTTTTTTCTGGGCTTCGATGATTGCCGAAGACAACCTGCTGGTCTCAGTATTGTAAAGGACAAGGTTAAACGCAAGTTCGTTGAGAATTACAGGCTTTATCCTGAGCGGATTGACAATAACCTTATCATCTTTATAAAATTCCATAAAGTTTACGCCGCCAAAAGTTGCCGCATATTGATCCTGTTTGCCGCCTGCCATTTTCAGATCGATCCGTTCAATTTCATAAGCCAGGTGAGCTAGGTCATATTCCCCGAGCGGTAACTGAAGCCATTCAACAAATGCACCGAGAATAGCCACTGCCAGCGTAGAGGAGGTTCCTAATCCCGATCCAGCCGGAGCATCAACAAAAGTGGTGAGTTCAAAGGACAATGGCTTTTCAGCATAGTCCCTGACAATCCTGTTGTAAATTCCTTTCGCTAAGGTGAATTCATCATCGATCGGCAGAAGGGATTCCGGCTTGTATTCTTTGCGGGTTGCTTTGTCGATTGAATTCAGGATTAGCTTATCGTTTGCCAGTGGCTGAATTGTTGCATAGGCATACATACTGATGGTTGCATTGAGTATGGCTCCTCCGTACAAATCGGAGTACGGGGCTACATCTGTTCCGCCGCCTGCCAGCCCAAGCCGCAATGGCGCTTTGCTTCTGATGATCATGAAATTACATTTAACGCAATATCGTTACCGAACCTTTTTTTACCAGGTAGTTGCCCTGAATTCCGGTGCAATTATATTTAATTATCCAATAATAAACGCCATCCGTACAGTTTTGACCATTGTAAGTTCCGTCCCATTCGAAAAAAGGATTGTCAGATTCATACACAGGGTTTCCCCAGCGGTCGAAAACTACCAAAACGAATTCCCTGATAAACGGATAACTGATTCTGAAAACCGGATTCTGATCGTCACCATTCGGGGTAAAAACACGGGGAACCTTGAAATCGCAAGCCACCGGCTCAATGATAATGGTGTCTGAGGCATAGCATCCAAATTCATTGGAAACCTGAACCCAGTATTCACCTGCATTATCAACGATAATTTCATTTTCTCCCGATCCATTGGACCATAAAATATTGTCGAAATGATGATCCAGCACGAGGTGGAAAAAGAAATCCTCTGAGGTAAGGGAATCAAGAAGAATATTTACTTCCGGAAGCGGATTGACCGTGATGATCATATCTTTTGAAACCGTATCGCAGTCGTTATAAATCCAAACCTTGATTTGTCCGGGCAGGAATGCATAATAAACAGAATCATCGCTTCCGTCATCCCACAGATACTTAAAACCATCACCAATTCCGGCATCGAGCATTAAAGTATCACCCTGGCAGATAGTATACTCATCCAGGAACCCGGGCAGGTATGGAACCTCATGCATTCCGATAGTGATTGTATCAGACTTAAGGCATGCCTTGTTTTGAATTGAATCGGTAACCTGCACCCAGTAGGTTCCCGGAATATCTGTCGAAAAGGATGAAATTCCTGAATATTCAGGTAAATTCCAGAAATAGCCTTGATGGGTCTGTCCTGCATTGATATCAATAAAGGTTCCCGGACAGATCAAAGTGTCGTTCCCAAGATCAAGATCAACATAATGATAAGAAACGTTAACTTCGTCCGATGCTGTACAGTTATTCAAATCCAGCACATTAACCACGTATAATCCGGGCTCGGTAACCAAGTACTGATTTCCGGAAGAACCATCACTCCAACTGTATTCAATAAATCCCTGTCCGGCATCAAGAATTAAATTTTCACCTTCGCACAAAATTGTATCATTTCCCAATTCTAAATTTATCTGCGGGAAATAACCGATATAAACAGAATCAGTGATAGTTCCGCAATCACTTGTTACCGAAACCCAATAAAGACCGGGATTCTGAACCAGAAACTGAGGATCGGTAGAACCATCCTGCCAAAGGTAGGTTTCAAATCCATCACCGGCATAAAGTTGCAGTTCCTGACCATGACAAAGGGTTGTATCAGAACCTAAATCAAGCTGGTTGAGTATATCCGGAATAAATTCAACATTGATGGTATCCGAAGCTTCGCAGTCATTCCCATCATGAACGGTAACCCAGTACTGACCTTGTTCTACAACTGTCACTGTTGTTCCTGTGGTTCCATCATTCCATAAATATTGGGAGAAACAATCCCCGGCATTAAGTACAATACTTTCACCCTCACATATTGCAGTGTCATTTCCTAAGTTTACATGACAATAGTAATTAACCTCAATCTCAGGCCACAATTCAGGATCGAAATGGTCACTTGAAGCAAAGGTGAGGCTCCGGTATGTCTCTTCTGTAACCATTTTAAGCTGAAAACCAAAACTATTCTCCTGATCATTTATCATATCCTGAACAAGATTAGTAACATCAATATCAATATAATCCTGTGAAGTTGAAGTGCTGGGTGGTAGATACACCTGATTTTCCAGTGTAACTGCCGGTTGGGTCGGCCATATCACAATGGTCTCATTCCAGGCTTCCACGATCCTACGTAACCATGCGTCATTATCGCCTCCATGACCTTCATGCCCACAAAAAGGATTGTAGAAGAAACTCAAATAGGCAGATTCAATATCTGATTCGCAAGCAATCGAAGATAAATCAAATTCTATCAGGGTTCGTATAATACCAAAATTTCCCTGGTACGTCCATGCTGCGGCAATAATGCTTTGATCGTTTCCCAAATTTGTAAACTCCAGGTATGAATGCACCATCGCATCTTTTCCTTGAGGACCTGGTTTTAAGGACAATGTTGTCTGTGAAACAGAAGGTTTTATTAAACCAAGACTTACAATCAGAAGCAAGTGAGGCGTTATATGTCTTATGTCTTGCAACATAAAATCAGGTTATCAATGAAGTAATCTTTTCAATACTTTCCAGCAAGTTGTCCCATGAATACTTTGCCTTTTCTATTTTTATATTATTTACAAAATCCTTTTCTTTCTTAGCCGAATAAAATCTATTGATTGCTTCTGCGATTTTCAAAGGAGAAGGGCTGACAACATAACCTACTTTACCATCGGGCACAATTTCTGCCAGTCCGCCAACATCGGTTGTTATCATTGGCTTATTGAAATGATATGCAATTTGCGTTACGCCGCTTTGGGTTGCATTTTTGTAAGGCTGTACCACAACATCGCAGGCACAGAAATACTTAGCAACATCCCGATCGGGGATAAAATCAGTCATCAGCACCAGGCTTTCTTTCAAATCATTATTTTCAATAATTTCTAAGTAGGGCTTTGAATCAGTATAGAATTCACCTGCCACGATTAGTTTTACTTGAAGATCTTTGACTGTGGATTTGCTCATGGCTTCGAGTAGAATATCAAGTCCTTTGTAATCCCTGATAAATCCGAAAAACAGAATGTATGAAGTATTATCCTCCAGGTTCAGAAGTCTTTTGGCTTCAGATTTTTCAATTACCTCACCAAAATTATCATAAAGCGGGTGGGGGCAAAAAAGTTTCGGTTTTTTAAGGTCAAAGGTTTCGAGATCATCAAGAACCGTCCTGGACATGGCGATAAAACCCTGGACACTTTTAACCCAGTATTTTCCAAACAATCTGTCTCCCGGTCTTTTTTCGTGTGGGACGATGTTATCAATAATCGAAATTACCCTGGAATGCTTGTTTTTCCTGATTATCCTTGCGATGGTTCCAAGGCATGGCGCCATAAATGGAATCCAGAATTTAATAATAACAAGATCGGGGGTTTGCCGCTTTATCTCACCTCCGACTTTAATCCAGTTCAGTGGATTGATTGAATTGATCTTTACTTTTATTTTCAGATCGGATCGTGGAGGCTCCGAGGAATATTGCGTCTTACCAGGGAAAAGCATTGCTGGATATTGCAGGCTAAAAGTATAAATTGTGACATTGTCGCCCCTGTTTTGATATGCCCTTGCAAGTCTTTCATTATAGGCTGACAGTCCGCCTCTCAACGGGTAAGCCGAACCGATGATGATCACTTTCCTTTGGGTCATAACCGAAATTGCTAAAATTACTGACTTCCCTCAAATCCTGTTTTTTGTCTTACCTGGTATGAATTCCGCTCTGTACTATTCCTTGAGATCATTTCAGCCAAAAAACCTGTCACAAACAATTGGGATCCTATGATCATCGCAAGTAATCCGAAATAGAACAACGGTCGTTCGGTCATTTTGTATGCCTCAAAGAAGAATTTTGCAACAGTAAGGTAAATTCCGACTACCAATCCGAAAAAGAAAAGAATGGTTCCCAGGGTTCCGAAAAGATGCATGGGTCGCTTGCCGAATTTCGAAATAAAGCTAATGGAAAGCAGGTCGAGAAAACCCTTGATGAGCCTTTCCAGTCCGAATTTGGTGACTCCGTATTTACGGGCACGGTGCATCACGATTTTTTCCCCGATCTTATGAAAACCAGCCATTTTCGCGATCACAGGAATATACCGGTGCATTTCGCCGTACACTTCTATGTTTTTGATCACATCGTTGCGGTAAGCTTTTAATCCGCAATTAAAGTCGTGGATTTTAATGCCCGATATCCAGCGTGTAGTCCGGTTGAAGAATTTGGAGGGAAGTGTTTTTCCTATCGGATCATGACGCTTCTTCTTCCACCCCGACACAACATCGAATCCTTCTTCCTTTATCAACCTCAACATCCCGGGAATTTCGTCAGGGCTGTCCTGCAGATCGGCATCCATTGTTATAACTACCTTACCTGAAGCAGCTTCGAATCCCTGGTTCAGAGCTGCAGATTTACCATAATTTCTTCTGAACCGTATTCCTTTCAGATTCGGGTTGTTCCTGGCAAGGACTTCGATGGTATTCCATGAATTATCGGTACTTCCGTCATCGACGAAAATAATTTCGTAATGCTCAATCCGGTTCTCTTCGCAGACTCTTTTTATCCAGTCGGTAAGCTCGGGAAGCGATTCTTCCTCATCAAAAAGCGGAACTACGATAGAAAGTTCAGTCACGGAGCGGTTATGCATTTACTTCGAGCGATTTATCTTCTTTTTTAACGAAGACAGAAATGATCAGTGCAAAAATTACAGAGAAAAGAATATCGGCGAGAAGGACCCAAACAGCCATCATCACAGGATTCATGAATGCTCTGGTCATTTTCATAGCCCGTGCGAGGTCCTCATCAGAAATGTCAGGCTGCCTCTGAAGCAGCGATTCTTCCGCTTTTTCAAGGATCGGAGCAGTATATTCATCTCCAACAAAGGACATAAATACGAGGGTAAAAATTGCTGATATCAATGCGGTGAAAAGACCTGTGAGGAAGCCAACCGAAAAACTGTTCCCGTAAGTGATGAATCCTTTCAGGTATTTGTCGCGATAGGCAATGCTCGAAAGGATAATTCCACCAAGCAAAACAGCGTAGCTGATGTAGCCGGGCCATTTTTCGATAAAGAGGTTGAGAACGTAAATGATCAGGGATAAAATGATGAGCACAACGCCGATATAAACGCCGTACATAAAGGCATGCTTCCATGCCGGATAGGTCTGATTTTCCATGGTAACTTTTTTTTATTTGTAAAGAACAAAGGTAGAAAATAATTCAGGATAATATTCTGACCCCATTAAATGCAAGAGAGAAAAAATATATTTTTGCGGCGGGTAAGTCTGATACGACCAGCTCCTGCTGAACTCCCCCAGGACCGGAAGGTAGCAAGGGTAGGCGGTAGAGCGGTGCGATATACGGGCTTGCCCTTTTTTGTTTGCAGCATTTAATGCGGCAGGAATATTGCAGGTTAAAACACCTGACCATTCGTTTCATTTTTTTCTAAAACCCACTTAAAACAATTGCAGTTCTCACTAAATTTAATCCCGTCAGTTAAAAATTTTGGTCTATCAAAAATAAAATTGATCTCCGAGTATAGTAATGGATGAAATTAAATAATTATCATTGTACAGATAATTTGTGCTTAGAGATCGCATGCTAAAAGAAAAATCGCCCAGTACATTTTCTGAGTTCAGAAAAAGCCTTAATTTATTCGACTCGACGGCTATCGTCATCGGTTCGATGATCGGTTCCGGAATTTTTATTGTCAGCGCCGACATGGCAAGGACAATGGGTTCGCCAGGCTGGCTGATGATGGGCTGGCTGGTGTCGGGCTTAATGACCATTATTGCCGCCGTCAGTTATGGCGAGCTTGCCTCGATGATGCCGAAAGCAGGCGGAATTTATGTCTATCTCCGGGAAGCATTCAATCCCTTAAGCGGTTTTCTCTATGGATGGACTCTGTTTCTTGTCATTCAGACGGGATCGATTGCGGCGGTTGCAATGGCATTTGGCAAGTTTCTCGGAGTGATCATTCCCTGGATTTCGGAAGAAAATATCTGGCTTGATTTCGGATTCCTGAAATTTCACACGGTTCATATCATTGCTATCGCCTCAATCCTTTTCCTTACCTGGATGAACACCCGGGGAATCCGCACAGGCAAATACCTTCAGAATTCCTTTACCTATACCAAACTTCTGGTTCTTTTCCTTTTTATCATCATCGGGCTGATATTCGCCAAAAGCACAGGCTTCATTGTCGAGAACCGGAAAATTTTCTGGGATGCGGTGCAAGCGAATGGCGATGAGCAGGTGCATCTCAGCGGCTTTGCTTTGGTTGCGGTTTTCGCCACTTCACTGGTTGGTTCGCTGTTCACCTACGATGCCTGGTACAATCTCACTTTTACCAGCGGCGAGGTGATCAATCCGAAACGCAATGTGCCTTTGGGTATGGCATTGGGCACGATGATCGTGATGGTGGTTTATATGCTCACGAACCTGGTTTACATCTATGCTCTTCCTTTAAGGGGAAATCCGGAAGGCGCCGGTGTTATCGAACAGGGTATTCAGTACGCTGCCAACGATCGGGTCGGGACTGCCGCCATGAGTGGAATTTTCGGGGATTACACGGCGGTGATCATGGCAGCATTCATTGTCTTTTCAACATTCGGCTGCAATAACGGTCTCATCCTTACGGGAGCCAGGGTATATTATGCCATGGCAATCGATGGATTATTCTTTTCGAAGGTTGGAAAGCTGAACGGCAAAGCTGTACCGGCTAACGGGCTGATTTTCCAGGGAGTGTGGGCTTCGGCGCTGTGTCTTTCGGGAACCTACAGCAACCTGCTGGATTATGTAATTTTTGCCGTGCTTATTTTTTTCGTACTAACCATCAGCGGCATCTTTGTTCTCCGCATAAAGCGCCCCGACTCCGAAAGACCCTATAAAGCCCTCGGGTATCCGGTCGTTCCCGGACTTTATGTAATCATGGCGGCGTTCATCCTGATCATCCTTTTGATTTATAAACCAATGTACACCTGGCCAGGCTTGATCATCGTGCTGCTTGGGGTGCCGGTATATTATCTTTGGAAAAGGAAGAAATGAGGGTTTCAGGTTCCATGTCCGGGGTTCAGGGTTCAGATGTCGGGATTTAGCAATATCAAACGTCTACATCTAATATCAAACCTCTAAAATCTAAATTCTCATATCTCTTTTCACAACTCTTATGTCTCATATCTCACTATAGGCACAAGACTTCATGCTTTAGATTTAACCTTCCGGTAATGTTTCCAGAAGAACCAGACGCCGGCGAGGACGAGTAAACCTAAAACGATCAGGTCAATGGTATGACCGTAATTGAGGAGGAGATCCCAGCCAGCCTGACCCCATTTTACTCCCGTCCAGGTGAGGAAGGCATTCCACATTGCTGCGCCGATGACAGTGTAAACCGAGAATTTCCAGATGTTCATTTTTCCAAATCCTGCGGGGATTGAGATGAGGTGACGGACAACGGGGATGAAACGGCAGATAAAAATGGTAAGATCGCCGTGCTTGTTGAAATATTTTTCACCGGCTTCGAGGGCTTTGCGGTCGAGAAGGAAATATTTGCCGAACTTTTCGATAAAAGGTCTGCCGCCGTATATGCCGATATAATAGGAAATGAGAGAGCCGACAATGCTTCCCAGGGTACTTGAAACGATGACGCCTGTGTAGCTGAATTTGCCCTGCGAAATGAGCAAGCCGGCTGGCGGTAAAACGGCTTCGCTGGGAACGGGAAAGATCATACTTTCCATGGTCATGAGGATGAACACGCTGAAGTAGCCTGTGGCTTGATAGAAACTGAGCATGTTTTCGGCTAAGAAATGAGTGATTCCCATAGTATTGTTTTAAGCGGGCAAAAATAGAGTTTTATCCGAAAACTCAATTTGTCGCCATCAAATGGCTTTACCGTGTAAATCGAAACAAATGTTTTACATTTGCACGGTAAAATTTTAAATATGTATTATCATCGGATGCTTGAATCTGCTGTACGCAAAGGATTGGAAAACAATCCTGTTGTTGCTATCCTCGGTCCAAGGCAGTGCGGTAAATCAACCCTCGCCAAACACATTGCAGCCCAAACCAATAAAGAAGTAACCTATCTCGATCTGGAGCGACCGATGGATTTGCAAAAACTGGAAAATGCCGAATGGTTTTTGAAAAAACAAAAAAATAAATTAATTTGCCTGGATGAGATTCAGCGTAAACCCGACTTGTTTCCTTTGCTACGCAGCCTTGTTGATGAATGGGGTGGCAACTATCATTTCCTGATTTTGGGTTCAGCATCAAGGAATCTGATTAAACAAAGTTCTGAAAGCCTGGCAGGCAGGATTTCATTTAAACAGCTTACTCCATTTGTAATGCAAGAACTGCCGGAGGGTCTCACACAGGAAGATTATCTGGTGAGAGGGGGTTTCCCAAGAAGTTTATTAGCGCCGGATGATGATGTCTCTTTCGAATGGCGGGAAGACTTTATTACTACTTTTCTCGAAAGGGATTTATTGTTGTGGTCAGGTTTTTCAACCACGACCATGAGAAAATTATGGCAAATGCTGGCTCATCTGAACGGGCAGATCATTAATTACGCAAACCTGGGAAATGCACTTGGAGTAAGCCAAACAACAACCAGAAACTATGTGGAATTGCTTGCTTCGACGTTTATGTTAAAGCTTTTGCCGCCATTTTTAGCCAATACCGGCAAACGATTGGTTAAAACTCCAAAAGTTTATCTGACCGATACGGGCATTGCCAATGCATTGCTGGGTGTCGCTGATTTCAACCAACTAACGGGTCATCCGACTATTGGAGCTAACTGGAAAACCCTTGTTTTAGCAAACCTGACCGCAACTTTTCCGGGATATAATTTTTATTTTTACCGTACCGGACATGGCGCAGAAATAGACTTCATTCTCGAAAAGCACGGGAGAATTGTTTGTGTTGAGTGCAAATCGAGCCTTACGCCTAAATTAGTTAAAGGAACCTTTACTGCCATAGATGATATTCATCCGGAATTCACACTCGTCATTTCTCCCGTGGATGAAGGATGGCAAGCAAAGCCAGGAATTGAAGTTGTGAACCTGAGGGAGGCGATTCAGAAAATTAAAGAAATTTTAGACTAAACCGCTTTTTCCTTTTCTATAAATACTTGATTGATCGAAAAAAATAAGTCCTGAATGCTGCACAAACCTCCAGTATTTTAGCTAATTTCCCACAGACCATTTGTAAAAACTTTTTTCGGTGTCATCTTATTTCCTGATAAATCTTACCAGTCAATAGTAATTAGAATATCATTCCTGTACTTGCGAAACTTTATACTTTAATATATCTGCTAATAATTTCATCACCCAATCAATTACCGTAAATATTTGAATGTTTAATTTAGCCGCTAAATTTTTTATTTGAACGCAATTCAACATATCGTCTTCATCGGTTCCGGCAATGTAGCCACTCATCTGGGTTTAGCCATTCAAAAAACCGGCAGGAGCATTGTGCAGGTTTACAGCCGGACGGAAGCATCAGCCATGCATTTGGCAGGATTACTGAATGCGGATTTTACCTGCGTCATGGAAGATATCCGCCGGGAGGCAGACCTGTATATTATTGCAGTTAGCGATGATGCTCTGAGTGAAATTGCAGAAGATCTTAATTTAGATCAAAAAATGGTGGTTCATACTTCCGGCTCGCTTCCGATGGATATTTTAAGGAAATCGTCTCAAAACTATGGTGTTCTTTATCCTTTGCAGACTTTTTCGAAATCCCGGGAGATCGATTTTTCAGTCATTCCGCTTTGCATTGAGGCTAATTCGAAAAACAACCTGCATCTGCTGGAGCATTTTGCAAGGGAACTATCCCACAAAGTGGAGCCGATAGATTCGGAGACGAGGAAGATTCTGCATCTGGCTGCAGTGTTTGCCTGCAATTTCCCTAATTTTATGTATCACATTGCTGCTCAAATCATGGCAGATCATGGTCTTCAATTTGAATTGCTGCGACCACTGATTTTGGAAACGGCTGTGAAAGTCCAGGAGTTAAAACCCGAAGAAGCACAAACCGGACCTGCCAGGAGACGGGACGAAGAAATTATGAAGAAGCATATTCGTTTACTGAAAAAATTTCCGGAATTTCAGAAAATTTATAATATGCTAAGTGAAGGGATTCAGGGAAAAGCAAAACCATTTGAAATTTATGAATGATGAGATATCGGAATGCGGGAAGACGGAAATTTGCAGTTGGCAGTCCGCAGTTGGCAGACGGCAGTCGGCAGTATCAACTCTACGCCCATATCGAAGCGGAGCGAACCTGCCAGCAGCAGGCTGGGAACCCGCCGATGGCGTGGGCTCATGCCCTTCTATATACTATGCACTAGATAATCAATATTCACTATGAGCAATTATAAAAGCCTGTTAAAAAGCGTCACGACTTTCATATTCGATTACGACGGTGTATTGACCGACGGGACTGTAATCCTTCAGGCTGATGGAGATGCCCTGAGGACTGCGTATGTTAAAGACGGCTATGCATTACAATTGGCGGTGAAAAAAGGATTTAACGTTGCCATCATTTCGGGGGGCAGTTCTGCTTCCATGATCAAACGGTTCGAGATATTAAGGATCAGAGATTTTTTTCTCGGCGTGGAGAACAAACTGGAGAAATTTCATGAATACATGAAAGAAAGAAAAGTAACCGCCGACAAGGTTTTGTACATGGGTGACGACATCCCGGATTTCAGACCGATGAAGGAAGCGGGGGTTCCCTGCTGTCCTGCTGACGCCGCGCCAGAGATCAAAGCCATTTCGAAATATATTTCATCTTTCGGAGGCGGCAAGGGTTGCGTGAGGGATGTGATCGAACAGACTTTGAAAGTGCAAGATAAATGGATGACGGAGGATGGATTTAGATGGTAGGAACTGGTTCATGGTTCAAGGTTCCAAGTTTCAGGTTCCAAGTTTCAGGTTTGCCAAGAGGATTCGGTTACTGCCTGACGGAATTCACAGTTCTTTCACCTTTATCTTAGATTTTTTTTCCTGAAGTTTTTTTTTACTTGGGATTTGGTGTTTGGAATTTTAACCTTTTTTTTTAACCAAGTTTGGAATTTGGAGTTTTTTTAATTTTGGGATTTCTAAAAATCATACGGATACCGAACCTGCTGATCATCATTCTTACGCAGTACCTGTTGAGGATATGCATCATCGGGACGTTTTATAGCATCAGTGCCGCCAAATCCTCATTCGGTCATATCGATTTCGTGCTGCTGGTGATTTCGACGGTTCTCATAGCCGCAGGCGGATATGTGATCAACGATTATTTTAATGCCGAAACCGATAAAGTCAACAAACCGTCAAAAATGGTGATCGGTACAAGCGTTGAACCAGCAACAGCTTACAAATATTACTGGATACTCACCCTTACCGGAAATATTCTCGGATTTTATATTTCATTCCGGGTACACTATTTCCTGCTGGGTTTTATTTTCCCGGCGATTTCGATGATGCTTTGGTATTATTCCACGCGCTACCAAAAGACTATATTGTGGGGAAACCTTGCTGTGTCCTTTCTTTCCGCTATGGTGATCCTGATCGTGTGGCTGTTTGAGTTTTTTGCATTGCGCGCAAATCCGATCGGCTACACCGAAGCGATGAAGCAACTGGAGCTGATCAGCGTGATCGTTGCAGCCTATGCTGTTTTTGCCTTCCTTACAACACTTATCCGCGAAATGATCAAGGACATTGAAGACCTGGAGGGAGATAGATCCGCCGGATTCAGGACGCTGCCCGTTGTGCTCGGAACCGGCAAATCAAAAGGAATTATCACAGCATTTGGAATTATGACCATGCTGACGCTTGGTTTGTGCCAGCTTTTATTATTCCGGATGCATCTGATGCTTGTCTTCTGGTATTTACTAATAGCTTTACAACCATCGATCCTTTATCTGATTTTTCAGGTGATGACAGCACGTTCAAAAACCGATTTTCACAATCTGAGTTCCGTTGCTAAAATAATCATGGTGGCAGGAATCCTGTCGATGCAGTTGTTTTATATCAGTTATTGATTATGATTCCCGAAAAACTAAAGCAGTTTAAGATCATCCTCGGATCGCAGTCGCCGCGAAGGAAAATGCTTTTGGAAGGGCTTGGTCTTGTGTTCGAAATTAAGCCGGTGGACGTGGATGAAAGTTTTCCGCCAAATTTAAGATATAAAGAAATAGCCGTGCATCTTTCAGAATTAAAAGCAAGGGCATTTGATATGGAAAACCTGTGCGAAAACTGCCTCCTTATCACGGCTGACACTATCGTTTGGAAGGACGATGCCATGCTTACGAAACCCAAGGACCAACTTGACGCCAGAAGAATGTTGCGGACGCTTTCGGGCGCCATGCACGAAGTGGTGACTGCTGTTACGCTTAAAACTACGACGAAGCTCAGAACATTCAGCGTCATCACGAAGGTCTGGTTCAAGGAGTTGTCCGACCTGGAAATAGAATATTACGTTGATCGGTTCAAACCTTTTGATAAAGCCGGAGCTTATGGCGCGCAGGACTGGATCGGTTATGTTGCAATCAGCCGGATCGAAGGTGATTATTTCAACGTGGTCGGACTTCCGGTGAATCAGTTGTGGATCGAACTTGAAAAATTCCTGAAATAACAATATGGAATTAGATGTTTTTCTGCATTGAACCCGCATCCGGTTATTCCATTGGATGCCCTTAAATAATCACAATTACCTATCTTTGCGCGAAATATAAATCAGAAATCTGACACAGAAATATGAGGAAGAAACCTTTGATTTTGGTCACGAATGATGATGGAATATATGCTCCCGGATTAAGGAAACTGATAGAAATTGCCCGTGAACTTGGACGGGTGGTGGTGGTGGCTCCGGATACTTCCATGTCGGGAATGTCGCATGCCATCACGGTGAAAGTTCCTCTTCGATTAAGAAAAATTACCGAAGAAAAGGATTATATCGAGTACAGCTGCAACGGGACACCGGTAGATGCAATGAAACTGGGTGAAAAGGTAGTGATTAACGGGAAACCCGATATTGTTCTTTCGGGCATCAACCATGGTTCAAATGCATCGGTCAACATCATATATTCAGGCACTATGGCTGCAGTACTCGAAGCCTGCATCGACGGAATTCCGGGAATAGGATTTTCGTTGCTCGATTATTCTCACAGCGCCGATTTTAGCGCGGTGGCGGATTATCTCAGGTTACTTATCAAGAACGTACTGATAAACGGGCTTCCGGTTGGAACTTGCCTGAACGTAAACATTCCTGCTGTTATAAGAGAAGAGATCAAAGGCATAAAAGTCTGCAGGCAGGCAAAAGGCAGTTGGGAAGAAAAATTCGATGCCCGTGTCGATCCTCATAACCGCGAATATTACTGGCTTACAGGTTTCTTTAAAAACGGAGATGCCGAAAAGGACACCGATTCCTGGGCTCTTGCCAATAATTATATCTCAGTTGTTCCGGTGCATGTGGATTTTACAGCTCATCATGTGATCCCCAGGGTAAAAAAATGGAAACTGGATGTTTAAGAAAGACCATTTTCTTCTTGGTGTGATTATCGGGCTGATCATGCCTGTCCTGATTGCTGCTTTGGTGTTTCTGATAAACTATTTGTTAGTCTCGGCAGCCATTACACAGGTTTACTTAGACAGGAAAGCCCACTACATGATGGGAATTGCAGGTAATCTGCTGCCGATCCGGTATTATTTCGTAAACGTCCAATTCGACAGGACAGGCAGGGGTGTAGTTCTGGTCACTTTTGTCCTGATACTGTTATTCTTCAGCGTCCTAAACAAGATTCTATGAAGTACTACATCATTGCCGGAGAAGCCTCGGGTGATCTGCATGCTTCGAACCTGATCAGGGCACTGAAGAAAGGGGATATATCGGCACAATTCAGGTGCTGGGGCGGTGACCTGATGCAAGAGCAAGGCGCTTACCTGGTAAAACATTACCGTGATCTGGCATTCATGGGTTTTTCCGAAGTTGCCGCTAACATACGGACGATAGTTAAAAATTTGCTGTTCTGTAAAGAGGATTTGGCAAAGTTCAAACCCGATGCTCTTATCCTGGTAGATTACCCGGGATTTAACCTGAGGATTGCAGAATTTGCCCATCGTACCGGATTCAAGGTCTTCTACTATATATCGCCGCAGGTTTGGGCGTGGAAGAAATCGAGGATTCACAAAATTCAGAAGTTTGTTGACAGGATGTTTGTGATCCTTCCTTTTGAGAAGGAATTTTATGCAAGGTACGGTTATCAGGTGGATTTTGTTGGTCATCCGTTGCTGGATATTATTGATTCACTTCCGCAGCCTGATAAGACCGCCTTCCGGCTGGCAAACGGCTTGACAGACAAGCACATTATAGCTCTGCTTCCCGGGAGCAGAAAGCAGGAAATCAGCCGGATTCTGCCATTGATGATTTCAGTCTTGCGTGAATTTCCAGGATTCCAGTTTGTGGTAGCTGGTGCGCCGTCAATCGAAAAGGGATTTTATCAGGATTTAATTGGTGATGCAGGTGCTGTTCTGGTTCTGAATCAAACCCACGCACTGCTGCAGAATTCATTTGCCGCCCTTGTGACATCGGGTACTGCAACACTGGAGACAGCGTTGTTCAACGTTCCGGAAGTGGTTTGTTATAAAGGTGGCAATATTTCGTACCAGATTGCCAGGCGGATCATCGACAAAAGCATGATCAAATATATTTCGCTGGTAAACCTGGTAATGGGCAAAGAGGTGGTAAAGGAATTGATCCAGAGTGAGCTTTCGACAGCCAACCTGGTAAGGGAATTAAACTATCTCATTTCGGATGAGAGCAGGAGAGAAAGGATTTTCAGGGATTATTTACAGCTTAAACAAAAGCTGGGTGGAGCAGGCGCATCGGAAAAAACAGCCACGCTGATTTTAAACCAGCTATCCTGATGAAATGCTTTAACCCAGCGCAATTATCCGAAACTCGCATGTCATGAAAGATAAAATCATCCTCATTACCGGCTCAACTGACGGGATAGGCAAGCAAACCGCCATCGATCTCGCTGAAATGGGCTCGGTAATTATCATTCATGGAAGGGATCAAGACAAAACCAGGAATACTGCTGATGAGATAAAGGGGCTTACGGGGAATGGCAACATCCATTATCTTACCTCCGATCTTTCGTCGCTGAAACAAGTGAAACTTTTGTCAGAAGAAATCCACGTGAAGTTTCAAAAGATCAACGTGCTTATCAATAATGCCGGGGTTTATGAGCACCGGAAAGTGGCAAGCCACGACGGCCACGAAATGACCTTTGCCGTCAACCATCTCGGTCATTTTTATCTTACACATTTGCTCAAGGACCTCATTCCCGTCAACAATGACAGCAGGATTATCAATGTTTCCTCGATGGCTCATGCAGGCAGCATCGACTTTGAAAACCTCCAGGGAGAAAAATACTACGACGGATACAATGCTTATTCCCTTTCGAAGCTATGCAACATTCTCTTTACCTATGAGGCTGCCCGGCGATTTCAGCCTAAAGGAATCACGGTTAATTGCCTGCATCCCGGAGTGATCCGGACAAAATTACTGAGAGCCGGCTGGGGACTGGGAGGTGCGCCTGTTCAATCGGGTTCAAAAGCAAGTGTTTATCTTGCAACTTCATCGGAGCTAAAAGGCGTAACTGGGAAATATTTTTCGAACAGCAGACCGGTTCATTCTTCAGGTGTTTCATACGACAGCTGTATCCAGCAACAGCTTTGGGAAATAAGCAAGGGATTGTGCGGGATCTAACCACCACAAACCGGTTTTGCAATGAATTTTCTAAACTTTTTAACCGGGTGGTTGTTTGTTTAGCATTCGAAAACAGGAAGAGACATGCCTGTGCTGAAAATACTGGTTTTTTTTGATTGTTCATTATCAAACTTTATAATATCATTACGGTTTAATTTTAATTCATTCTTTAACTATGAAAAATTCGATTTTGATCAGTTCAGTACTGATGCTGGCTTTTCAGCTTTCGGCACAGCGGATTTATTTTTGCGATAATTATACTTCGAGCGGTGAACCTATCGGGGCAAATACAAAATTGACTTGTCCTGCCGAGGGCGGCTATGTTTATGTACTTCTTAATAACGGCTCTTCGAATATACCTACTGACAAGGTTTACCTGTATGTCGACAAGCTTACGACAAGTGAGTACGTGCCGTTTGATGTAAAGGACATCAGCGCCGACAAATCCAAAAACTGGGTGGTGTACGATTACAAATTCGCATCTCCGGGCGATTACCGGATTACATTTAAGGATGCGAACATGAAGGAACTTGCAAAAGATTATGTCTCGCTGGTTCCCAAAGAAACCGAATCTACCAGTACTTCTGATGACGATTACATCGACTATGACGATCCGACCAGCATGTTCTATTACACGTATTCAACAGTGGAAGCCTGTGTCGGTATAGATACATACAGCGGAACCCCGAATACCGTTTCAACAGCCTTTACCATCGACCGTAACCTGGGTGGCAGGATATATTTTAAGATTAACAATCCCGGAAAGGACATTCACACCGACCAGTTTGTGGTTTACATCAACAAGAATGACGCTGCAGGTGTTTCTCAGACGTTTGATACCAAATATTACAGTGTAAACAGCTCTTCAAGGTCATGGGATTATTTCTATTATGATTTTTATTCCGACGGCGACTATACAATAAGTGTCTATACGAAAGATTTTGTGTTCATAAATACAACCACTATTAACCTAACTTACTCCAACTAATTCGTTTAAATTAGCTTTGGAAAATGATATAAGAACCGGCAAATGACTGGTTTTTTTGTCACAGGAAAATTCTCAAAGTATTTGATAAAATAATGCAACCATGAGCCATTACACCATGTCTGACCTCTGTAATTAATCTTGTTGGTTTAGAATTTTGATTTGTATCGAGATGGGAAGCAATACCGAAGAAAAATGGCATAAAGCCGGAATGAAGGTTATCAATAGTCACAGCGGGAAGAAAAAAGTGTATGAAACTTACCTGAAAAAAAATCCCAAATTAGCAGAAGAATATTTAAGGTTTATTTCCAGGCATCCGGACGCCGTTTATATCACCTGGGACAGTGTAAAAAGGAAATTCGTCGCCTGAGTTTCGGCAGCAATCCGCACTTTTCGTTACTGTTATTCACGGATCCTTCTACCGGCATATAGCCTGCCGTAAGAAGTGAAGTATTTCTAAAACCGGATCAATTCCACGGGTTAGCTTGCCCGATTGCCATAAATAAAGCCCCCCGATTGATTATCAGTGGTGAAAATGAATGACCGGGCATTCGTTAACATGTTCCACAGATGTGTTGCTTAATGCTTCGCCGTGTTTTCAGGATGTTTATAACCATCCTGCACTTGATACATCTCGAAATTTAATACAGGCTGACATCTACAATAAAATTTTTCGAAATGACTAATACCCGATAAAATGAAATTGGACTGATTTCATTTCTAATCAGTATTACTCCGGTATGCCGGTCTTTTAAATCTCCCACAATCCGCAACTGTTTTATTTTATCACTCATTCGCTAAAAGTGAACGGCAATAATCTTTGTTTCCTGGAGTTATTTGTGTCCCTGAAAGTGTGAGTAACTCCGTTGAAAACTTTATGAATGTCGGCATCAAAAACCCTTATTAACCGTGTTATTTTTGTGATAGGCTATGCTTTACACAGAAATAATAGGTTTTAACTGATAAAATTTAAGCTTATGAAAAAAATCATTGTCTGTTCAGTATTATTCTTCGGTATCACCGCCATTGCGGTATCGCAGGATTTAACCTCAAAGAACGGCGTACCCATTCTGCCACAGGAAGGTGAATGGTGTATCGGCGCCGATGCAGTTCCATTTTTTATTTATATGGGCAATTTCTTTAACGGTAACCAGGGAAATGGAGCACCTGATTTTGACTTTACCGGACCCTATCCAATGACCCTATATGTTAAACACATGGCTTCAGCTACCTGGGCAATGAGAGGGAAATTGCGGATTTCGTATAATGCTTTTACCGACAAAGAGTTCATCACTAAAGATGCTGAAACTCCTGATCCGGACGTAACTGTTGAGGACAAAGCAAAACGCTCAAATATGGACATAGTACTCGGAGCAGGTGCTGAAATGAGGAGAGGCAAAGGAAGGCTTCAGGGAGTTTATGGTGCTGAAGCGCTGATTATGTTCGGAGCCGGGAAGGATAAATTCGAATACGGAAATACCTGGGATCCCGATGTTCCTCATTTTGTCACCAATTTTGGCGACAATTATTTCATAGAATACGAAGGATTCATTACCGAAAACAAACAAGGAACTACATTTGGATTTGGGCTCAGAGGGTTTGTGGGTGTAGAATACTTCTTTGCACCTAAGATCTCCCTCGGTGGTGAGTTCGGATGGGGTCCCATGATCACGTCAGAGGGAAAAGGCAGCATGACTTATGAATTTGAAGATATCAATCAATCTACTGGTCAATCATTTATTAATAGCAGGACAATTGAATCAGGCGGAGAAAGCAACATTGGTTTGAATATGGACAACCTGAGCGGCGCAATTAATCTTTTATTCTACTTCTGAAAACCGATGTAAAAGACAAAAGGTTGTTCTGATGCTTTCAGGACAACCTTTATTATTTATAGCGCCGTAATAATCCGGGCTATCATTACTTCCGAACCAGGTCGATGAACACCGGTAGGTGGTCGCTGAAGCCACCCGAATATTTGAATCCATCATAGGTTCGGAAAGGCTGTTTGCCGAAATGAACCTTGTCTTCCTCAAGTAGAAATCCGGGAGCATAAATGTATGCGGAATCCGATGAAGCATGGAGAGAATGATCACTATCCAGCAGGTTTCCGGAGAGGATAATCTGATCTATTATACTCCAGTCTTCCCGGTATTTATTTGTACCGAGAACAGCATTTCTTTTATAGCTGCCCATCATATCAAACAAACACGTATCGCACCACTGAGATAACCCTGTTTTGGCTTTCAGAACCGACTGTATGCTTTCGTCCCAGGGTTCATCATTAAAATCTCCCATAATTACAACCTTCGGGTTCGTATCTGCGATGAACAGAGAATCTACAACATTCCTGAGAACCGAAGCGGTGAATAACCTTTTCGGTTTCGATTCCTCATATCCTCCAAGACGGGAGGACCAATGATTTATAAAAAAATGCAGGGTGTCATATTTACCCACAACTCCCTTGACATATAGGATGTCCCTGGTTTTCGAATCCGGATAGTCCGGGAAACAGACGGAAACAGGATGGCAGTGTAAGGGAAGGAACACGTCTTGGCGGTATAATAACCCGACATCGATACCCCTCCGGTCAGGAGATTCGAAGTGGATGATCCTGTACCCGAAATTTTTCAAAGGAGTCTCGTAGATTAGCTTGTTCAGTACAAACCGGTTCTCGATTTCGCACAATCCGATTATCGCAGGAGGATTCCATTCGCCAATTCCAATAATTACTTTAGAAATATTGTTGAGTTTATGAAAGAATTTCTTGTAAGTCCAGTGCCGGCTGCCCTCAGGTGTAAATTCATCATCGTTAGTCAGGCTGTCGTCGAAAGGATCGAAAAGGTTCTCAGTATTATAAAACATAATCCTGAATCTTTCGATTGAATCCGGTAAGTCAATAGCGGTACCTAAAGGCTTACTCCTTTCGGTAATGTTATTAGCATCTGACTGCGAAAACAAATCATTCTTAATAACAAATGGACTTAGAAGAAGAAGAAAGAGAGTAGCAAGTGGTTTTGTTTTCATGATCCTTTATGATTTACTATTTGACTCAATGATTGAGTAAAAATAAAAAACCTGACTGATTTTGCCAAATCAGCCAGGTTAATTTTCCGTTTTTAACCAGTTTTTATTCTAAAACATAAATATTCTTCTTCGCGCAAATCCGCTTCAACTCATCGGGCCATACGCTTACGGTAACTTCGCCAAGGTGAGCTGTCCGGAGCAGATACATATAGGTCCTTGCCTGTCCGATCCCGCCACCGATGCTGAGAGGGATCTGGTCATTCAGGATCGCCTGGTGATAGGGCAGTTTCAGGAAATCGAGCTGGTTCGAAATAGTAAGCTGTTGCTTCATAGTGTCCTTGGTAACCCGGATACCCATCGAAGAAAGCTCATGCCTTCTCTTTGTTACCGGATTCCAAACTAGAATGTCACCGTTCAAACCATGCATTTCGATGCCGTTTTTGTTAATTGTTGGTGTTACCCAGTCATCGTAGTCGGCAGCGCGCATTTCATGCGGATAACCGTCTTTAAGAACCCAGCCGATACCGATGATAAAAATGGCATTGTGGTATTCCTGAATTACTTTGGTTTCTCTTTGCTTTCGCGGAAGGTCAGGATACATTTCAAGAATTTCCTCTGCATGTAAAAACTTGAGTTCTTCCGGGAAATCGGGATATTTACTGTTTCTGAGTTCAGGGAAGTGTTCCTTTGCCATTTGTCCGGCACCATAAAGAACCTTCCATATTTTCCTTACGATATCTTTCAGAAAATCGAGGTTTCTCTGGTCGGCTGTCATCACTCTTTCCCAGTCCCACTGATCAACATAAGAGGAATGGTCGTGATCAAGAAAATAATCTTTGCGAACCGCTCTCATATCGGTGTTGATCCCTTCTCCAACCTGGCAGCCGAATTGTTTCAGTGCCATCCTCTTCCATTTAGTCGCTGCCTGGACAACCTGTGCTTCGATCCGCTTTTCAAGCCCAAGACCACAAGGGAAATCGATGGGTGTACGTGAGCCGTCGCGATCAAGGTAATCATTGACACCGCTTGATTTGCTTACAATCAAAGGAACCTGAACCATCTGAAGGTTAAGTTCTTTGGCAAGGTTTTCCTCGATGTAATTTTTAACCATGTAAAGGGCTTTCATTCTTTTTAAAGGCGGTAATAAGGGTTTATAATCCGCCGGAAGTATTTTCTCAACTTCTTCATAGGTGCTTATTCCCGGTCCTGCCAGGTCGGCTTTTTTATCTGCCATTTTAATTCCTCCTAATTTTAAATTTTTGTTTGAATAGTAAAAAATTACGACGCGCCGAAAGTATGTCAGTTATTTTAATTCTACAAGTTTTCGTTTAAAATTTATTTAGAAGCATCAGTGAATGCTTACTTTTGAACAAAATTTTATATGGCAATATGAAACGAAATCTGATTATCCTTTTTGGAATAATCCTGCAAACCTGGTATCCAATGGTTTATACTTACAGCCAGATCACGATTGAACATACCTATAATGGGTGGGCGTCGGTTACTAATCTTGCCAATTCAGGGTATAAATACCATGTAATCGACACAGAGGCTGAAACTCTGAAATTATACAACACCGATCATTCCCTCTGGAAAACAGTCAATCTATCAGTTCCCGCGGGATACACCCTCATGACCAATGTTTACAATGTTTCGGAGGATTTATTTACTCTGGATGGCAAAGTTTGTTTTAGTTATTCTTATTACACCACTACGCCGAGTTATCAAATCGAAACACGAATTATCAACGAAAACGGAACCATTTTGCTTACTATACCTGGAGCCACTTATGCCTATGCATACGATGTGGACGGTGAGGCAAAACTGCTTGCATACATTACTAATTATTCAACCTCAACTTATACAACTAAAGTTTATGATCTGCCCGGCAATTTCATCACTGGGGTCATGGATTTATCCCCGAGTGAAATGCTTCCCTTTCCGAACCCAGGAAACAACATCATTACAATACCCTATTCCAGTGAGAAAATCGGCGGATTCGGTGAAATCAGGATCTTTAATCTCTACGGCATTTGTGTTCAGTCATTTAATATCGACAACCAATTCGATCACTTACTTTTAAACACAGAACCATACACACCAGGCGAATATATTTACGAGGTACTAAACCCGGAGGGAATAATAGATTCAGGGAAAATAACCGTTTGGTAAAGTTGAATTTTTTTTTCAGCGCCCTTGGATTTGAATAAAATTGGTGTACTTTTGCACACCCAAAAATTCGTTCATCGGAATGAAGTAAGACGGCCCGTTCGTCTAGGGGTTAGGACGCAAGGTTTTCATCCTTGAAACAGGGGTTCGATTCCCCTACGGGCTACTAAAAACAATTTTCCTGGTATCAGAGATGCCGGGATTTTTTTTTGATGGAAACCTGTTTCTTTGGAAGATTTATCGCGGTCAGTTTAATCCTGGTCTGCCTGGAATTTGAATCCAAGCCGTTTACCGGTTCTGAGTTGCATGGTATCTACTGTTGAAATGAATTCCTGGACAGATACTTCCTTCACATCGTTATATGGCGGTATCAGCAGATCGAAGTTCAGGGTATACTGAATTGCCGATTGCAGTATCTGACCGCAAAATTCCTGATTCATAACAGAAGTCCCGAAGGTATTGTACAAAAAGCCGATTTCCCTTTTGCCTTCCACAAAATAATGCATGTCCTTGTTGATGAGAACCCTCCCGATCAGGTACCCTATGTCGTTCAGACGGTTATATTTAAAGGAGTCGCTAAGGAAATTGAAGATATTGATCAGCCCGCAGTACGAGCGCTCCTTATCTTCCCGGATGTATGCCGACCTCATGACATCATGATCCCTTGGGATTTCGAAAACATTGGAGTGCATGATGAAAACGAGGGTATCTCCGGCAAATTTCAGTTCGGCTTCGAACTCGTTTCTGTCGCGGTAGGTGAATGGGATTTTCTTCGATTGGTCGGATCCCAGCGAATCATACCGGGTAACCAGTTTCTGCATACCTGCCTTGAAAAGGTTCAAGGCTTCGAAAGTGTTTTTATAAACTGTCTGTTTGAGTGCAGCCTTATGTATCAGCGCTCCGAATAATTCGGGCAATTCCTGTTTTTTATCCATGATCCGGAATATTGATGAATAGCTTCCATAATGGAAGCACGATTACTCAAAGGTAAAAGTCAGCTGAAAAATTTTCGACGAAAGGCGGTCGATTCCATCAGTATAAATATTGTCTTCCCGCTTGAGCATGTCGAGCAACCCGTACGACATGGTAAGTTCGGTTCCGAACTTGAACCACTCGAAATAGAAGTCGAATCCGAAACCAAGGTTCATGTAAATGTCGTTTCTGTTCAGCTTCACTTGCACTACTCCTGATTCCTTCCTCTTTTTCGCCTGCGACGAAAGGTCGAAACGGTATGAAGTTCCTCCAACCAGGTATGCCCGGTAGTTGTTCAGCCTTTTCGATTTATATTTTAGGGTAAGCGGAAATTCAACAAAAGTTGAGGGTATATTCTTGCGGACATCGATTAACAACTTATCAGGATATCTCATCAGCCGGTAATCGAGGTTACGTTCACCGAAAGCCAGCGAGGGCACAAACCTTAGGTCGAAATAATTGCCAAGCCGTAAGTTTGAAACGATACCGACAGTAAAACCGTAGGTTGGTTCCGATTCAATGGAATAAATCATTGCTGAGTCGGCATTGATCTCCGCAGTAGAGTTGGAATCGAAGTATGTGAGGTTAAGCTTTTCGATCGGCTTTATCGTAAAGTGCATCTGGTTTACTGCCAGGATAAAACCAAAATGATATTTCGCATAATCGTAGGTCGCCATATTTTCGACCCGCCTCCTTTGCGCCAGGGTTTCAATCGGAATAAGGGCTAACAGGCTGATCGCAACAATGAAATTTATCTGGGATAACCTCAAGAATTCCTTTTTTTTGAACATGGATAACGGAAGTCCGAATTTTTTATTTTCGCGCAAATGTAGTTATTATTTATTCATTTCCTCTGCTATCGGGGTTTTGTTACTCCGGCTATTCCAGGTTCAGGGCTTCATGCAGAAGCTGCTGCTTATTAACAGGAACCACTCCGGGTTTTTCGCAGACCTGACCGCCTGCCAGGTTCGAAAGTGAGGCAATCGCCGATGGTTCAATCCCAGCAGCCAAACACAGAGCCGCAACGCTGATTACAGTGTCGCCCGCTCCTGATACATCCGCAACAGCCCTGATATGCGACGGCAGTAACCGGGAAATCCTTCTGCCATTTTCCTTATATTCAACGTACACGCCATGCTCCGACAGAGTCAGCAGGACGATCGCGCACCGGTTCATCTTTTGCAGATGTCTGACAGCTTGTTTTAGCTTCGATTCATCCTTAAAATTAAATTCAAGGTTAAGCCCTTCTTTAAGTTCCTTGAGGTTCGGTTTAAAAAGAGTCACGTCCTTATAAGCTTTAAAGTTCCTTTTTTTGGGATCGACGGCAACAGGGATCTTTTTTTGGAAAGAAATATCAACTACTTGCTTTATCAAGCGTTCCGTAATAACACCTTTATCGTAGTCCTGAAAAATAATAACCCCGATCGCAAATTTCGCGAGAAGGCTTTCAATACGATCCACGAGTGCCTTGGATTCCTGTTTGTCGAGAGGTTGATCAGTTTCTTCATCCACCCGCAACATCTGGATATTGTTTCCTATTACCCGGAACTTGGTTGTCGTTAATCTTCCCTTGCTTTTAACAATGCCGCCTGTTTCCATCTTCTGGGTCTTCATGAGACGGAGAAATTCCGTTCCTTTCCGGTCGTCGCCAACAACCGAACAAAGAACCGGGTTCGCACCGAGCGATTTTATATTCAGCGCCACATTGGCTGCGCCTCCCAGTCTGTTCTCACGGCTCAGCACAGAAACAACAGGTACTGGGGCTTCCGGTGAAATCCTTTCAACCTTTCCCCAGATGTAGGAATCAACCATCACGTCACCGATAATCATGACGTTCATCTCATTAAATGACTTGAACAACTTGAGGATGTCCTTTTTTTGCATAAAATCAGGCTTTACTTCCTGCATAATCGTCAAAAGTAACAAAATGGAACATATCGTGATTCACTTGTAAAAATTTTCAGGAAATTAGTGAAGCACAGCTAAGAACAAGCCATCTCACGACAGTCTTTTGTACCTCCGAGAGACGATTGTCGAACCGAACTCAGGGCAATTAAAATCCTCAAACCGGAATAAAAAAACAGAAATCAGAAGGGAAAGCGGATTTCCAGTAATAAGGTTATTTAATAATGATATATAAAATTTGAAATCAGCTAAAAACTACTATTTTGTTGATCTTGACCACAGGACTTTCACCAAAAGCCCTTGCCAGATTTTCGGTGGGAATCTTTAAGGATTTGTAAATTTCGACAGGCACGCAAATATCAGAAAGAAATAATTCACCGATGAACTTGGCAGCTTTCTGCCGGAAATGACCGTACTTGGGGATTGCAAGCCCGAGGGTTGCCTCGGCTTTAATTGTCTTTTCACCGGGACTTCCGGTAGATAAATCCAGCCCGGTCGGCATTTCAAAAGCAAGTACCGGGATGCCGGAGTCATTGATTTCCCCGACGATTTTTATTTCATAATTCGACAACCTGCCTTTGAATTCATAGCCTTTTATTCCATCGATAACAAGGTTTGCTTTCCCGATCGTTTCCACAATCGGTATATTCTGCTTTTGGCAAATGGAGAATTGTTCCACTGTTTCTTTCTCAAATTTACCATTTGGCTCGGTAAGTAAAAGACTCACGCTGGCACCCCAGTTTCTAAGTCTCCGTGCAGCAACCATTGCTCCGCCACCGTTGCTTCCGGGACCTGTCACTACCACCACTTTCTTTCCATTCGGCTCATTTCCCAGAAACTTGTCCCTTGCCAGAACAGCAAGATTAAGACCCGCGTTTTCCAGAACCTGCAAGGTGCTGATACCGTAGTCTTCAGATAAAAGCTTTTCGATTTGTGCCATTTGATCAGGCATTATGAATGGAAGGCTTCCTTTAAAATGTGCTATCATTTAAAAATGTTTTAGGATTTATAAACTGTCGGTTTTCCTATGATTCCGCGGCACAACCGTCAGAACCTTTTTGTGTAGCCATGACAATAGGGTAAAGTCCCCTTGTGTTCGTAATAATCCTGGTGGTATTCCTCGGCTTTCCAGAACGTAGTTGCAGGCTTAACCATGGTAACCACTTTATATCCTTTGTCTTTTAGTAAATTGATCAGCCTTTCGGCGATTTGCTTCTGCTCGTTATTCCTGTAAAAAACTACCGAAAGATATTGTTCTCCGATATCCGGTCCCTGCCCGTCGGCTTGTGTCGGGTCGTGAACCTCGAAGAACAGTTTTGCTATTTTTTCATACGTGGTTCTCGCCGGATCGAAGACCACTTCAATCGCTTCATAATGACCGGTAGTGTGTGAGCAGACTTCTTCGTAAGTCGGATTTTTTTTCGTCCCGCCTGTATAGCCTACGGTTGTCGAAATAACCCCATTTTCCTTCTGCATGTAATATTCAACTCCCCAGAAACAGCCTCCGGCAAAGATTGCAGTATCGGTTTTTATCATAGAATCAACAGGTATAAAATTCATGGAAACAGAATTGACACAATATCTGGTATTTTTAGGCGTGAATCCCTCACCAACAAAGACGTGTCCCAAATGACCGCCGCAATGGGAACAAACGATTTCAGTCCGCAATCCATCAGCATCCGGAATTCTTTTCACTGAACCTTCAATCTCATCGTCGAAGCTGGGCCATCCGCAATCCGAATCAAACTTGTCACCCGACCTGTATAGTGGAGCATCGCATTGCCTGCAGGTGTATGTTCCCTTTTCCTTAAAATCGACATACTTGCCGGTAAACGGAGCCTCAGTCCCTTTGTGAAGAATTATCCTTGCTTCTTCAGGTGTTAGTTTATTCAGATTCATTAATGCTTCATTTTTCTGACCGCAGGCAACATATAAACCCGGCAAAAGTAAAATCAAAACTCTAATAACCGACAAACGCATAATACATTTTCGTATGATAAATGATAAAGGATAACATCGGTTCAGTCATATTTGTTCTGAAGGGCAAATATTAAATCGGTTCAATTATTTCAACAGTTTTTAACTGCAAATAATACACGATCTTATTCAAGAGGGATATGATGAGCCATCCTACCTGGTACAAGGTGGCTGATTTGTTTTCCATTTCTACCCGGATCGTTTAACTTTGTGGAATGTATTATATCATTGTTGTATCGGATGGAACCGGTCGTACGGCTCAGCAGGCATTGAATGCCGCCTTGACCCAGTTCGAGAATGCCCCGGTCGAAATCATTGTGCGGTCTGGTGTACGAACCCGGCTGCAGGTGCTTGAAGTAGTGGAGGAAGCTTTGAAGAGAAAGGCATTTATTGCCCACACCCTCGTTTCGAACGAGATGCGTAGCCTGATGATTGAAACAGCACGCAAGCTGAATGTGGAGACCATCGACATCATGGGACCATTGCTTTTAAGGCTTTCCCACCAGTTTGCCAATGCTCCATCCGAGAAACCCGGACTTTTCCACGAACTCAACAAGGACTACTTCCGAAGGATCGAAGCAATGGAATATACCTTTCGGCATGACGACGGGCAGCGCGAGCATGAACTGGACAAAGCCGATATTATTCTTGTGGGCGTTTCGCGCACTTTTAAAACTCCGTTGAGCATTTATCTTGCCATTAAAGGGTGGCTTGTAGCCAATGTACCAGTTGTGCTCGACGTAAAAATCCCACAGGTTCTGTCGACCCTCAAACCGGGAAGAATATTCGGGTTAACCACTTATCCTACTGTTCTTGCTCAGCTCCGGAGGTCGCGGCATGAACATCTCGGCGGAACCACCGGTGATTATGCCAACATGGATTATGTGACCCGCGAGCTTCGGTTTGCCAATGCAATTTTCCAGAGACATCCCAGGTGGACGGTGATCAATGTTACCCACAAGCCTATCGAGGAGATTGCTTCCGAAATTCTGGCAGTTTACAGACAGTAACAAGTTTTTAAAAACTCCGGCGGTTTTTCTTT
>Ga0233425_10002835_pt1 | contig 32989 bp, 28 predicted proteins | sample Watercolumn_Towu_2_FD_181712 | JGI IMG/M metagenome (GOLD analysis project Ga0233425, IMG submission 181712) | Freshwater microbial communities from Lake Towuti, South Sulawesi, Indonesia - Watercolumn_Towuti2014_140_MG | ecosystem: Environmental > Aquatic > Freshwater > Lake | place... | reverse complement strand
CGTCAGACACTCCCGCGAAAAAGGACTTGCTCAGGCCGCCGATGACACCGTAAGAAGTCGACGACGCAACCGCCGGGGTGGCGGCATGTTTCTGAACACCTGGCGGAATGATCCTGAAAAACGACAGGCGGCGTGAAACCGCCCGTGGGGCGGCCCGGCGGAGCCGTCCGGAGACATGAAAATAGTTTCCTTTTCTGCGTAGATACCGCATGATGCAGGCGCCGATGACGGCGCGTTGGGCCCTCCTAAAGTGGCATCAGGACTGCGAATTTACGGAGGTCTGGCACGGCCCGTGCTAACCTCAAGCGGCGTTTTTCGGCCGTAACCCCGACACCATGGAGCGCTGATGTTCTACAACCTGCTGGCCGGCATGTTCTCGAACGACCTGGCGGTAGACCTCGGCACCGCGAACACGCTCGTGTACGTCCGCGGCGAGGGCATCGTCCTCAACGAGCCGTCGATCGTCGCGATCCACCAGGCGGACCATTCGGTCCTCGCGGTGGGTCACGAAGCGAAGGCGATGCTCGGCCGGACGCCGGGCAACATCGTCGCCATTCGTCCGCTGAAGGACGGCGTCATCGCCGACTTCGACGTCACCGAGAAGATGCTCCACTACTTCATCTCGAAGGTGCATCGCCGCCGCACGCTCGTGCGGCCGCGCATCGTCGTCGGGGTGCCGTCGGGGATCACGCAGGTCGAGAAGCGCGCCGTGCGCGACTCCGCGATGCAGGCGGGCGCGCGCGAGGTGTACCTCATCGAGGAGCCGATGGCGGCGGCGATCGGCGCCGGCCTGCCGATCCAGGAGCCGGGCGGCAACATGATCGTCGACATCGGCGGCGGCACCACGGAAGTCGCCGTGATCTCGCTCTCCGGCATCGTGTACGCGAAGAGCGTGCGCATCGCGGGCGACGAGATGGACGAGGCGATCGTCCAGTACATCAAGAAGCACTACAACCTCCTCGTCGGCGAGCGCCGCGCGGAGGAGATCAAGATGAAGCTCGGCTCCGCGTATCCGATGGGCGGCGAGCGCCGCACGATGGAAGTGAAGGGCCGCGACCTCATCGACGGCATCCCGAAGACGATCGTGATCACCGACGAGGAGATTCGCGAGGCGCTGCGCGAGCCCGTGATGACGATCGTGGAGACGGTGCGCACGTGCCTGGAGCGCACGCCGCCGGAGCTCGCGGCGGACATCGTCGACAAGGGCATCGTGATCACGGGCGGCGGCGCGCTGCTGCGCGGCCTCGACCACCTGCTGCGGCAGGAGACGAACCTGCCGGTGACGGCCGGTGAAGACCCGCTCTCGTGCGTGGCGCTCGGCACCGGCAAGGTGCTCGACGAGCTCGACCTGTTGAAGAAGGTCGCGATTCCGGCCTAGGGACACGATTGACGGCCATGGGCCGTCAAGGTTTGAGATGCGCGCGGAGGATCGGCAGGGGTGAAGATACGCGGCGTCCTCGTGCTCGGCACCGTGGTCGCCGCCTGCCTGCTGCTGCTCACCGTCCAGACGCGCGGTCACAGCACGCCGACGGCGGAGGCGCTCGCCTTCGTCACCACTCCGATCCAGAGCGGGCTCGCCCGCGTCAACCGCGCCGCGGTCAACGTCTGGTCCACGTACCTCGACTGGAAGAACGTCCGCGCGGAGAACCGCCATCTGCGCGAGGAGAACCAGCAGCTGCGCGTCGAATCGCTGCAGGTTTCCGAGACCGCGATGGAGAACGCGCGGCTCAGGAAGCTGCTCGCGCTGCAGCAGCGCCTGCCGCTCTCGACCGTGAGCGCGGAGATCATCGCGCGCGAGTGGGGCGGCTGGGTGCGCTCGCTCACCGTGAACCGCGGGCGAAGCGACAACGTCGCGCGGCTCACCGCCGTCATCTCGCCCGAGGGCCTGATCGGCCGCGTGATGGAAGTGCGGAGCGGCGCGTCGGTCATCCAGGTGCTCACCGATCCCGCGTCGACCGTGGGCGCGCACGTCGTGCGCACGCGCACCTCGGGCATCGTGGAAGGCGAGCCGCGCGGGACGATGCGCCTCAAGTACATGGCGCGCGAGGGCGGCGGGATCCAGGTCGGTGACCTCGTCGTCACGTCGGGCGCGGGCGGCGTGTTTCCCAAAGGCATTCCGATCGGCCGCGTGAAGGCGATCGACGACCGCGGCTCGGCGCTCTTCCACTACGCCGTGCTCGCTCCCGTCGTGGACTTCGCGCGCGTCGACGAGGTGCTGCTCCTCACCGGCGACACGAAGAAGGACGTCGCCGCCGCGTTTCCCACGGACGGCTGAGCCGTGAAGACGCTCTTCGTGCTGACCGTCTTCGGCGGCGGTCTCGCCGGCGCGACCCTCGCGCCCGCGCTCCGCATCGCCGACGTCGCCCCCGACATCCCGCTGACCGTCGTCATCTTCCTGGCACTCCGGCGCGGGCCCGAGGTCGGCTGCGTGGCCGGATTCGCCGCGGGATTGCTGCAGGATGTCGCGGCGGGCGGGCTCATCGGCATCCAGGCGCTCACGAAGGCGCTGGTCGGCTTCACGCTCGGCGCGGCGAGCGGCCGGCTGCGCGTCACGCAGCCGCTCGTGCAGATCCCGGGGCTCGTGTTGCTCACGATCGCCGAGGGCGTGGTGCGCTTCACGCTGCTCCAGCTCTTCCGCTTCCCGGCGCCGTTCGGTGAGCTGATGGCGTTCGTGGTGCTGCCGCAGGCGCTCTACAACGGCTTCATCGGCGCGGCGCTCGTGTTCGCGCTCGCGTGGACCGACGTGTTGAAGGAGAGGGCCACATGAACCCGGGGCGCGGCTTCGATCCGCGGCTCCGGCCACAGCCGGGGCGGCGCGATCCCGGCCAGCGCCGCATCATCGCGATCGCCGGCGTGATCACCTTCGGCTTTCTCGCCATCATCGGTCAGCTCTGGTACCTGCAGGTGCTCGAAGGCGGACGCTTCCTCGACGCGTCCGACAAGAACCGCATCCGCATCCGCCCGATCGCGGCGCCGCGCGGCATCCTCTTCGACCGCAACGAGCTGCCGCTCGTGGACAACCGGCCGGCGTTCACGCTCTCGATCATCCCGCGCGAGCTCGACAACCGCGACGTGGTGCTCGCGCGTCTCGCGACGCTGCTCGGCCTTCCGTACCAGGAGCTCGTCGACGCCGTCGGCCGCGTCTCCGCCGACTCGTTCCTGCCCGTGCGCATCCGCCGCGGCCTCACGATGGAGGACGTCGCCAAGGTCGAGGAATGGAAGCTCGAGCTCCCCGGCGTGATCGTCGAGGTCGAGCCGCAGCGCGCGTATCCGACGAGCCGCTTCGCCGCCCACCTGCTCGGCTACGTCCGCGAGGCCAGCGAAGACCAGATGAAGCAGGGCCGCTATCGCCGCGGCGAGCTCGTCGGCCAGACGGGTCTCGAGCGCCTGCTCGACGAGTTCCTGCGCGGACGCGACGGCGGCGAGCGCATCGAAGTCGACGCGATGGGCCGGCCGATCCGCATCGTGCAGCAGACCGAGCCGCATCCCGGCGCGCAGGTCGTCACGACGATCGACCGTCGCATCCAGGAAGTCGCCGAGAAGGCGATGGAGGGCAAGGCCGGCGCGGTCGTCGTCATGGACCCGCGCAACGGCGACGTGCTGGCGCTCGTCTCGACGCCCGCGTTTCCGATCGACGCCTTCACCGGCAACATCGATCGCGCCGCGTGGGTGAAGCTGATCCAGGACCCGCAGCATCCGCTCCTCAATCGCGCGAGCCAGGCCGCGTATCCGCCGGGCTCCGTCTTCAAGATCATCCTGATGGCGGCGGGACTCCAGGAAGGCTCGATCACGCCGATGGATCGCGTCCACTGCCCGGGCCACTTCGAGTACGGCGGCCGCACGTGGAAGGACTGGAAGAAGGAAGGCCACGGCTCCGTCGACCTGCGCCGCGGCATCGCGCAGTCCTGCGACGTGTACTTCTATCAGCAGGGGCTCAAGATCGGCGGCACCGCCATCGCGAAGTACGCGAAGGCGTTCGGGCTCGGCGCGCCGACGGGCATCGATCTCGGCACGGAGAAGTTCGGCCTGATCCCGGAGCCGAAGCCGCGCGTCAAGGGCGACAAGAAGTCGCGGCCGTGGACCGGCGGCGACACGCTGAACATGTCGATCGGCCAGGGCGCCGTGCTCGTGACGCCGATTCAGATCGCGCGCATGATGAGCGCGGTGGCGAACGGCGGGGTCCTGTGGAAGCCGCGGCTCGTGCAGCGCATCGAGCGCCCGGAGCAGGGCGTCGTGTTCCGCGATCCCGGGCAGGTGAACGGCCACGTCGAGCTCTCGCCCGTGGTGTGGGCGCTGATCAAGGACGGGCTCTGGGCCGTCGTCAACGAGTGGGGCACCGGCGGCGCCGCGAAGATCCCCGGCCTCGACGTCGCCGGCAAGACGGGCACCGCGCAGATCATCGCGAACTCCAAGTCCGAGAAGGGCGAGGACCACGCGTGGTTCGCGGCGTTCGCGCCGGTAAAGGATCCGCAGGCGGTCGTCGTCGTGCTCGTCGAGCGTGGTGGCCACGGCGGTGACGCCGCGGCGCCGATCGCGCGCAAGATCTTCAACGCGATGTTCATGGAAAAGGTCGCGATGGCGGGCAGCGGCGGAATGGCTCGATGATCGGGATCGATCGCCGGCTCTTGCAGAACGTCGACTGGCCGCTGATCGGCACCGGCCTCGGCTTCGCCGTGCTGAGCGGAATCACGCTCTCGAGCCTGCACGTCGGCCGCGCGGGCGGCACCGTGGCCTTCCGTCAGGTCGCCTGGTTCGGCATCGGCCTCGTCGCGCTCCTGATCGTCGCCAGCATCGACTACAAGAAGCTCGTGCGTATCGCGCCGCTCATCTACGTCCTCGGGCTCGCCGGCCTCATGGCGGTGTTCGTGCTCGGGCGGACGGTCTCGGGCGCGCGGCGCTGGATCGTCATCGGCTCCGTGAGCGTGCAGCCTTCGGAGCTCTTCAAGCTCGCGTTCGTGCTCATGGCGGTGTGGGTTCTGACCTCGCGGTGGGCGCAGCCGATCAGCCGCTTCACGCTGCTGCTCGTGCTTCCCGTCGCCGTGATCCCGTTCGTGCTGATCATGAAGCAGCCGGACCTGGGCACCGCCCTCCTGCTCTTCCCCGTTTTGCTCGCGCTCCTCGTCGGCGCCGGGATTCAGCTCCGGCTGCTCGGTGGTCTCGCCCTCGCGGGCCTCGCCGCGCTGCCGGTCGCCTGGTTCGTGATGAAGGAGTATCAGCGGGAACGCATTTTCGTGTACCTGGACCCGTTCCGCGATCCCCTCGGGACCGCGTACAACGTGATCCAGGCCAAGATCGCCATCGGCTCGGGTCAGCTCCTGGGCAAGGGCGTGAGCGGCGCGACGCAGAGCCGTCTCGCGTTCCTCCCGGAGCGTCACACGGATTTCATCTTCGCCGTATTCGCCGAGATGTGGGGCTTCGTCGGCTGCCTGATCCTGCTCTCGTGTTACGCGTTCGTGCTCCTGCGCGGCTTCGACATCGCCGCGTCGACACACGAGCCCATCGGCCGCCTCGTCGCCCTCGGGGCCACCTCCATGCTGGGGGCCCAGGTGCTGATCAACGTCGGCATGGTCAGCGGACTCCTGCCCGTGGTCGGAGTGCCGTTGCCGCTCATGAGTTACGGAGGCACCTCCGTGCTGTGCTCTCTCATGGGCCTGGGGCTCCTCGTCTCGGTCCGGATGCGGCAGTTCCAATGAGACGCGACGGCCGTCGTGCAGCGTGCGCCGCCGCGTCAGCGAGGTGCTGCCGTGGCCAAACGGATCGTCGTCAACGCGGGCCTGATCGAAACTCGGGTCGCCGTCCAGGAAGGTAACCAGCTCACCGAGCTCTACCTCGAGCGGTCGCGCCACCGCTCGATCGTCGGCAGCGTGTACAAGGGCGTGGTGACGAACGTGCTGCCCGGCATGCAGGCGGCGTTCGTCGACATCGGTCTCGCCAAGGACGCGTTCCTCTACGCCGGCGATTACACCGCCGACCGCGGCGACCTCGCGGAGCGCCTCGCCGAAGGCGAGCCCGACGCGGCGCTCGATGCCGAGACGGACGCCGACGAGGGCGACGAAGAGCCGCGCCGCGAAGCCGTCGCGCCGATCGAGGAGCTGCTGCGCAAGGGCCAGGAAGTCCTGGTCCAGGTCGCGAAGGAGCCGCTCGGGACGAAGGGCGCGCGCGTCACCTCGTTCATCTCGCTGCCCGGCCGCTATCTCGTCTACATGCCGCAGTCGCGTCACATCGGCGTCTCGCGCCGCATCCGCGACGACGCCGAGCGCGATCGTCTGCGCGCGGCGGTGCGCGAGCTCGCGCAGCCGTCGGGCGGGTTCATCGTGCGCACGAACGCGGAGGGCAAGGGCGAGGACGAGTTTCGCAGCGACGTCGAGTTTCTCCGGCGCCTGTGGACGCAGATCCAGACGCGCTACGCGTCCGCGCCCGTGCCGTCCGTCCTGCACGAGGAAGGCGATCTCACGTTCCGCGTGGTCCGCGATCTGCTCTCGCCCGAGATCGAAGAGTTCGTCGTCGACACGCAGGAGATCTACGACAAGGTCCGCGGCTACGTGGAGACGCTGGTGCCCGCGCTCGCCGAGCGCGTGCGGATGTGGGATGCGCCGACGCCGATCTTCGAGGCGCTCGGGATCGAGAAGGAGATCGAGAAGGCGCTGCGCCGCCGCGTGTGGCTGAAGTCCGGCGGCTACATCGTGATCGACCACACGGAGGCGCTGGTCTCGATCGACGTCAACAGCGGCAAGTACGTCGGCAAGCGCGACTTCGAGCAGACCGTGCTGAAGATCAACATGGAGGCGGTGGGGGAGATCGTCCGGCAGATCCGCCTGCGCGATCTCGGCGGCATCATCATCATCGACTTCATCGACATGGAGACGCCCGAGCACCGCGAGCAGGTCTACCGCGCGCTCACGCGCGCCCTCGCCGAGGACAAGGCGCGGACGAACGTGCTCGAGATCTCCGAGCTCGGCCTCGTCGAGATGACGCGCAAGCGCGTGCGCCAGGACCTGCGCGCGCTGCTCAGCACGCATTGCCCGACGTGCAAGGGGAGCGGGGTGACGAAGTCCGACGAGACGCTGACCGCCGAGCTCTTCCGCGCGATCCGCGCGAAGGCGGTGAGCGCGCCGGACAGGGACATCGTCGCGCGCGTGCACCCGGACCTCGCGACGCACCTCGACGGCGAGGCGCGCGACGAGCTCGCACGGCTCGGGAGCGCGCTCGGCGCGCGGATCACCGTGGAAGCGTTCCGCCAGCCGAAGGCGCGCGAGGACTACGAGCTGCTCGTGCGCTAGCCCGGCGCGCCGGCCGTCGCGCGCGCGTGATAGCATCGCGGCGCGATGGCGGCGCCGCGCCCCTCACGGATCAGCGGCAAGAAGATCCTCACCGACCTGCGCCTCGCCGGCCGCAAGGGTGACCGCTCGTCGCTCGTGCTCGCGCTCGATAGCATGCGCACGCTCGCGCACTCGCCGCGCTACTGGGAGAAGTACCTCGGCCTCCTGCGCAATCCGTTCGCGCGCCTCGTCGACATGCTGGTCATCAAGCAGGGCGAGCGGATCGCGCACCAGAAGGGATGGAAGCTGCCCGCGCCGTCGAAGGAGCCGCCGAGGAAGGCGAAGACCAGGGCCGCCGCCCGGCGCCGGCGCCGGGCCGCCGGCCCGGCGAACCAGCCCTCCCTCTTCGAGTAGTTGACACCCTCGCGGTCCGGGGCGCATCCTACCCCCTGGGGGTATCGATGATCGACGCGACCACGAAGGCCAAGGCGCTCGGCCGGCTCCGGCGGATCGAGGGCCAGGTGCAGGGCCTCCAGCGCATGATCGACGCGGACACCTACTGCGTCGACATCCTCCTGCAGGTCGCCGCCGTCCAGGGCGCGCTCGAGCAGGTGGAAAAGCTGCTGCTCGGCCGCCACATCGAGTCCTGCGTGGCGGACGCGATGCGCTCCGGGTCGAAGAACGACCGGCAGCGGAAGATCGACGAGCTGCTCGACGTGTTCGCGCGCTTCCGGGGGAAGTGATGGACAGCGCCGGCGGCACCACGCCCGTCGAGCGCGTCACCGCCCCCGTGCGCGGCATGCACTGTGCCGCGTGCGTCGGCAAGGTCGAGCGCGCGCTGAAGGGCGTCGGCGGCGTCGCGGATGCTTCGGTGAATCTCGCCACGGAGCGCGCCACCGTGGCGTTCGACCCCGCGGTCACCGACTTCGGCACGCTTCAGAACGCCGTCACGGCCGCCGGCTACGAGCTCGTGACACCGACGGCCGCGCCGGCCGCGGACGCCGCGGAGGCGGACGAGGCGCGGCGCGAGGCCGAGCGGCGGGCGCTGAAGCGGAGAGTCGTCGTCGGCGCAGCGCTCACCGCGCCCGTCGTGATCGGCAGCATGCCCGGGATCTTCCCGTGGGCGCCCGCGCTCCTGCGCAATCCGTGGCTCCTCCTCGCGCTGACGACCCCGGTGCAGTGGTGGGTCGGCGCACAGTTTCATCTCGGCTTCCTGCACGACCTCCGCTATCGCTCGGCGAGCATGTCGACGCTGGTCTCGATCGGCACCGGTGCCGCGTGGCTCTTCAGCGTGGCCGTGATGCTGTGGCCGCACGCGTTCATGGATCTCGGCGTGATGACGTACTACGAGACGTCCGCCGTCGTGATCACGCTGGTGTTGCTCGGCCGCTGGCTCGAAGCGCGCGCGCGGGGCCGGACGTCGGAAGCGATCCGCCGGCTCGTGACCCTGGCGCCGCGCGCCGCGCGCGTGGTCCGCGACGGCCGCGACATGGACGTGCCGACCGACGACGTGCTCGTCGGCGATCTCGTGCGCCTCCGTCCCGGCGAGCGCGTGCCCGTCGACGGCGTGGTGATCGAGGGCCGGTCGAGCGTCGACGAGTCGATGCTCACCGGCGAGAGCCTTCTGGTCACGAAGGAGCCGGGCGCGCCGGTCGCGAGCGGGACGCTGAACACGACCGGCAGCTTCGTCTTCCGCGCGACGCGTGTCGGCGCGAACACCACGCTCGCGCGCATCGTGAAGCTCGTCGCCGAAGCGCAGGGCTCGCGCGCGCCGATCCAGCGGCTGGCCGATCGCGTGGCGGCGGTCTTCGTGCCGGTGGTGCTCGTGATCGCGGCGGCGACGTTCGCGGGCTGGGCGCTGCTCGGACCGCAGCCCTGGTGGCTGTACGCGCTCACGAACGCCGTGGCCGTGCTCGTCATCGCGTGTCCGTGCGCCATGGGGCTCGCGACGCCTACCGCGATCATCGTGGGCACCGGCAAGGGCGCGGAGCACGGTGTCTTGATCAAGAGCGCGGCCGCGCTCGAGCGGTTGCACGAGGTCGATGTCATCGTCTTCGACAAGACCGGCACGCTGACGCTGGGCCGCCCGCACGTCACCGATGTCGTCGCCGTCGACGGCGTCAACCCGGACGACGTGCTCGCGCTCGCCGCCGCCGCCGAGCAGGGATCGGAGCATCCGATCGCCGCGGCGATCGTGGAGCGCGCCAAAGAGCTCGGTCTTCCGCTGCCGCCGGTCGCCGAGTTCACGTCGGTGCCCGGCCAGGGCATCGACGCGATGGCTCCCGACGGCCGCGTGCTGCTCGGGAACCGTCAGCTGATGGACGAGCGCGGGATCGAGGCGAGCGCGCTGGAGGCCCGGGCGAAGATCATCGCGGGGTCCGGCAGGACCGTGATCTACGTGGCGCTCGCGGGCCGTCTGCTCGGTCTCCTCGCCGTCGGTGACATCCTCAAGCCGGACGCGGCCGCCGCCGTGCAGGCGCTGCGCGAGCGCGAGGTCGACGTGGTCATGCTGACCGGCGACCGCCGGGAGACCGCGGAGGCGATCGCGCGCCAGGTGGGAATCGACACCGTGCTCGCGGAAGTGCTCCCGGAGGACAAGGCGCGCGAGGTGGCCGCGCTGCACGCGCACGAGCGGCTCGTCGCCATGGTCGGCGACGGCATCAACGACGCGCCGGCGCTGGCGCAGGCGGACGTCGGCGTCGCGATGGGGTCCGGCACCGACGTCGCCATCGAGGCCGCCGACGTGACGCTCATGCGCGGCGCCGTGACCGGCGTCGTCGTCGCGCTCGATCTCTCGCGCGCGACGATCCGGATCATCGTGCAGAACCTCGTGTGGGCGTTCGGCTACAACGTGATCCTCATCCCCGTGGCCGCGGGCTTGCTGTATCCGTTCTGGGGCATCCTGCTCTCACCGATCCTCGCGGGCGCCGCGATGGCGTTCTCGTCGGTCTCGGTGGTGACCAACAGCCTGCGTCTGAAACGCTGGCGGCCGGGCGCCGTCAGATAGGAGGAGACATCGATGGCCGTCGATCCGGTCTGCAAGATGAACGTCGATCCGCCGCGCGCCGCCGCGCAATCGAGCTACAAGGGCCAGACGTATTACTTCTGCTGCCCCGGCTGCAAGAAGCAGTTCGACGCCGCGCCCGAGAAGTTCCTGAGCGCGTGATCACGCCTTCGGTCCTCGGCGGCGGCACGCATTACGAGCGCGTGATGGAGGGATGGACCGACAACACGCACGCCGACGCGTTCACTCACACGGTCCGCCTCGTCGAGCCCGCGCGGACCGTCGAGGTGAGCGTGGTCGCGCTGCCGTCGCCGGACTATCTGATCCGCGAGGCGCGCGCACGCGCCGGGGGGGACGTCGATGCGGCCGCCGTCGACGCGATCGCGACGCTGGCCGGCGCGCGCATGGTCGGCGGACTCACACGTGCCGTGGCCGACGCGGTCGGCCGCGGGCCCGGCGCGCCGCTGCTGGTCGACGCGATGATCGAGATCGCGCGGCTCGCGCGCCAGGTCGCGAAGCTGCCGCGCGAGCGCGCGGAGCGCGCGCGCGCCGGCGCGCGCGAGTGCTGGGACCTCGACACGAGCGGGTGGGCCGACCTGCCGGACTCGTGCTTCACCTACAGCGCGGATGGGAAGGCGCTGTTCGCGTCGCGCAGCGTCGTCTCGCCGATGCAGCCGGATCTCTACAGCCCGCGCCCGGGACAGCAGCGCGTCTTCGTGCGGCGCAAGGTCGCGCGCGTCGAGCGCGTCGACGGCCGCCTGCGCCTGTTCCACTCGATGCACGACAACGTGCACGGGTTCGACGTCACGTACGAGATCGACGCGGCGAGCGGCCGCATCGACCGCGCGGAGTCCGTGACGTCGCGCCTGCCGTACGCCGGCATCTGCTCGGAGCCGCAGGGGCGGATCAAGACGCTCGTCGGCGAGACCGTCGACGCGGGGCTGCGCAAGCGTCTCAGCGGCCACGTCGGCGGCGTCAGCGGGTGCGCGCAGCTCTTCGACCTCACGGCGGATCTGCTCAAGCTGCTCGCCTGATATACTCGCTGCCCGATGTCGTCGTTCCTGCCCGTCGGGAAGCTTCCCGCCAGCACGCTGCAGAGGGTCCTCGAGCGGCACGCCGTGAAGGATCCGCGCGTCGTCGTGGGCCCGCGCGTCGGCGAGGACGCCGCGGTGATCGACATGGGCGACAGGTACCTCGTCGCGACGAGCGATCCGATCACGTTCGCCACCGACGATGTCGCGTGGTACGCGCTGCAGGTGAACGCGAACGACATCGCGGTGCGCGGCGCGCGCCCGCGCTGGTTCCTCGCGACGGTGCTCCTGCCCGAGGGCCGCACGTCCGACGAGGAAGTCTCGACGCTGTTCGCCCGGCTGCACGACGCGTGCGAGGACATGGAGGTGGTCCTCGTCGGCGGGCACACCGAGATCACGTACGGGCTCGACCGGCCGATCGTGGCCGGCACGATGCTCGGTGAAGTCGCGAAGGACAAGCTGGTGACGACGGGCGGCGCGCAGGTGGGCGACGCCGTCGTGATGACGAAAGGCGTGCCGCTCGAGGGCGCCGCGATCATCGCGCGCGAGAAGGAGAGCGAGCTCCGCGCGCGCGGCGTGCCGGTCCCGGTGATCCGCAAGGCGAAAGGCTTTCTCCGCGCGCCCGGGCTCAGCGTGCTCCCGGAAGCGGAGATCGCGTGCGAGCTCGCGAGCGTGCACGCGATGCACGATCCGACCGAAGGCGGGATCGCGACCGCGCTCCACGAGATGGCCGGCGCCGCGAACGTCGGCCTGCGGATCGATCGCGACCGGATCATGACGCTCCCCGAGGGCAAGATCCTGTGCGAGGCGTTCGGGCTCGACCCGCTCGGGACGATCGCGAGCGGTGCCTTGCTGATGACGCTGGCGCCGGCCGAGGCCGGCCTGGTCATCCACGCGCTCGCGCGCGAGTCGATCGACTGTCACTTCATCGGCCAGGTCGTGCCGCGGGAGCAGGGGCTCACGCTCGTCGAGGGCGCGCGCCAGGCGCCGCTGCCGATCTTTCACCAGGACGAGATCACCAGGATCTTCACCGGGACCCTGTCCACGAGGAGCTAGCTTCGAATGCCGACCGTCGGATATTCACATCGCCCCGTCGCGCTCGGACGCGAGGGCATGGTCTCGTCGTGCCACCCGTGGGCGACGCTCGCCGGGATCGACGTCCTGCGCGCCGGCGGCACCGCCGCCGACGCCGCGATCGCGACCAACGGCGTGCTCGCGGTCACGCAGCCCGCGATGTGCGGGGTCGGCGGCGACATCTTCGTGCTGTACTACGAAGCGGCGACCCGCCGCGTCCACTTCCTCAACGGCGCGGGGCGCTCCGGATCGCGCGCGGGGCTCGAAGAGCTCGCGCGGCGCGGCCTCTCGCGCCTGCCGGTCATCGGTCCCGAGACCGTGAGCGTGCCCGGCTGCATCCGCGGCTGGTTCATGCTGCACGAGCGCTTCGGCACGCGTCCGATCGCCGATCTGCTCGCGCCCGCGATTCGCAGCGCGGAGCACGGCTATCCGATGACGTCGCTGCAGAGCCAGTACGCGGCCGAGTTCGCGCCCGGCAACCCCGATCCGGAGTGGCATCGCATCTTCGCGCCGGGCGGCCGCGTGCGCGCCCTCGGCGAGCACTTCGTGCAGGCGGACCTCGCGCGCACGCTGAAGTCCGTCGTCGGCGACGGGCCCGACGTCTTCTACGGCGGTCACGTCGGCCGCGCGATCGCCGCCCGCATGGCCGCGGGCGGATTCCTCACCGAAGACGATCTCGCGCGCCACACCGGCGAGTGGGGCGAGCCGATCGGCACCACGTATCGCGGCGCGACCGTCTACGAGACGCCGCCGCCGACGCAGGGGCTTGCGGCGCTCATCGCGCTCAACATCCTCGAAGGCTGGCCGCTCGCGCGCCGCGCCGTCCACTCCGTCGAGCACCTGCACCTGCTGCTCGAGGTCGTGAAGCTCGCCTACGCGGATCGCGACCGGTGGATCGGCGATCCCGCGCACGCGCGCCTTCCCGTCGAGACGCTGCTCTCGAAGGAGTACGCGGCGTCGCGGCGCCGCGCGTTCGACGCGCGCAAGGCGCAGGCCTACGCCGCCGGCGATCCCGACGGCGACACGACCGGCTTCGTGGTCGCCGATCGCTACGGCAACGTGGCGAGCGTCATCCAGTCGCTCTTCAATCCGTTCGGATCGGGCGTCGTCGTGCCGGGCACCGGCGTGCTGCTGCAGAACCGCGGCCGGCACTTCCAGTACGAGCCGGAGCATCCCGCGGTGTTCGCGCCGAACAAGCGCCCGTTCCACACCCTGATCGCGTCGATCGTCACGCGCGACGATCGCCCGCACATCGCGTTCTCGACGATGGGAGGCAACGGGCAGGCGATGTTCCACGTGCAGGTCCTCACCAACATGCTCGACTACGGCATGGATCCGCAGGAAGCCATCGAGCGGCCGCGATTCCTCATCGGCGAGTTCCTGCCGAACGACCCCGCGGACGCGATCTACCTCGAGAGCCGGATTCCCGCGCGCGTCTTCACCGGCCTCGCGCGCAGGGGCCACAACGTGAAGGCCGCGCCGGCGTTGTTCGGCAAGGTGGGCCACGCCCACGGCATCGCGTTCCGCGACGGCCTGATGGTCGGAGGCGCCGACCCGCGCGGCGACGGCGTCGCGCTCGGGCTGTGATGCGCGCGCTGGTCCTCGCGCTCGTGATCTTCGCGACGGCCGCCGGCGCGGCCGAGGCCGCCGAGTGGCGCGCGATCCGTCCGGGCGAGAGCACGCAGAACGCGGTCCGCGAGCAGTTCGGTCAGCCGACGAAGGTGACGACGCAGAAGATCGAAGGCTACGACAGCACGCACTGGGTCTACGAGGACAAGCAGGCGCCGAACGGCATGACGCGCCTGACGGTCGATTTCGGCATCCTCACCCCGCAGGGCTATCGGCCCGAGATCGTGCGCCAGATGCTCCTCGAGCCGCACAAGGGCATCTTCACGCGCCGGGCCGTCACCGACGGCTGGGGTGAGCCGGACCAGGCGGACGTCGAAGGCGAGGCGAAGGTGCTGCGCTACCGGTCGGGGCTGTTCGTCTACTTCGACAAGGAAGGCTGGATCGCGGAGCGGATGTACTTCACGCCGCCCCAGCCGTCCGCGGGGGGCGGATCGCCGCCGCAGCGTTGACGACGCCGCGCAGCGGGATCCCGATCCACTCCGGCCGGTTGTTCGCCTCGTAGACGACCTCGTACGCGGCCTTCTCCAGCTCGAACGCGGCGACGACCCGGCGCGTGTCCGCGTCGTCCTCGGGAAGGAACGGCGCGCGCCCCGCGGTCGTGAGATAGCCGTCCAGGAACGCCGCGCGCGCGTCGCGCTCCCACGCGTCGATCCACGCGCCGGGCGTCTTCGCGTGCGACGCGGACGGCGCGGCCCGCACGGTCTCCGCGGCGTACGCGATCGAGCGCAGCAGCCCGGCGACGTCGCGCAGCGGCGCGTGCTTCCGGCGCCGCTCGGCCAGCGGCCGCAGCGGCTCGCCCTCGAAGTCGATCACCGTCCACGCGGTGTCGGATTCCCGATACAGCGTCTGCCCGAGGTGGAAGTCGCCGTGGTGCCGGATCTTCAGGCGCCCGCGCAGGCTCGCGAGCGCCGCGCCGACCTGGTCGTCCGTGACCGCCGGGATGCTCTGCGCGTGCGCGGGGGCCGCGGCGCGCGCGGTGGCGAGCTGCGCGGCAACCGACGCGGTCCAGCGCGCGACGTCGGCATCCGCGATCGGCTCGGGCGCGAGCGGCGCCGCCCGGCCGCGCGCGAGGGCCAGGTGAAGCCCGGCGGTCACCTCGCCGAGGCGGCGTAAGGCGGTCAACGCCGACGCACGCCGCGGCTCGTCGCCGAGCGCGTCGAGCATCCACTGCCAGCCGTCGCGCGCGTCGACCACGCGGTGCTGCACGACCGCCAGCGTCGTCGGCTCCACGCCCTCGACGGCGTAGTCGAGCCACCCCGCGAGCGCCGGCGTGTGCGGAAAGTCCGCGACCTCGGTCAGGAACCGCGTGATCTCGAGCTCCGGATTCACGCCGGTCGCCAGCCGGCGGAAGTGCTTCATGATGAGCGTCTGCCCCATCACGACGGACGTGTTGCTCTGCTCGCCGCCGATCTTGCGGATCACGGCGTCGGGATGGAGGTGCTCCGGAAACGCGCGCGTGCGATGTCCGGTGACGACGCCGTGGCGGCCCGCGACGTACGCTTCCTCGCGCACGAGCCCGACGAGGTGCCGCGCGAACGCCGGGTCGTCGAGCGCGTCCGCGAGCGCGCTGTCGCCGAGCGGGACGGCGTAGCGCTGCACGTCGCCGTCGTCCAGCGTCACGCGCAGCACGTGGAGCGTGCCCGGGCCGAGATCGATCGAGTCCTCGACGCCAAGGCCGGCGATCTTCCGGCTCTTGGCCCCGAACCACCGCTGCTCCGGCAGCCACGCCGCGAGCCGCTCAGACGGCGGGGGCTTCGATGCCATGGCGGACGGTCATCAGCTACCGGATGAGCCGGAAGATCTGCGCCGGGTCCACGTTCGGGTACAGCTTCACGAAGCCGCGCTGTCCCACCCACTCGTACACGCGGTCGGAAAGCAGCTCGTGCACCTTGTACGGCTTGTCCGGCGGGATGCCGAGCTCCCAGATCGGCACCTCGACGAACGAGTCCTGATCGGACGTGACGTCGAGGCTCGCGGCCACGAAGATGACGTTCTCGCCGTCCTCCGTCGCCTTGCCGTACCAGAGCATCTGCGGGTTGTCGCACTGATAGAACTTGAGGTTCCGGTAGAGCTGCAGGGCGCGGTTCTTCCTGCGGATCGTGTTGATGCGCGTGACGAAGTCCACGATGTTGCCGGGCGCCTCCCAGTCGCGCGCCTTGATCTCGTACTTCTCCGAGTTCAGGTACTCCTCGGACGTCGGCGCGACCGGCACGTTCTCGCAGAGCTCGTAGCCCGAATACATCCCGTAGAGCGACGACAGCGTCGCCGCGAGCACGAGACGCATCTTGAACGCCGGCTGGCCGCCGCGCACCAGCGTGGCGTGCAGGATGTCCGGCGTGTTCGGCCACAGGTTGCCGCGGAAGGATTCCGCGACCGGCGGCGTCGTGATCTCCTCGAGGTACTCGCGGATCTCTCGCGGCTCGTTCCGCCACGTGAAGTACGTGTAGGACTGCGTGAACCCGACCTTGGCGAGGACCTTCATCATCTTGGGCCGGGTGAAGGCCTCCGCGAGGAACACGACGTCGGGATGCGTGCGCTGCACCTCGCGGATCAGCCACTCCCAGAACGGCACCGGCTTCGTGTGCGGGTTGTCGACGCGGAACGTCCTGACACCGTGGCCGATCCAGAACTCGACGACCCGCTTCATCTCCGCCCACAGCGCGCTGACGTCGTCCGTGTAGAAGTTCACGGGATAGACGTCCTGGTACTTCTTCGGCGGGTTCTCCGCGTACTTGATGGAGCCGTCCGGCCGGTGGAAGAACCACTCCGGATGCTCGCGCACGTACGGGTGGTCGGGCGAGCACTGGATCGCGAAGTCGATCGCGACGTCGATGCCGAGCTCGCCCGCCTTCGCCACGAAGTTGTCGAAGTCCTCGATCGTGCCGAGGTCCGGATGCACGGCGTCGTGGCCACCCTCGGGGCCGCCGATCGCCCACGGGCTGCCCGGCTCGCCGGGCCTCGACGTGAGCGAGTTGTTCCGGCCCTTGCGGTGGCTCCGCCCGATCGGATGGATCGGCGGCAGGTAGACGACGTCGAAGCCCATCGCGGCGGCGCGCTCGAGCTGCGCCTGCGCTTCCTTGAACGTGGCGGACCGGTCCGTCGTCGAGCCCGAGCGCGGGAAGAACTCGTACCACGCGGCGAATCGCGCGCGCACGCGATCCACCTGCAGCGGGAACTCGGTCGGGACGCGCGTGGCGTGGGCGCGATCCTGGTAACGCGCCATGAGCGCGGCAAGGTCCGGGTTGCGCGCGGCATCCGCGCTCCCGCGGGTGAGCCGGGTCGCGTGCTCCGAGAGACGTCGCGAGTCCACGCCGGCCGCCCGCTCGGCGGCCGTGGCGACGAGCGCCGCGCCTTCCATCAGCTCGCTCTTCACGTCCTGCCGGGCTTCGACGCGCTTCGTGAGGTCGGCGAGCCAGCTCCGGAACGCGTCGGTCAGCGCCTCGACGGTGAAGATCCACCGGCCGAGCACGTCGACCACGATCTCGCCGCGCCAGCGGTCGTTGTCGACGAGACGCATGGGGGCTTCCCGCCACGCCGTCTCCGACTCGTGGCGATAGAGGACGTAGGCGGTGAGGACGTCGTGGCCTTCCTTGAAGATGTCCGCGCTGATCTCGACGCGCGCGTTGAGCTCGCGCTTCGCCGCGTAGCGGCCCCCGTCGACGGACGGTTGCACGTTCTCGATGATGACGGTGCTCCGCGTCGCAGGGACGGCGGGCGCCGCGGGACGCGGCGTGCGCCTGGGCGCGCCGCTCGGCTTCCGTGGACTCATGTCCAACGCTCCACGAGGTAAGACTTCCGACGCTCGAACGCGCGAGCGACGCTCTCGGCGGCGGTACGGCCGAGATCGATCATTCCGGGCCCTTCATCGGCAGCGCGAAGCCGAGCGCGTCGGCGAGCGGCGCCAGCACCGGACGCGCCACGGGCATCGTGCCCCACAGCTCGAACACACGGTTCTGCGCGGCCCACCGATCGAACCCGACGCCGAGGCGGCGCGCGCCGTGGACCAGACCGAGGACGGCGGCGACGCGCTCGCGATCCGGAGCCTCCGCCACCCGCGTGAGGCCCGCGAGGATGGCGGTGCGCAGCACGGGACGGCTCGGCTCGAGCTCGAGCCTCAGACCGAGCTCGCGCGCCTCGTCGGCGAGCTCGAAGACGCGCGCGGAGATGGCGCCGAGCGTGGCGGTCCGCTCGAGCTCCGCGCGCGCTTCCTCTTCCATCACGTGGCGGCCGACGAGCGCCAGCGCCTCGGGCACCGGCGCGTCGACCTCGCGGAGATAGCGCACGAGCTTGCGCGTCTCGTCCCAGACGTGGCGGAACGACTCCTCGTGGCGCTCGAGCGCCGCGCGCGTGACGTCCGCGATCAGCCGGCGCCGGCCCTCGAGGAAGAGGTGCCGCAGCCCGTACGGCTCGTCGGGGAAGTAGGTGTCGATCGCGCGCACCATGTCCGCCATGCTGTGCCGGGCGTAGCGGGCGAGGAGGTCGGCCTTCATCTCCTCATAGAGCGCCGCACCCTCCCAGGCCCGCACGCCGCAGGAGAAGTCGTGGCTGCCGAAGTGGATCACCGCGTACATGAGCTCGCGGGTCTCCCCGGTCATGGTGGCGGTGATGCGGACGTGGCCGATCCTGAGCGCGGTGCCCTGATAGGAGTCCGCGGCCTCGTCGAGGCGCGTGACCTCGTACGCGAACAGCGCGGTGACCTCCGCGTAGCGCTCGAGCACGCTGCTGATCGCGTAGTGCGCGGCCACGCGGCGCAGGTCCGTCGCGAGCGGACGCACGAGACGGCGGTAGACGTCGGCGCCGTCGCGGAACGCCGGCACGTTGGTCGGCGCGAACTGCAGGCGGCGCAGGAACTCGTCCTCGAGCGCGCCGCCGCCCAGCTCGCGCGCGTACTGCATCACCAGCGCCGCGTAGCGGAGGATCTGCACGGGCTCGAGCCCGGAGATCTCGTCGAAGAACCAGCCGCACGACGTGAACATCAGCATGCGGTTGCGCTGCAGCTCGAGCAGCCGCAGCGCCTCCACGCGCGCGGTGTCGTCGAGCGTTCCGCGCGCGTGGCGCTCGAGGAACGCCGCGATGCGCCCCGGCGTGGGCCCGAGCACGACCGAGGCGTACTCGTCGCGCGCCTGCCACGGATCCTTCAGGACCTGGCTCGCGCGCGTCTCGTACAGCGTGTCGACGTGGTCGCGCAGCCAGTCGAGCGACTGGCGCAGCGGCGCGCGCCATCGTTGCTGCCACTCGCCGTTCATCCGGCAGCCGCAGTCTTCGCTCCAGCGTCCGACACCGTGGAAGCAGCTCCACGACGTCGCCGGGCGGATCTCGACTTCCATGGCCGGCGGCACGAGCGCCAGGTACTCGCCGTAGTTGGTCACCGTGACGTCGCCGCCCTCGTCGAGGTTGTTGAGGGCGGCGGCGAGCGCCATGTCGCCGAAGCGGCTGTGGTGCCCGTACGACTCGCCGTCGGTGGCGACGTGCACGAGCTGCGGCCACGTGCGGAGGTCGGAGAACCCCGCGCGGACGCGCGAGGCGAACTCGGGCCCGCTGTTGAGCAGCCCCTCGAAGGCGATCGCGCGAGAGATGGGGCCGTCGTAGAAGAAGATCGCGAGCGAGGCCCCGTTCTTGCCGCGCCACTGGTACGCGCGGCTCGGGTCGATCCGCTCGCCGACTTCCTGCCACGCGGCGTCGCGCCCCTCGAGCGGCCGGATGCGCCACGACTGGTGCGGCGCGAGGATCGTGAACGCGATCCCGGCGTCCGCGATCACCTCGAGCGTCTCGTCGTCGACGGCGGCCTCCGGCAGCCACATGCCTTCGGGATCGCGCCCGAAGCGCACGCGAAAATCCTCGATGCCCCAGCGCACCTGCGTCACTTTGTCCCGGCGCGAGGCGAGCGGCATGATCATGTGGTTGTAGACCTGCGCGATCGCGTTGCCGTGACCGCCGTGCGCCTTCACGCTCGCGCGATCCGCCTCCACGATGCGCGCCGCGACGGCCGGCCGCTCCCGCACCAGCCACGCGAACAGCGTCGGGCCGATGTTGAAGGAGATGCGTGCGTAGTTGTTGGTGATGTCGAGGATGCGGCCGGCGCGGTCGAGCCGCCGCGCGGCGGTGTTCGGGGCGTAGCACTCGTCGGTGACCCGCTCGTTCCAGTCGTGCGCGGGGGCGGCCGAGTCCTGCACCTCGACCGCTTCCAGCCACGGATGCTCGCGCGGCGGCTGATAGAAGTGGCCGTGGATGACCACGAACCGCCGCGCGGCCACGTCTAGAGCTCCTCGAGGCCCCGCAGGAACTCGCGGCGACCGCCGCGCGGCACGATGACGATGCCGGACCGGTCGACGTGGTAGCGGCGGCGATCCTCCTCGGCGTCGTATCCGATCTCGGTGTCGGACGGGATGATGTTGTAGCGGTCGACGATCGCGCGGCGCAGGCGCGCGCCCTTGCCGACGGTCGTGTGGTCCATGACGATCGAGTCCTCGATCACCGCGCCCTCGTTCACCCACACGCTGCGCCCGAGGATCGAGTTGCGGACGATCGCGCGCTTGATCAGCGAGCCCTCGCCGACCTGCCCGTTGTCGATGTCGCTGCCGATGAACCGCGCGGGCGGCCCGTCGTGCGAGCCGGTGCGGATCGGCCACAGGTTGTTGTCGAGGTCGAAGCGCGGGGATTCGCCGAGCAGGTCCATGTGCGATTCCCAGTACGCCTCGATCGTGCCGACGTCGCGCCAGTAGCCCTGCTCCTCGTACGGCTTCACGCCCGGCACTTCGTTCAGCTCGAAGTCGTACGCGAAGACGCGGCCGGTCTCGACCATCTCAGGGATGATCGACCGGCCGAAGTCGTGGTCCGTGCTGCGCCGGGCGTCGGAGAGCAGCGCCTCGACGAGCGGCTGGCGCTTGAAGAGGTAGTTGCCCATCGACACCAGCGCGCGCCCCGGCGCGCCCGGCATCGGCGCGGGGTTCTTCGGCTTCTCGTCGAAGCGCACGATGCGGCTCTGCGCGTTGACGGCGAGCACGCCGAACTCCGAGGCGCTGCCGATCGGGACCTGCCGCGCGGCGATCGTGACGTCCGCCTTCTGATCGAGGTGGAAGTCGACCATCTGCGAGACGTCCATCCGGTAGATGTGGTCGGCGCCGAAGACGGCGATCACGTCGGGCGAGAAGTCGTCGATCAGGTTCAGGTTCTGCAGCACCGCGTCCGCGGTGCCGCGATACCACGCGTTGCCGAACCGCATCTGCGGCGGGACGATGGCGACGAACGCGTCCGACAGGATGCCGGTCGTCCGCCAGGCGAGCCGCACGTGCTCGATGAGCGACTGCGACTTGTACTGCACCAGCACGTAGAGGGCGAGCATCCCGGAGTTGATGAAGTTCGACAGCACGAAGTCGACGATGCGGTGGCGCCCGCCGAACGGCACCGCGGGCTTCGAGCGATCGCGCGTGAGCGGATTGAGGCGCTCACCCTTGCCGCCGGCCATGATCATCGCGAGGACCCGGGGACGTCGGGCCATGCGGCTACGCCTCCCGCGGCTGCGCCCACGCCGGATCGATGTGCGCGAAGACGAAGTCCTCGCGCTCGAGCCGTCGCAGGGTGTCGGCCGCCTCGGCGTTCATGGTCTGTCCTTCCGCGAGCGAGCGTGCCATCTCGGACAGGCGCTTGAAGTCGGCATAGTGCTCCGCCACCCGGCGCTCGGCATAGTCGCGCGCCGCGTGCGTGGTGATGAGGAACTGCCAGTCGGAGGCGCTGAGCAGCATGAGCTCGCGCGTCGCCTGCGTGAAGACGCGCCTGATGTCACCGTCGACGTGTCGCATGCGTTTGAGGTCCTCGGCCCATTCGGCTTCCGCGCTGTACACGCGGTCCCACGTCCATTCCGTCTCGCGGTTCAGCCACACGCGATGGTCGCCGCCCTCGCCCCACGAGCCTTCCGGCAGCGTGACGGTGGCCGGCGACGACATCCCGGCCAGCGCTTCGCCCAGCGTCGCGGCGGCGACGCCCGCGCGGTGCATCCCGCGCGCGACGTGCTCGAGCCACTGCGGGCCTTCGAACCACCAGTGGCCGAAGAGCTCTGCGTCGTACGGCGAGCACACGACCGCCGGCTGCTGCGCGCCCGCCTCCTGCAAGGTCTGCTGCACAAGCTCGACGAAGTGCCGCGCGTGCCCTTCGGCCTTCTCGGACGCCAGCGCCGGATCGTAGACGATCTTCTTGCCGAGGTCCCCGGAGTTGTCGGTGATCCGCCAGAAGCGCAGCCCGCCGGGAAAGTGCTTCTTGTGGAACTCGAGATACGCGTACTCGCCGGGGTAGCCGTGCTCGCGGCTCCACACCTGGAGCGTCGTCTTCGGATCGCGGACGAACGCCACGGCCGACCCCGCGCCGCCGCGCGACGCCACGCGGTACGGCTGGTAGGGCGAGAGCGGCGCCCGGCGGCTCGTGCCCGGTCCCGCCGCGTCGACGACGACCTTGCGCGGGATGTAGTCCCGATACATGAACATCGGCTCGGCGGCGGCGACGAGGTGCGCGTCGGCGACGAAGTACTCGAGGCCGACTTCCGCGAGCAGCTCCTCGAGACCGGGGCGCAAACGCCGGTCGCGGTGCTGGCCTGCCGGCGGCGTCCACTCGTAGCGCGGGCGGTACGCGCACTCCGGCAGCCAGATGCCGCGCGGCGCCGCGCCGAAGTGCCGCCGATGCGTCTCGACCGCCGTGCGCAGCTGCAGCCGGATCGACTCGTCGCGCGAGAGCAGCGGCAGGTAGCCGTGCGTCGCCGCGCACGTGATCATCTCGACGTGGCCCTGGCGCTGGAGCTCGGCAAACGTGCCCGGAATGTCGCCGCCGATCCGCCGGTGCAGGTCCCACATCCGCTCGTAGAACCGCTCCCAGTACCAGGTCAGCTCGACGATCTTGTCGCGGCCCTCGCGCTCGAAGAACTCGCGGCTCTCCGCGCACGCGCGGCGCACGTTGTCGTAGTAGAAGGCGAGCTCCTTCTGGAATTCCGGCGACGCGAGCTGCTCCGCGAGCACGGGAGAGACGTTCACCGTCCACTTCGGCGAGAGCCCGTCGGCGACGAGGCGCCGCGCGGTCTCGAGCAGCGGCAGGTAACACTCGAACGCCGCCTCGGTCAGCCAGTCGCTTCCGTGCGGCCAGCGGCCGTGATTGACCACCATCGGAAGATGAGTGTGAAGGACGAGCGCGAACGTCGAGGGCACCCACGAATTGGACCGTATGAACCCGCCTGGCGCAAGATGAACCCGCTGGGCGCGAGTCTCCACCCTGACGGCACGACGTTTCGGGTCTGGGCGCCGGCCGCTCTCAGCGTCGAGCTGGCGATCGAGGGCAAGCCGCCGGAGCCGATGCGCGACGCCGGCGACGGCATCCGCGAATTGGCCGTCGGCGGGCTGCCGGCGGGCTCCCGCTACCAGTACCGGCTCGACGGCGAGCGGTACCGTCCCGATCCGGTGTCGCGCTGGCAGCCCGAAGGCGTGCACGGGCCGTCGGTCGTCGTGGACCCGTCGCGGTTCGCCTGGACCGATCACGGCTTCCGCGGCCACGCGCGGGGCGCGCTGGTGTTCTACGAGCTGCACGTGGGCACCTACACGACGGCGGGGACGTTCGAAGCGCTGATCCCGCACCTCGCGTCGCTCGTGGACCTCGGCGTCACCGCGATCGAGCTGATGCCGGTCGCCGAGTTCCCGGGCTCCCGGAACTGGGGCTACGACGGCGTGCACCTTTTTGCACCCCAGTCCACGTACGGCGGGCCCCGCGGCCTGCGCCGGCTCGTGGACGCCTGCCACGCGCAGGGGCTGTCGGTCTTCCTCGACGTCGTCTACAACCACCTCGGCCCCGAGGGGAACTACCTCGCCGAGTTCGGCCCGTACTTCACCAACCGTTACAAGACGCCGTGGGGGAGCGCGGTCAACTTCGACGGGCCCGACGCGGCCGGCGTGCGCCGCCACTTCGTCGAGAACGCGCGCTACTGGGTGCGCGAGTTCCACATCGACGGTCTCCGGCTGGACGCGGTGCACTCGATCTTCGACGCGAGCCCGCGGCACGTTCTCACCGAGGTTGCCGAGGGTGCCCGCGAGGAAGCGCAGGCACTCGGGCGCCCGGTGCACGTGGTCGCCGAGTCCCACGACAACGACCGGCGCCTCGTGCTGCCGGCGGGGCAGGCCGGCCTCGGACTCGACGGCGTCTGGTCCGACGATTTCCATCACGCCGCGCACGTGCGCCTCACCGGCGAGCACGGCGGATACTACGCCGACTTCACGGCGAAGGACCTGCTGCCGCGCGCGATCGCCGAGGGCTTCGCGTTCCAGGGCGAGAACTCGGAGTACTTCGGCCGCGCGCGCGGGACGCCGAGCGCCGATCTCGCCGGCGATCGCTTCGTCATCTGCGCGCAGAACCACGACCAGGTCGGCAACCGCGCGCGGGGCGATCGGCTCTCGACGATCGTGAGCTTCGAGGCCGTGAAGCTCGCGGCCGCGCTGACCTTCGCGGCGCCCGCGCTACCGCTGCTCTTCATGGGCGAGGAGTACGGCGAGACGTCGCCGTTCCAGTTCTTCACGTCGTTCCTCGATCCCGGGCTGGTCGACGCCGTCCGCCAGGGCCGCGCGGCGGAGTTCGCGAAGTTCGCCTGGCAGGGCGAGCTGCCGGATCCCGGCGCGCCCGCCACGTTCCTGCGCTCGCGCCTGAACCACGCGCTCGTCTCGGCGCCGCGCCACCGCGAGCTGCGCGAGTACTACAAGCGGTGGATCGCGCTGCGCGCCGGGCATCCGGCGCTCGGCAGCGGCGGGAAGGACCTCGCGCGCGCGTCGCTCGATCCGACCGGGCAGGTGCTGACGCTGCGGCGCGCGGCGACCGAAGGGCCCGCGATCACGCTGGTCGCGAACCTCAGCGGGTCGCGGCAGGCGGCGCCCGACGTGCGCGGACGCGTGGTGATCGACAGCGCCGAGACGCGATTCGGCGGCCCGGGCCAGGTCACGCGCCTGGCGCCGTACCAGGCGGTGGCGTTCGAAAGCTCGTAGAGCGCGGCGCGCGCGGTATCATCGCTGCATGACGATTCTGGAGACGTACCGCGCGCGCCATCCGAAAGCGGAGGCGCTCTACGAGCGGGCGCGCCGCGCGATTCCCGGCGGCATCACCCACGACATCCGTCACCTGACGCCGTTTCCGATCTACGTCGAGAGCGCGCAAGGAACGCGCAAGCGCGACGTCGACGGCCACGAGTACGTCGACTACTGGATGGGACACGGCGCGCTGTTCCTCGGTCACGCGCATCCCGCCGTCGTCGCCGCGGTGCAGGCGCAGGTCGCGCGCGGGACTCACCTCGGCGCGAGCCACGAGCTCGAGGTGCGCTGGGCGGAGATGGTCAACCGTCTCGTGCCGTGCGCGGAGCTCACGCGCTTCACGATGTCGGGCACGGAGGCGACGCACCTCGCGATGCGGATCGCGCGCGCGGCGACGGGCCGTCCGCGCGTGGTGAAATTCGCCGGTCACTTCCACGGCTGGCACGACGGCGCGGTGGCGGGCGTGGCGCCGCCGTACGAGGTGCCGATGTCGGCGGGCGTGCCGAGCGCGATGCTCGACCAGGTGCTGATCGTGCCGCCGAACGACATCAAGGCGGTGGACGTGGCGCTCGAGCGCGGCGACGTCGCCGCGGTGATCCTGGAGCCCGCGGGCGGCAGCTCGGGCACGACGCCGACGATTCCGGGCTACTTGCAGGATCTGCGCGAGGTCACGCGCCGTCACGACGTCGTGCTGATCTTCGACGAAGTGATCACCGGCTTCCGCTACGCGCCGGGCGGCGCGCAGGAATACTACGGCGTCACGCCGGATCTCACGACGCTCGCGAAGATCGTCGCGGGCGGGCTGCCCGGCGGTGCCGTGTGCGGCGCCGCGAAGTACATGGCGATGCTCGCGTTCCGTGGCGACGCGACGTGGGATCGGACCTCGCGCGTGGCGCACGCCGGCACGTACAACGCGAATCCGCTCTCGGCCGCGGCCGCGATCACGACGCTGGAGCTCGTCGCCGACGGATATCTTCACGCGCGCGCGAACAAGGCGGGCGAGGAGCTGAGACGCGGCGTCGGCGAGGCGATGAAGAAGGCGGGCGTGCCGGGCGCGGTCTACGGCGAGGCGTCGATCTATCACGTCTCGTTCGAGGGCAAGCCGGGCCTCGCGGGCTTCGATCGCCCGCGCCGCGGCGACCTCTACGATCTGCTGCGGTGCGCGCTGATCAACGAAGGCGTCGACTGCTCGAAGAACCACGGCTGGATCTCGGCGATGCATTCCGACGAGGATCTGGAGCGCACGATCGCCGCGTACGGCCGCGCGTTCACCGCGATGGCGGCGGAGAAGGTGTTCGATCGCCGATGAGGCGCCGGACGCCGGCGGCGCTCCTGCTGCTGGTCCTGGCACTCACGGGCTGCGTCTATTACCCGACGGTCCCGGACATCGGTGGCATTCGCATCCGTCCGAAGAACGGGCGCGCGCTGTTGCAGCCGCCGGGCCTCGCCGTCTCCATGGACATCGAGAGCACCGGAAAGTTCAGCGACGCGATCGTCGGCGCGACGTGCGACGTCGCGGGACGCGCGGCGATCGTCGTCGGTTCCGGTCAGGCGGCGGGGCGCGTCGAGGTGCCGGGCGAAACCGTCGTGCGTCTGGGCCCACCGGGCCCGCACATCGTGCTGAGCGAGCTCACGCGCGACGTGCGTCCGGGCGAGACCGTGATCGTCACGCTGCTGTTCGAGAAGGTCGGCCGGATCGGGGTCCCGACGCGTGTGGAGTAGGGCCGCGCGCGGGCGCCACGCCTCGCGCGTGTGCTATCCTCTGAAACTCGCCCGGGCAGGTAGCTCAGTTGGTAGAGCACAGGACTGAAAATCCTGGTGTCGGCGGTTCAATCCCGTCCCTGCCCACCATTTTGAAGGGCGGGCAACCCGAAAATCAGCGAGTTGCCCGCCCTTTGTCTTTCGCTTTCCGCCGCCCGCCGCGGTGTCTCCGCTTTGCTACACTGCCGAAGAAGTCATTTGGGAGGGCCTATGAAGAAGCTGATGGCGGTCGTGGTGCTCGGAGCGATGCTGGTCGCGCTCGCACCGGTCGCGGCGCACGCGCACGGGTGGGGGACGGCGAACGCCGCGCTGGCGCTGGCCGCGTTCTCGACGTTCGCGGTCCTGACCGCGCCGTTCTGGGCGTTCAATCCATATCCGCCGGCCGCGCCGATCTCGTACTCGCCGGTCTATGCGACGCCGCCCGCGTACTACGCCGCCGAGCCGGTGAGCTACACGGCGCAGCCCGCCGGCCGCGCGGCGGTGCAGCGCGAGGTGATTTATCCGCACGGCCGTCACGTTCTCTATGGTGACGGCGTGACGACCGCGTATCGCTGGGTGTGGATCCCGAATCCCCCGCCGCCGCCCGCGGCCGTGCCGGCGCCGCCTTCCGCGCCCGCGAACTAGGGCGCGTCGGCGTCGAGCCCGGACGTGCTCCACCACCGGCGCGCCACACTCGTCGTCATCGCGTTGTCGCTCGCCGTGCTCGTCGTCCCCGCGATCGCGCGCGGGGAGATCGTCCTGCCGCCCGGCTTCACGATGCAGACCTACGTCACGGGTGAAGGCTTCGACACGTCCGAGCGCGGCGCGCGCGGCCTGCCGTCGTCGTCCACGCTCGCGATCGACAACGCCGGCGTGCTCTACCTCGCGCGCACGGGACGCCGCTACGCGACCGGTGAGGTGGACGACCTCTGGCCCGTGTACCGGATTCCGCCCGGCGGCGCGAAGGTGACGAAGGCGAGCGAGTCGCGCTTCCTCTATGGTCCGCCGCTGCCCAGCGCGCAGATCGCGGGGCTGCGCGGCGGCCGCGAGCTGCTCGTGAGCACGTTCGATCGCGACCGCAAGGTCGGCGTGCTGTATCTGTTGACGGACGGCTACGCCGAGCTTCTCGCCGGCGGCACGCCGCCGCGCGGTGCCGCGCCGGTGCTCTTGCAACCGGAAGGCGCCGCCGCCGACGCGGCGGGCAACGTCTACGTCGCGGATCGCGCGCAGGACCGCGTGGTGAAGCTCGGGCCGCGCGGCGGGATCCTCGATCTCGAGCGCGTGTCGGTGAAGCGTCCGCGGGTGCTGGCGACCGGGCACGACGGTGCCTTGTGGATCGCCGCCGACGGCACCGCGGAAGCGCCGTGGCAGCGTGGCCCGGGCGAGATCTGGCGCGTTGCCGGCGACAACCCCCCCGCGCTGCTGCTGCGCGGTCCGGTCGCGGCCGGCATGGGTGTGTCGGCGACGGGCCATCTCTTCGTCGCCGATCGGCAGGCGCCCGAGATCTTCGCGCTCGCGCCGGACGGCGCGCGCGTCCCGTTCGCGACGTTCACGGACAACGACGCGCCGCGCGGCCTCGCGTTCGCGCCGGTCACGCCGGAGACGGAGCGCGCGGGCATCGCGGGCAGCCTCTTCCTCATCTTCATCAGCCGCGGCGCGTGGCCGGTGAACGAGGTCGTCAGGATTTCCGGACCGTTCGAGCGCTATCTGCGCGAGCGCGCGGCGTCCGGAAAGTAGTCTCCGACCCCATGGTGATGGGGTAGTCCGAGTCCGCGCCTACCGCCCGTGGGAGTCGCGCTGAGAATCGACGAAAGTGGGGGCGCCGCGGGGATTTCTCGCCTGATTTCGGGACTTTACGGGCTATCGTCGTCCTATGCTTCCAGGCCGGGCACGCGGGATCGTGATGAGCGTCCTCCTTCTCCTCGGCGCCGTCACCCCCGCCGCCGCCGGTGACGCGACGGTCCGGATCCAGGACTTCTTCGGCAACGTCAACCGCGTCCTCACCGATCCGGGCTACGAAGATCGCCTGCCGGAGCGCCTCGGGGCGCTGCGCGCGCTGGTGATCGAGATGGTGGATTTCGGGCACGCGGCCGAATTCGCGCTCGGCTCCGAGTGGCCCGCGAGGACGCGCACGGAGCGCGAGGAGTTCATCCGGCTCTTCACCGATCTGATGCAGACGTCGGTGTTCGCGATGGTCGGCGGTCGCGCGCGCATCGACAACGGGCTCTCGGTGACGTACGTCGGCGAGCTCGACGAGAGGGACGGCGTGACGGTCGCGACGAGCGTGCTCACGCGCAGCGGCGCGCAGATGGGCGTCGGCTATCGCATGGCGCGGCGCAACGATCGCTGGATGGTGCGCGACGTGGTCGTGGACGGCGTGAGCCTCGTCGACAACTATCGCGCGCAGTTCCAGAAGGTGATCCATCGCTCCTCGTACGCGGGCCTCGTCACCGAGATGCGCACGCGCATCGCGGAGCTCGGCCGCCCGACGGAGATGGCCGCGCGCGGCCCGCGCGCTTCGCTGACGACGGCGTCCATTCCGGAGGCGAGCGTGACCGCTCAGCCCGTCGCCGTGGTGGCGCCGCCGTCGTCGAGCGCGCCGCTCGCGGCACCGGGCACCACGGCCGTCGCCGCGCCGGTCTCCGCACCGCCCGGCGCTTCGCCGGCGGCGGCGATCTCGCCTGCGCCCGCAGTCGCCTCGCCAGCGCCGGCGCCGGCGATCGCCACGCCGAGCGCGACGTCGCCGCCCGCGCCGATCGCGAGTCAGTCTGCCGCGCCGGCCGCAGCTCCCGCGCCCGTCGTGGCGCCTGTGACGAGCGCGCCCGCGTCCCCCACGTGGCGCGCGGCGAGTGAGACGCCGGTCGACACCGCGCGCGTGGCCCAGGTGCGCGTCGCTCCGCCGGCCATCCCCCGCACGATCGCGCCGCGCGCCGTCGTCGCGCCGCGCCCGGCGGCCATCGCGTCGTTCTGGGTGCAGCTCGGAGCGTTTCGTGAAGTCGAGCGCGCGATCCAGGTCGTGTCCGCGCTGAAGGACGAAGAGATCTCGATGCTCAGCGCGCCAGGTCGGCCGCTGATTCGCGTGCTGGTCGGCCCGTTCGGCAATCGCGCCGACGCGACGGCGAAGATGCGCGACCTTCGCCGCCGCGGCTACGACGGGTTCGTCGCCGAAGCGAACTAGCGCGCCGGACGAACGAGGGCCGCGTCAGCGGCGCTCGTCGGCGCCCTGCACCCAGTCGAAGGCCCACACGCTGACGCGGTACGTGTTCGCGGGCGGCAGGCCCGCCACCTTGAAGTACGACCGATTCAGCGGCGGCACACCACCCGGCACCCACTCGAGCTTCTGCGCCACGACGTTGCCCTTCGGATCGAGACCCTGCGCGAGCACGCGCACGTTCTTCGCGGGCGATCCGTAGGTGTTGTAGATGTAGCCCGCGATCTCCTGGCCGCTCGGCTTCGGCTCGGCGGTCCAGTCGAGGCGGAAGTAGCTCTCCCAGCCCTGCATCACGGTCGTCGTCGCCGCCGAGGGCGTCGGGCCCGTAGAGGCGCCGGCACAACCTGTTGCGAGCAGTGCGACCGCGACGACGCCCGCGACTCGACGCCAGGCGAGATCGTTCATCGGTGGGACCCTCCAGCCTTCGATCGTACTCCCCGACGGTAGAATCCGCCCGCGGAGGGAACCCCCATGAGAACGCGCTCGTTGATCGGGGCGTTGATCGTGTTCGCCATCGGCCTCGCCGTCGGCCGCGCCGCTCCTTCCGACCGCGTCGCGCGCGGGCCGGAGTCCGGCGCGCCGCCCGCCGCGATACCGCCCGGCATGGTGCTCGTTCCGTCGAGCACGCTGGCCCCGTTGCCCGAGGGCGTCGGCGCGGAGGAGAAGCGCGACGTCGAAGTGTTCCGTCGCGCGCGCGCGTCGGTCGTCTACATCACGAGCCTCGCGCTCAGGCGCAGCCCGCTGTCGTTCGACGTGCAGCAGATTCCGCAGGGCACCGGCAGCGGCTTCGTGTGGGACCAGGACGGCCACGTCGTGACGAACTTCCACGTCACGCAGGAAGGCGACGCGTTCTCGATCACGCTCGCCGATCAATCGGAGTGGGAGGCGAAGATCGCGGGCGCGGCGCCCGACAAGGACATCGCGGTGCTCCGCATCAAGGCGCCGCGCGAGCGGCTCGTCCCGCTCGTGCGCGGCAGCTCCATGGGACTTGCCGTCGGCCAGCGCGTGCTCGCGGTCGGCAACCCGTTCGGGCTCGATCACTCGCTCACCGTCGGCGTCGTGAGCGCGCTCGGCCGCGAGCTGCGCTCGCCGAGCGGGCGGCGCATCCGCGACGTCATCCAGACCGACGCCGCGATCAACCCCGGCAACTCCGGCGGTCCGCTCCTCGATTCGTCGGGGCGGCTGATCGGCGTCAACACCGCGATCTACAGCCCGAGCGGCGCGTTCGCGGGCATCGGCTTCGCGGTGCCGGTCGACACCGTCACGCGGCTCGTGCCGCAGCTCATCGCGAAGGGCCGCATCGCGACCGCGGGCATCGGCGTCACGCTGATCCCGCAGCGCTACAACATGCAGCTCGGCATCGACGGCGTCGGCATCGCCGAGGTGGTGCCGGATGGTCCGGCGGCGCGCGCGGGCCTCCAGGGCGCGCAGGTGACGCGGGCGCGCCGGGTCGTGCTCGGGGATCGAATCGTGGCGGTGGACGGCAATTCCGTGAAGTCCGAGGACGATCTCCGCGATGCCTTCGAGACCGCCGGCGTCGGCGGATCGGTCACTCTGACGATCGCGCGCGGTCGCGAGCGCCGGGACGTCAAGGTCTCGCTCATCGCCGTCGACGTGCGATAAAACATAGCGTTACGGCGATCCCCGACCCGGGCACTTGACTCTTTAGCACTCGTCCGGTAGAAGTGCTAACAGCTAGCTCGGGGGAACGCAGCCGCGTGCCCCGTGACGAGAACCCACGGAGGAGCCGCATGAAGATTCGTCCGTTGCACGACCGCATTCTGGTGGAGCGCGTGGAAGAAGGGGAGACGGTGCGAGGCGGGATCATCATCCCCGACACCGCGAAGGAGAAGCCGCAAGAAGGCAAGGTCATCGCCGTCGGCACCGGCAAGGTGAACGAGGACGGCAAGCGCCTCTCCCTCGACGTCAAGGTGGGCGACAAGATCCTCTTCGGCAAGTATTCCGGCTCCGAAGTGAAGGTCGACGACAAGGACTATCTGATCCTGCGCGAGGACGACATCCTCGCCATTCTCGGTTAGGAGGCATCGGTCCATGCCCAAGCAGCTCAGGTTCGACGAGGAAGCGCGGAGCTCGCTGCTCCGCGGCGTGAACGTGCTCGCGGAGGCCGTGAAGGCCACCCTCGGCCCGAAGGGCCGCAACGTCGTCATCGACAAGAAGTTCGGCAGCCCGACGATCACCAAGGACGGCGTCACCGTCGCCAAGGAAGTCGAGCTGAAGGACAAGTACGAGAACATGGGCGCGCAGCTCCTCAAGGAGGTCGCGTCCAAGACGTCGGACGTGGCCGGTGACGGCACGACGACGGCCACGGTGCTCGCGCAGGCCATCTTCCGCGAGGGTCTGAAGAACGTGACGGCCGGCGCGAACCCGATGGGCCTCAAGCGCGGCATCGACCAGGCCGTCGAGTCCGTCGTGGCCGAGCTCAAGCGCCTGTCGAAATCGACCAAGGACAAAAAGGAGATCTCGCAGGTCGCGACGATCGCCTCCAACAACGACCGCACCATCGGCAACCTGATCGCGGAAGCGATGGAGAAGGTCGGCAAGGACGGCGTGATCACGGTCGAGGAGTCGAAGTCGGCGGACACGGTCCTCGACGTCGTCGAGGGCATGCAGTTCGACCGCGGCTACCTCTCCCCGTACTTCGTTACGGATCCGGAGCGCATGGAGGCCGTGCTCGAGGACGCGATCGTGCTGATCCACGAGAAGAAGCTGTCGGCGATGAAGGACATGCTCCCGCTGCTCGAGCAGGTGGCGCGCACCGGCAAGCAGTTCCTGATCATCGCGGAAGACGTCGAGGGCGAGGCGCTGGCGACGCTCGTCGTCAACAAGCTGCGCGGGACGCTGAAGGCGTGCGCGGTGAAGGCGCCGGGCTTCGGGGATCGCCGCAAGGCGATGCTGGAAGACATCGCGATCCTGACGGGTGGCAAGGCGATCACCGAGGATCTCGGGATCAAGCTCGAGAACATCAAGCTCGAGGA
>Ga0233425_10002834_pt1 | contig 33014 bp, 33 predicted proteins | sample Watercolumn_Towu_2_FD_181712 | JGI IMG/M metagenome (GOLD analysis project Ga0233425, IMG submission 181712) | Freshwater microbial communities from Lake Towuti, South Sulawesi, Indonesia - Watercolumn_Towuti2014_140_MG | ecosystem: Environmental > Aquatic > Freshwater > Lake | place... | reverse complement strand
TTTCGGATTGCCGTTGCAAAACTTCTTCGACCAAATAATCCAGGACGAAATGATGACTGCCCGTAAACGATTGGATAAAGCGCGCGGTGTCGTGATGACCTTGTATCGAAAGCGCGGCGAGTTGCAAACCGGCAATCCATCCTTCCGTCCGCGTTTCCAACGCGGCGACATCGGCGGCGGAAAGATTTAATCCCATTACGCGGTTGAGAAATTCGGCGGCTTCGGAAGAAGTAAAACGCAAATCGGCGGCGCGCAGTTCGGTCAGTTGACCGCGCACGCGCAATCGCGCCAGCGGTAAACCTGGGTCTTGGCGCGTGGCAATGACGAGGTGCATCTGCGGCGGTTGATGCTCGAGCAAAAACGCGAGCGCATCGTCAACGGCTTTTGAATCGAGGGCATGATAATCGTCGAGAACCAGGATGAAATCGTTTGGGATGGTGGTGATTTCGTTGAGCAAATTTGTGAGAAGCGATTCGGTTGACGGCGGCTCGTGAGAATTGAGGAGCGCGAGTGTGCCTGCGCCAAATTTTTTTGCAATCGTTTGCAACGCGGCGACGAGGTAAATCAAAAAGCGCGTGAGGTCGCTATCGCCTTCATCCAACGACAACCACGCGACCGCGCGTGTGTCGCCAGCAATCCAATCGCTGACGAGCGTGGTCTTGCCAAAACCGGCGGGCGCGGAGATAAGGGTCAACTTGCAGTCCGCAAAGAGACCGATGTTTAGTCGCTCGATCAAGTGGGGGCGAAGAACAATTTTCGGTCGCGGCGGGGGAATAAAAAGTTTTGTGGCTAGGATTGGAATAGACATAGATCAAGTACACGTCAATCAATTTGCAAGCGTTACAATTACAATACATCGGGTTTCCATTTTTTGCAAAAAATCCATGTCCCCTATAAATCACAACCGCCGGAAAATTTTTCCGGCGGCTGTGGTTTCAAAATGTTTACTGCCCGACCGTAATCGCTTGCCCAACCTTGATGTCTTGTGAAATACCGGGATACACCTCGCGGAGCGCTTGGATGACTTCGCCGCTCGCATCGTGCGGCGAGAGCGCAATCAATCCCAGTTTGAGTCCTTTGAGATTGTCCACCGATGGTTGAAAAACTTTGGGGTCTTTGCTGGTCAGATGCAAACCGCCCACGATGCCAAAGATCGGTTCATCAAAGACCGCCTGCGCGCGCTCGACAATTTTTTGCACGGTGGGATGCCCGCAACCGGTAATCAACACAATGCCCTTGCCCTCGACGTTGATCACGAGAACTTGTTCGTCCCCGACGCCGGGCGATGTCATCGCCAAGTTGCCAATCGTCGCGACGCCTTGCGCGATTGTCATGGGTTGTGTGGTAACGATGGGCGTTGTGCCGGGATACGTCAACGGTTGCGGCACGTAGATGCGTTTCGATCCCAGGTCAACTTGACGATTGCCGAGCGAGAACGTGTTGTTGAATTGCCATTGCGGTCCGCCGGTGTGATCAAAGTGCGCGTGCGAAATCGCGATGATGCTGATGTCGCTCAACTTGATCCCCAATTGTTGCATGTTGAACATCAAGGGCGATGGATCGCGCGTGTCCGGGTTATTGCCCACATCGTAGAGAATTGTCGCGGTGTCTGTTTTGATCAGATAGGCAACGCCAAAAGTCGTCGTCAATGTTTCGCGGATAGATGCCAACTCTAAGCAACGACGATGCGCGCTTGGTCGCCCACAGAAATTGAATCGCGCCGAAAACGCGCGCCGCCGTTTCCGCTTCCCCCAATAGACCAACACAGAGTGCGACTTCTTCCAACACCATCACGGTCGTGGACACATCGCTCTTCTCCTAATAAAGTTGCAATGCTTCGACCGCATACGGCATCGCGCGCCGGGGTTCGTCTTTTCGCAAAACACAGCGTCCCAAAAAGATCAACGCTATCCCAATACCTTCGCCAAAATCCAAAAACACTTCCCACTGACAGAAAAGAACACGGACAATTGAAAAAAATGCAAGAAAAAGTCCGTGTTTCCTTCCGTCAGTGGAAAATTTCAAGGACGCGGACAAATTGGCGAAGATATTGTATCCCCAACGCGTTATTAGATCGCAATGTGCGCGCCAGTGCAAGCGCTTGGTGTGCATACGGTTCAGCGGCGGCATAATCCTTGGCGAGCGTGTACGACAGCGAAAGCCAAGCGAGCGCGACGGATTCGCCCTCGCGGTTGCCGGCGGCGCGTTGCCGGGCAATCGCTTTTTGCAACAACGCTACGCCGCGTTCGAAATCTTTGCCTGTGCTGAGCGTGTGCCCCAAGCCAAACATAGATTCGGTGATCATTTCTTCGTCGCCCAAGCGTTGAAAAATTTCCAAACTCTGGGTGTGGCAATCTACAACGGAGTGGCGTGGTGCGTTCGGGCTACGCACAAAGCCATACGCCCAGCCCAATCGTTGAAACGCAAAGCCAACTTCCCATTCCTCCTCTGCCGATTGCGCCAACGCCAGCGCCTGTTCGGACATTCGAATCGCGTTCGGAATATCCATTTGCAAGTACGCCAAATAACCGACGAGATTCCACGCGCGCGCGCGGAGCGTCATCGGTGCGTGCGCGTCAATCAGCGGCAGTTGACTGTTCACTGTTCACTGTTCACTGTTGACTGTTGACTGTTCACTGTTCACTGTTGACTGTTCACTGTTCACTGTTGACTGTTGACTGTTCACTGTTCACTGTTGACTGTTCACTGTTCACTGTTGACTGTTGACTGTTCACTGTTCACTGTTGACTGTTCACTGTTGACTGTTGACTGTTGACTGCACACTGATTCGACTGCTTCCAACGTAAACCCGCTCGCGAACACGGACAACTTTTGCAACAACGCGCGCTCCGCGTCCGACAATAAATCGTAACTCCAATCCATCGCCGCGCGCAAAGTTTGATGACGCGGGATCGCGCCGCGCGTTTCGTTCGCGAGCAAATTAAAACGGTCATCAAGCCGCGCCGCGATCTGTTCGATGGAAAAATGTTTCAACTGCGCGGCGGCAAGTTCGAGCGCGAGCGGAATGCCGTCGAGCCGCGCGCATACTTGAACGACTGGCACGATGTTGTCCGCGAGCCGCCAATTTCGCGCGACGGAAATCGCGCGTTCGGTGAAAAGTTGGGTCGCGTCGAAGCGACGCAATTGCGCGAGCAGCGGAATTTGCGCGGTGTCGGGCATCGCGAGCGACGGCGCAACCCAGGTTGTCTCGCCGCTAATGTTCAACGCTTCGCGCGAGGTCGCGAGCACGCGCACGCGCGGACACGCGCTCAACAGCGTGCCGATCAATTCCGCGCACGCGCCGATGAGATGCTCGCAATTGTCTAGCACGATCAACAATGCTTTCGCGCGCAAATAACTCGTAAGCACGGCGATGAGTGGGAGCGATGATGACTCGCTGACGTTGAACACCGTCGCGACCGCTTGCGTAACGAGTGCGGGATTCGCCATCGCGGAGAGATCAATCCACCACACGCCATCCTTGAATTTTTCGTCCGCCGCGATTTCGGTCGCGGTTTGAATCGCGAGCCGGGTCTTGCCGCACCCGCCCGCGCCGGTCAAGGTAATCAGCCGGACGGTTTCCAACAGTTCCTTGATTTCCCTGATTTCCTTTTGCCTGCCTACAAAACTCGATAACGGCGTTGGCAAATTCGTGAACAATGCTTCGAGCGATTTGCCGCGCGCCTCCTGGGTTTGCGCGCGTGCGTACAACGCGCGCGTTTCCGGCGATGGCGCGACATTCAACTCGTCGCGCAACGCGCGTTCGCACGCGGCGTACTGTTTGAGCGCGGCGGCGCGATCGCCTTGCGCGAGATGGCAAAAGATGAGATGCTGATACGCGGTCTCGTTCGCCGGTTCGGTCGCGAGCAATTTCCGCGCGAGTTCAATCGCGCGCGCGTACTCGCCGTTCGAACGCGCGTGTTGGATCAATCGCAACAGCGCGTCGAGATAAATCGCGCGCAAACGTTCGCGTTCAAGGAGAATCCAATCATCGTAAAAATCGGGGAGCAGATCAATTTCAGATTTCAGATTCAAGATTTCAGATTGAGCGGATTCCCAATCTGAAATTTGAAATTTGAAATTTGAAATTTCGCGCGCGTCCACCCAGATCGGAACATCCGGATTCAACTGCACGGTCTCGCGGTCGGCGATCAAAAAATCGTCGCCGAGTTCTTTGCGAAGCGCGGCAAGCGCGACGCGCAGAGACAAGCGCGCTTGATCGTTCGGCGTGTCGCCCCAAAAGAGCGCGGCGAGTTTTTCGCGCGCGTGCGCGTGCGGAAACAAAACGAGGTACGCGAGCAATGCTTCATGCTTGCGCGTGGGGAGATGAAGCGGGTACGCGTTGCGTTCGATGCGAAACGCGCACAGAAAATAAAAACGCAGGTCAACGTGCGGCCGCGGTTGCTTTGCAGGCGGCATCTTTGTTCCATCAAATTGTGTAAGCGAAGATTTGCGTTCACTGCGCGCGGCGCGCGAGCACGAGCGTGTGCGATCCCGACGGGCGATCCGACACAACCTTGTCCCACGCGATTTCAAATCCCGCGTCGCGAATCATTTGCACGCTCGTCGCGCGATTGAAATGACTCCAGTACATCGTCGCGCCGAAAAAATCATCCACATCATCGTCCAGGTCTTGATTGCCGGTGATGAGCAGAAGATAACCACCGGGCTTGAGCGCGCGCGCGAAATGCGCGAGCACGCGCGCGTGCTGATCGCGCGGAATGTGAATCAGCGCGTAGAAACAAGTGATTGCGTCGAACGCGCCGGGCGGCACATCGAGCGCGAGCATATCTTGTTGCAAAAAGGTCGCGCGCGGCACGCGTTCCCGCGCGAGCGCGATCTGTTCGGTGGAAATGTCCACGCCGGTTACCGCAAAGCGTTCCGCGAGAAATTCCGTTACCGGCACACCCGCGCCACACCCGGCATCCAGCACCGGCGCGTTCATCGGCAAGCGCGCGACCAGGTCTTCGATCTCCGCGCGAAACAGCAAGGGTGCCTCCGCGCGCCACGCGAGATAATCGCGCGCGATTTGATCGTACCCCTGTTCAACCAGTTTTACAAAATCGCGTTTCATCATAGATATTATACTGCGAAAATGTACTCAGACAAACCGGTTTGCGTTTCACCGCGCAACGCGTTACAATGCGCGCGATTCAAATTGGAGGCAACGCGATGATTCATGTCAATGCGCGCGCGATTATCGAACGCGACGCGCCGGGCGGCACGGAAATCGTAATTCAAATTCGCAACAAACCGGCGGAGGGCGGCAAGTGGATCGAATTGCCCGGCGGGCACATCGAAGAATTTGAATCGCTAATCGCCGCGCTCGCGCGCGAGGTGCGCGAGGAAACCGGCTTGGAACTCACGCATATCGAAGGCGCGGCGACGCGCATCGAAACGCGCGGCGCGAATGCGAACGTCGAATGTCTCGCGCCGTTCGCGGTGTACCAAACGTTGCAAGGCCCGGTGGATTCGCTCGGAATGTACTTTCGTTGTCGCGCGCGCGGCGAATTGTTGCGCGTTGGCGATGACACAGAAGCGATCCGCTGGATCGCGGCGCGCGAAATCGCGCAGTGGCTCGCGCGCGACCCCGAGCAATTTTCGTGGGTGGATCGCGCGGGCTTGGAATTTTATTTACGCTTGGCGTAACGCAAATTTCCAATTTGCGCGGGTAATTCGGAGAATTGCCACATGTAACGCAAATTTCCGATTTGCGGTTGGCAATTCTCCGAATTGCCATACAATTTTAGGAGCAATTATGACGAACGCAACACTCGATTTGATTCACGCGCACGGCTCGGTGCGTCATTTCAAACCCGACCCGGTGGCGGACGAGTTGATCGAAACGATTGTCGGCGCGGGGCAACGCGCATCCACGTCGTCGAATTTGCAAATGTACTCGGTGATCGCGGTAACGGATGCGGCGCGCCGCGACCAGGTCGCGCAGTTGTGCGGCAACCAGGAGTTTATTCGCGCCGCGCCGGTTTTTCTCGCGTGGTGCATTGATCTCGCGCGACTCGACCAGGTGTCCGCTCTGCGCGGGTATGCCCAAGTAACCGAGTACACGGAAAATTTTTTGCTTACGACGATTGACACCGCCATCGTCGCGCAGACCGCCGCGCTCGCCGCGGAATCGCTCGGACTGGGTATTTGCTACGTCGGCGCGATTCGCAATCACCCGCGCGAAATGATTCAACTGCTCGATCTGCCGCGCCTGGTTTTTCCAATCGTTGGAATGGCAATCGGTTATCCCGCGCGCGCGGCGCATCCGCGCCCGCGCTTGCCGCTCGCCGCGATTTTGCATCGCGACCAGTACAATCGCGATCAGGTCGCCGCGTTGCGCGCGTACGATCGCGCGATGATCGAAACCGGGATTTATGAAAATCGCCAGGTGCCGGTGCCGGGCAAATCGGACGAAATGGAAAATTATGGTTGGCTCGAACACACCGCGCGACGCGTGTCGCAAACAACGCGCGCGTTTTTGCGCGCGGTGTTGGAGGAGCAAGGGTTCGCGTTGAAATAAAAAATGCGGGCAACGCGAGGTAGGGGCGAAGCATTTTTCCGCGCAAGCGTGCGAAAAATGCTTCGCCCCTACGCGTGTGTGTACGCGCGGTTTGACCCCGCACAAGTGTTCTGCTATAATCGCGCGCGGAGAAAAAAAACAATGGCAAAAAAAGTAACTGAAACCAGCAACAGCGTTGAAAACATTCCGGCGGACGCATACGACGCTTCAAAAATTACGGTACTCGAAGGACTCGAAGCGGTGCGTAAACGCCCGGGAATGTACATCGGCTCGACCGACATTCGCGGCATTCATCATCTCGTTTTTGAAGTCGTGGATAACGCGATTGATGAAGCGCTCGCCGGCATGTGCGATTCGATTCAAGTGAAAATTGACCAGGACAATATCGTTACCGTGATTGATAACGGGCGCGGGATTCCGGTGGACACTCACGCGCAGACCGGCAAATCCGCGCTCGAAGTCGTGATGACGAAATTGCACGCGGGCGCGAAATTCGGACAGGGCGGTTACAAGGTCGCGTCCGGTTTGCACGGTGTCGGCGTCAGCGCGGTCAACGCGCTTTCGGAATGGTTCGAATCTACCGTGCGCCGCGACGGAAAATTGTACCGGCAAATGTACAAGCGCGGCGTGCCGCAAGCGGATGTGAAACAGGTCGGCAAATATCCGGCGGATGAACGAAGCGGAACGATTCAACGGTTCTATCCCGACAAACAAATTTTCAAAACGATTGATTACAAGTTCGATGTGCTCGCGCAGAGGTTTCGCGAAATGGCATTTCTCACGCGCGGCTTGACGATTGCGTTTACGGACGAGCGCGAAGATCGCGCGATGACATTTTATTTCGAAGGCGGCATCACATCGTTCGTGCGCTATCTCAACAAAAATCGCGCGCCCTTGCATCCGCCGTTCACGATTTCGCGCGAGGTCAACGGCTCGATGGTCGAGGTCGCGATTCAGTACACCGACGCGTTCGGCGAATCGGTGTACACGTTTGCGAACAATATCAACACAGTGGACGGGGGCACGCATCTCACCGGTTTCCGCACCGCGCTCACGCGCACCTTGAACGATTACGCGCGCAAAAATAATTTGATCAAAGAGAACGACGCGAATCTCACCGGCGACGATGTGCGCGAAGGTCTCACCGCGATTGTGTTGGTGAAACTGCAAGACCCGCAATTCGAATCGCAGACGAAAGCGAAACTCGGCAACGCCGAAGTGAAAACCCAGGTCGAGTCGGTCGTTACCGAAGCGTTCAGCGGATTTCTCGAAGAACATTCGCGCGAGGCGAAAGCAATCATCGAAAAATGTTTAACGACCGCGCGCGCGCGTGAAGCCGCGCGCGCGGCGCGCGACCTGGTCATTCGCAAGAGCGCGCTCGAATCCACCTCACTTCCCGGCAAACTCGCGGACTGTTCCGAAAAAGATCCGGCGAAAGTCGAGTTGTATCTCGTGGAGGGCGATAGTGCCGGCGGATCGGCCAAACAAGGTCGCGACCGGAAATTCCAAGCGATTCTGCCCTTGCGCGGAAAAATTCTCAACGTCGAAAAAACGCGGCTCGATAAAATGTTGGCGAACGAAGAAATCCGCGCGATGATTACCGCGATCGGCACCGGCGTCGGCGCGAGTTTCGATCTGACGAATGCGCGATACTCGCGCGTGATTTTGATGAGCGACGCGGACGTGGACGGCGCACACATTCGCACGCTGTTGCTCACCTTCTTTTTCCGGCATATGCTACCGTTGATCGAACACGGGCATTTGTACATCGCGCAACCGCCGTTGTATCGCGTCAAGGTCGGCAAAGACGAGCAGTACGTTTTCGACGACAAGGAACTCGACACGCTCAAAAAGAAAACCAAGAGCGACAAGATTGATATTCAACGCTACAAGGGTCTCGGCGAAATGAATCCCGAACAATTGTGGGAGACCACGATGAACCCGGAAAATCGCACGCTGTTGCAAGTGAGCATCGAAGACGCGGCGGAAGCGGATCGTACTTTCGAAATGTTGATGGGAAGCGATGTCGCGCCGCGCAAACGGTTCATTCAAACGCACGCCAAAAGCGTTCGTAATCTGGATGTGTGAGCGTGTGTGTGGTAGGGGCGAAGCATTTTTTCGCTTGAATTCAAGCGAAAAAATGCTTCGCCCTTACCAATTGAATTCTGGCAAAGGCAAGTGAATTACAGAAAACAAAATCGGACACGCTTGCCGTGTCCAGTTTTTGTTTGGGGAGATAAAAATGTGCGGACGATTTGTAATCAAATCTGATCTGCAACAAATTCAACTCGCGTTCAACGTAACGCAAGTGCACGCGCAAGTGCAACCGAGTTATAACATCGCGCCGACGCAACCGGTCGCGACGATTGTTCAGCGCGAACACCAGATCGCGCTCGAGGCGATGCGCTGGGGTTTGATTCCGGCGTGGGCGAAAGATGCGAGCATCGGCGCGAAAATGATCAATGCGCGCGCCGAAGGCATCGCGGAAAAACCGAGTTTCAAGCGTCCGCTCAAATCGAAACGGTGCTTGATCGTCGCGGACGGTTTTTACGAATGGAAAAAAGAGCGCGCGCGCAAAATTCCAATGTTCATTCGCTTGAAATCGGACGCGCCGTTCGCGTTCGCCGGGTTGTACGATGTGTGGCAATCTGCGCCGGACAAAACGATCACCTCGTGCGCGATCATCACGACGCGCCCGAACGAATTGATGCAAACGATTCACACGCGGATGCCGGTCATTCTGCCAAAATCCGCGTACGCGTCCTGGCTCGATCCGGCAAATCAAAATCTCGTTGAACTGCTCGCGATGCTCGAACCGTACCCCGCGGACGCGATGTTGGCATACCCGGTTTCGATGCTCGTCAATTCGCCGCGCAATAATTCGCCGGAATGTATTCTGCCGGTTCAATAGTGGTGCGGCTCAAGCCGCACAATTGCGGGCAAGAATGCCCGCACCACGTACTCTAACAAAATTTTCCAACTTGTGTTACAATCCGCGTAACAAGCGATGTGCTTTCTTCAGATGATTTCATCGAAGGAGGAAAAATGAAAACGATTCGAATGATCGCGATTAGCGCGGTGGTGTTGAGCATCGCGATCCTGGGATGGCAATGGGTCGCGGCGCAAGGCCCCGATGGAATGGATCCGTTGGCGATTCCGCACGTTGACAACCTGCCGCATCCGCTTACGGCGAACGCGAGCGCGTGGTATCGCTTTGGGTACGGCAATGGCGCGGACACTGGGGATCGTCCGACCGCGACGGTTCGTTTGATCAATGGCAATCACACCGGCGTCGGATTTGAAGTGTGGCCCCCCGAAATCGTCAACAACACGAAAGATAACAAACCGATTGGGCGCGGCACGCCGACGATCATTGATTGCGATTCCGGGTACGCGTCGAGCAGTGGGCAATGCCAAACTAAGGATCTCACCTGGACAGGCGCATTTGGCGCGAGCGGAAATTATTTTGTGCGCGTCATCAACACGAATAATTTTCCGGTAACTTTTTGGTTGACCGTGCAAGGTCAAACCGTAAGCCAGCCAACACCGACGCGCGTACCGACTAGCACCGCGACGCCGACCACAGTTCCCAAGCCAACCGTCGCGGCTACGCCAACCGGCACGATTATTCCACCATTGGTTGTTACGCAAACGGTTATTGTAACCGAGACTGTTTACGTTACGCGGACAATTATTCTTCCGCCACTCACCCCGGTCACGCCCGCGCCCGAACCTGTCGCCGCGCCGCCTCCGCCGACCATCGTTCCGCCATCGAACGAACCGCCGGTCGTTGCGAATGCGGACGATCCGAATCGCGCGATGTATATGGACAATCAACAACATCGGCTCGCCGCCAATTCCGCAATGTGGTTTCGCTTTGATTACAGCGCGGACGACGCGAGCAGTCGCCTCACCGCGCTCGTGCGCTTGGTGAACGGCAACAATAGCGGCGTGCGCTTTGAAGTATGGACACCGAATTTGTTGTTCGAGTGGTGGAAGAAATCACCGGTCGGACGCGGGACGGCATCCTCAGCAAACGATGCCGACCTGGTATGGCGCGGCGGCTTGACCGGCGGCGGCACGTACTATGTGCGCGTCATCAACGACTATTCAATCACGACGACATTTTTGCTCGTGGTTGAATAAAATCGCGTGAAAAACAAAACCACCGATTCCACAGATTTCACAGATTATTTTTTTCTGTGAAATTTGTAAAATCGGTGGTTTGTTTTTTGATCGCGCTCAACTGCCAATGTATTTTGCATAGATGCCGCGCGCGAGCGTCGCATCATCCGTGCCTTTAATGATCACGCGACCGTCCGGGAAAATCGTCAATTCGTAATTCGCAATTCGGAATTTGAGCAGATACTCGTTCAGCGAAATTTCGCCGACGCCGCGCAAGTGTTCCGCGAGCCGCGCGAGGTCGAGCGTGTGCCCACGACCAGGATTCACCTGCACTGCGTTACGCCCGCACAGTGACGCAGTCATCGTGCCGCCGCGTTCGCCGGCGAGGTACTCGAAATTATTTTGCGCGCAACACACACAATTTGGATTGCGCGCAATCGCGAACACATCGAACGAATTTTCCCACAGATCAATGTTGATCAGCCCCGCGTTCCGTTTACCCGCGCCCACAATGAATTTGATTGCCTCCGCGCTCGCGAGGGATGCCATCACGTTGACGATTGGAGCGATCACGCCCGCGGTGTCGCACGTCGGCAACGTGCCGGGCGCGGGCGCGCGTTGAAAGACACAGCGCAAGCACGCGGTTTCGCGCGGGATGATCGTCAGCGTCATTCCGTAACTCGCGACCGCGCCCGCGTAAATCCACGCGCGATTATTTTTGACGCACGCGTCGTTAATCAAAAAGCGCGTTTCAAAATTATCGGTGCCGTCCAGCACGAGCGTCGCGCCCGCGATCAACTCTTCGACATTTTCCGCGTTCACGTCCGCGACGATTCCTTCAATCGCGATATCAGAATTGACGCGACGCAATTTTTCCGCGGCGGCAATCGCTTTCGGCGTCCCGCGCGCGACATCATCTTCGTCGAACAAAACCTGGCGTTGCAAATTGTTCAGTTCGACAAAATCGCGATCCACGATCACGAGCGACCCGACGCCCGCGCGCGCGAGCGTGTTTGCCATCACCGTGCCATTCGCGCCGCAACCGATGAGCGCGACGCGCGCCGCGCCTAATTTTTCCTGACCGGTTTTGCCAAACGGCGCAAAAATCGTTTGGCGAATGTAGCGTTCGTCATTCATCGCGCACGATTATAGCGCGATTCGACGAAATCGTAAACCTTTGCTTGGCATTTCGGAGTGTGCTATAATGTTTGCGAAAGACGGAGGTGAGAATGTCTCAAGCAATTGCGTCCGATTCGATTACGATCAAAATCAGCGAATTCGAAACGCTGTTGCGAAAAGTCGTGCGCGAAATCGTTCATGAAGAACTTGCGCGATTCGCGATGACCAACGCAGAGGAGTGGGAAATCGAAGAAGGTTCGCCGTTATGGCAAGATTTAATTGAACTAAAAAAAGAAATGCGCGCGGGAGGCGTCACGTTGCTCACTCACAAGGAGGTTTTTGGCGAATGACTTATCAACCCGTGTATATGCCGCGTTTCAAGAAACGCTTGCAGACCTATCACAGTCTTCAATCGCGTATTGAAAAAGTTGCGCTCGGTGTCGTTGCCGATCCGTATGCGCGGACGGAACGACTGACCTACAAACACGGCTTTAATCTCAAAGGTTGTCGGAGCGCGCATGTGGGAATGAATTTTAGAATTCTCTTTGTGATTTGTGAAGAATGTCGAAACGAGCCGGAATGTGAATACTGTTTTTGCGTAGGTTTGCCCGATCAAACTGTTGTATTTCTAACCGTCGGCCCCCACGATAAAGCGTACGCGTTGAAGTAAATCGCACCCTCGATTTTTTGGCGATAAGGATCAAGTCAATGCCGACCCTGCTCCTCAAACATGCCGATGTGCTTTTCACGCTCGATCACGCGCGCCGCGAAATTCGCGATGGCGCGTTGTTTGTGCGCGACAATGTGATTGACCAGGTCGGCGCGACGAACGACTTGCCCGCGACCGCCGACCGCGTGATTGACGCGCGCGGAATGGTCGTCCTCCCAGGTCTCATCAACACGCACCATCACCTCTACCAAACGCTCACGCGCGCAATCCCCGCCGCGCAAGACGCGGATTTATTTCACTGGCTCAAAACACTCTATCCCATTTGGGCGGAACTCACGCCCGACGCGGTCTACACGAGCGCGCTCGTCGGTCTCGCGGAACTCGTGTTGAGCGGATGCACGACCGCGGCGGATCACCTTTATCTTTTTCCGAACGGCTCGAAACTCGACGATGAAATTCGCGCGGCGCGCGAAATCGGAATGCGCTTTCATCCGACGCGCGGCTCGATGTCGCTCGGCGAATCGCAAGGCGGACTGCCGCCCGACCGCGTGTGCGATTCCGCAGACGCGATTCTGCGCGATTCGCGCCGCGTGATCGAAACGTTCCACGATCCGAAACCGTACTCGATGTGCCGCGTCGCGCTCGCACCGTGCTCGCCGTTTTCAGTTACGCCCGATTTGATGCGCGAGTCCGCGCGGCTTGCGCGCGCATACCAGGTTCATTTGCACACGCACCTCGCGGAGACACGCGACGAAGAAGATTTTTGTTTGCAAAAATTCGGCTATCGCCCGGTGGATTACGCGGAGCATCTCGAATGGATGGGCAAGGATGTGTGGTTCGCGCACAGCGTTTGGGTGAACGACGCGGAAATCGCACGGTACGCGCGCGATGGCGTTGGCATCGCGCATTGTCCGACTTCGAATATGCGGCTCGCGTCCGGCATCGCGCCGATTGTGAAAATGTTGAACGCGGGCGTCAAGGTCGGTTTGGGTGTGGATGGCTCGGCATCGAACGATTCATCGCACATGCTCGCGGAGGCTCGGCAAGCGATGTTACTACAACGCGTTGGCGGCGATCCGCGCGCGTTGACCGCGCGGCAGGCATTGGAACTTGGCACGCGCGGCGGTGCGCGCGTCCTGGGTCGCGACGACATCGGCGCGCTCGAACCCGGTCTCGCCGCGGATTTCATCGCGATCAAAATGGATCGGCTCGATTTTGCCGGCGCGTTGCACGACCTGGTTTCCGCGCTTGTGTTCTGCACACCGCCGCGCGTGGATTTGTCCGTCATCAACGGAAAAGTTGTTGTCGAGGACGGCGAACTGAAAACGCTCGATGTGATGCCGGTGATCGCGCGGCACAATCGCATCGCGCGCGAGATGGTGGAGCGGGCTGGGGCAAGATGAAAAGAAAATTAGTTGAAAAGCCCAAGACCAGATTGCCGCGTTTCGCGCAACGGTACTTTTGGGATATTGATGCGCGGCAACTTGATGTTGACAAACACTCGACCTATGTGATCGAGCGTTTGCTTGAATGGGGCGATCCCCCTACCGCGCGCTGGCTCTTGAAAAATTATTCGCGTCGTAAAATAGTTGGCGTGTTGAAAAAAACGCGTGCGCTTTCGCGAATGAGCGCGAATTTTTGGGCGGTTTATTTTGATTTATCGCGAGGGGAGATCAAGTGTTTATCGAAACGCTACCAGAATCAACTCGGCGGGGTGTGGCACGACTAGGCGCAAAAAAAATCACGCGCGATTTTTATTTGGCAGGCGGTTCCGCGCTCGCGTTACATTTGGGGCATCGCGTCTCGGTAGATTTGGATTTTTTTGCGCCACGCTCGTTCGATGTTGTCAAACTGGTTGAACGGCTTTCCACCGCCGGAAACTTTGGCCAAGAACAACGCAAGCCAGATACGCTACTTGGAACATTCGATCAAGTCAAAGTAAGTTTCTTTCGTTATCCGTATCCGATGATTGCCAAAAGTGAAAATATGCTGAATACGACTATCGCCAGTGTGCCGGACATCGGCGCGATGAAATTGGATGCGATTGGCACGCGTGGCAAAAAACGCGATTTCATTGATCTCTATTTTATTTGTCGAGCCGGGTACGCGCTGGAACAGACGCTCGAGTGGTATCAGGAAAAATTCAAGAAACATCAAGTCAACCTCGCACATTACATCAAAGCGTTGACGTATTTCGAAGACGCGGAGGCGGACCCGATGCCCAAAATGCTGATACGCGTTTCGTGGAATCAAGTTAAAAAATTTTTCGAGCAAGAATCGCCACCGTTGTTGAAAAAAATAAGTGACGGGCGGAAGTAACTCGCGCGTGGTGAGCAGACAAATGATCCAGAAATCCGTAAAAAAGATTTCCATCAAAAATCAACCAAGCGATTTTGTATGCTGGCAGACACGGTCATACCAGGGACGCCGCGACGCGCTCGCACAAATTCGCCAAGAGAATCACCGGTGGAAGTACGGTGTTCAGCCCAGATTTCAAAGAATTTATCGGATCGTTAAACGCGGGCGCAGAAAATAGGGGAGATTGGAGGAACTATGCCACTCTTTTTAATCACCAAACCAATGACTGCCTATTTGCAGGTGTATTGCAAAGATGAAGAAGAAGCGCGCGCGTGGGAAAAACGAATCGTTGCAACATTGGAAGATGAGAACGGTAACCCGATTCCGCCGGATGCAGTGTATGATTTTAAGGCGGATTGTTATCTTGGCGAGACAACGGTTGAACTGTTGGACAAAGAAATGGCTTGAATAGAATAATCGGATCTCGCGCGAGCTGGTGGCGTAAGCAGGAAACTGAAGGAGACAATATGCAAACTCTATTTGTTGATTTACCCAATTTTTATAGTCATCTCATTTCGTATTGGCCCAATGACTCACGGCTATTACGGGATTATTTTTTGTACTGGCTAGATTTTGACCGGCTTGCCGAGGCATTAACAGGTGAACCTTCTACAATATGGGTCTTCTACTCGGGCAAGCGATTTGGACCACGAGAAAACCGCGTGCAGGATGAATATCTTGACTCATTCGTGCGGCGGATAAATGCACTTCGTGGTGTGACGGCGCGGGACGTAAATATTCCCGGTCAGCAAAGAGAGCCTATTACCCTGGAATGCGAGAAATGTGGGAACAAAAATATAGCACAATGGGAATCGGAAAAAGGTATAGATGCTTCACTTTCCGTTCATTTGTTCGATACAATGGATACGTGGGATGCTGCATATTTACTTTCTGGGGATGCCGATTTTGTGCCAGTGGTCGCATCACTACGAAGAAAAGGAAAAATTGTGATAGGCGCGGGATTTCCAGATGTATCTACTGCACTTGTACGAGAATGTTACGATTACCTAGATTTGTGGAAGAGTTTTCTGGAGGAAGATTTTCTTGCGTATAAGATTTTCAGTCCGGATGGATTCGCACAGAAATGGCTTACTGACGATGTTAATTTATTGCAAGGTAATGATTCTACACACGCTGTGGAACTTTATTTTGAATGGCCATCCAGTTTTACTAGTATACCAATGCAAAGAGTTCATCTCTTGTCAGAAACACCTTTACCCCCCACCGCTTATCAAAGCATAAACCTTATTACGAAAGGAGCAATTGATCTATCCGCTCGGCGCCAGATGATCGAAGAAATTCGGGAGAAACATAGCAGTCCTCTCGGAATTTCACGAATAACTGAAACCAGGAACGAAAATGGTAGATGGAGTTTAATAATTCACTCTATTGCGTGGGAGGGGGTAAAACGTAGGTTAAAAACATGCGAGAAGAATTTTGAAAACTGCGAGGCTTACTTTCCAGCTGGCAGTGGAATGGGATACAAAGCAACGCACAGGTATGATTCTGAAAAGAAGCGGTTTGTGGTTTATTCGCCAAATATGAATCGAAAAAAATGATCGAACTCGAAAATCTCCGCGACCAAATTCTTCCGGTTCTCCAACCCTACGGCGTCACCCGCATCGCGCTCTTCGGTTCGGTTGCGCGCGGCGAAGAAACGCCGGAGAGTGATATTGATATTCTGGTGGACTTTGAAGAGCCGCGCAAAAAACCTTTCGGTTTATTCACCTGGATTGCCCTAGAAGAAGAATTATCCAAACGACTCGGTCGCAAAGCAGACCTGGTTCCAGAAAAAGGACTCAAGCAACGGATCCGACCAACCGTCAAAAAGGAAATGGTGATTCTTTATGAGAAGACCCGACGACCGCGGACGACTCGAAGATATTCGCGACGCCATCAAGCGGATTGAATCTTATCTGCAGGGCGTCAATGAGAAAAAGTTTGAAAATGATTTGATGCGCCAAGATGCGATTATGCTCCAAATCGAAATCATTGGCGAGGCGGCGCGCCATATCTCGACTGAATTTCAGGAACAGCACGATGAAATACCCTGGTCGCAGATGATTGGAATGCGAAACAAAATCGTCCACGATTATTTCAACATTGATGTCTCGAAAATCTGGGACACAGCCAAGAACGACATCCCGCAACTAAAGAAAATGGTGTCCAAACTTTTGAAATCATGTTGAAAGGATAACCCCAATATGGAAATCGGCAATCTGATCAAAGTCGCGCGCGGCGAAGAACCGGCGGAGCTGTTGTTGAAGAATGCGCGTGTCGTCAACGTTTTTTCCGGCGAGGTCGAAGAGACCGGCGTCGCGATCACGCACTCGCGCGTCGTTGGACTCGGCAACGATTATCCCGCGCTTCGCACGCTCGATATGAACGGGCATTACATCGCGCCAGGTTTCATCGACGCGCACGTTCACATCGAAAGCGCGATGGTGCCGCCGTTCGAATTCGCGCGCGCGGTCGTCCCGCACGGCACAACCTCCGTCATCATTGACCCGCACGAAATCGCGAACGTGCTGGGCGTGGACGGCATTCGCTATATGCTCGAGGCGAGCAAGTACACGCCGTTCAGCGTGTTCGTGATGGTGCCGTCATGTGTCCCCGCGACGAATCTCGAAACGAACGGCGGAGTTTTGCGCTGGAGCGATCTGATCCAATTCAAAACCGATCCCTGGGTCGTCGGTTTGGGCGAGATGATGAATTATCCCGGCGTCTTGTTTCGCGATGATAGCGTGCTCGACAAACTGCGCGCGTTTTCGGACAAGCGGATTGACGGGCACGCGCCCGGCGTGCGCGGTCGCGATCTCGAAGGGTACGTCGCCGCTGGCATTATGAGCGATCACGAGTGCACGACAGTCGAAGAAGCGCGCGAAAAAATCCGGCTCGGAATGCGCGTGATGATTCGCGAAGCGTCGAACGCGCGCAACTTGAAAGCGTTACTGCCGGTGATTACTCCCTGGAACGCGCGGCGCATTTTGTTTGTAACCGACGATCGTTTCCCCTCCGATTTGATTGACGAAGGACACATTGATTTCATTCTTCGCACCGCGATTCGCGAAGGACTCGATCCGATCACCGCGATCCAAATCGCGACGCTGAACGCCGCCGAGTATTTCAACTTGCACGATCGCGGCGCGATCGCGCCGGGACGCCGCGCCGACCTGGTCATCTTTGACAACTTTGAACGCTTGACCATCGAAGCCGTGTATCGCGGCGGGCAACTTGTCGCGCGCAACGGGCGGGTTCTGCCGCAAGAACATCCGCCGCGCTATCCGCCGATTCGCAATTCGATGAACATCAATTGGAGCAAGGTGGATGTGCGTTTGCGCGCGAACGGTCATCGCAAAATTCGCGTGATTGGGATCGTGCCGGAGCAAATCGTTACGACGCAAAGTGTTGAAGATGCCAAAATCGAAAATGGATTCGCGGTTGCGGATCCCGCGCGCGATATTTTGAAGATCGCGGTGATCGAACGGCATCAAAATACCGGCAACGTTGGGTTGGGATTTGTGCGCGGACTCGGATTGAAACGCGGCGCGATTGGCTCGTCGGTCGCGCACGATTCGCACAACATCATCGTCGCCGGCACGAACGACGACGATATGGTCACTGCCGCGCGCGCGATTGCCGCGATGCAAGGCGGGCTCGTCGCGGTCGCGGATGGCCAAGTGCTTGCGCGCGTCCCGCTTCCAATTGCCGGGTTGATGAGCGACGAGCCGCTCGAACGCGTGCGTGAAGAACTCGATGAACTGGTTGAAGCCGCGGGCGATCTCGGCAGTCATTTACACGGACCGTTTATGGCGCTCGCGTTTCTCGCGTTACCGGTGATCCCGGAATTGAAACTCACCGATCGCGGACTCGTGGATGTGAACAAGTTTGATTTTGTGCCGGTGTTTGTTGATTAGTTCGATAGTCCAATAGTGCAATTGTGCGATAGTGGATGATCGCGCCGTTGTTTCCCAAGTTGTCAAACTATCGCACTATCGAACTATTGCACTATTGCACTCGAGGAGCGTATGCCCAGCCCTTTTCCCGGAATGGATCCGTATCTCGAAGACCCGGCGCGTTGGTCGGACGTACATCATAGTTTGATCACGTACATTCGCGATGCGCTTCAACCGCAAATTCGCCCGAACTATAACGCGCGCATCGGTGAACGCGTCTACGTCGTCGCGCCGCCGAAGACGATGGTGCCGGATATTTTAATCGCGCGGCGACAGATGCGCGAAACGCTCGCGCAGTACATCACGGAACGTAACCAAACATTGCCCATCGTCGTTACCGTGCCGGCGAGCGAACAGCGCGAGCCGTTCATCGAAATCGTGCACGCGCGCGATAACGAAATCGTTACCGTGATCGAAGTGATCAGTCCGGTGAACAAAAGCGCGGGCAAAGGACGCGAGCAGTATCGCGAAAAACAACGCGCAATGTTCGAGAGCGAGGTCAATCTGATCGAGATTGATTTGCTCGCGAGCGGACAACCGATTGTCGCGATTCCGAAAGAAACGTTGGCGACATTGCCGGAACATCGTTACCTCGTTAGTGTGCATCGCGCGACGTATCGCGATCGTTTCGAGTTGTATCCGATCGCGTTGCCGCAAACGCTTCCGCAAGTGCGCGTGCCATTGCGCGAGCCGGACGCGGATGTCATTTTCGATTTGCAAGAAATTTTTTCCCAATGCTACGCCAATGGCGGATACGCGAATTTGATGGATTATCGCAAGCCGCCGCGCGCGCCGCTCTCGACCAAAGAAGCGGCGTGGGTCAAGCGGTTGTTGAAAACTAAACTGACGCGACGCCGCGTATCCAGCGCGGAGCGAAGCAGAGCCGCAGGACAATCCCAAAAACACAAAGGAGGTGCGAATCGGAAAATTTGAGAATGCGCGCGTAAAAAGACCAAACCAATCGAAGAGGAGGATTTCGAAATGACGAAAAAATTTTTGTGGGTCGCGATGATGCTGACCGTCATCGCGTTGCTCGCGGCGTGCGCGGCTCCCGAAACGCCCAAGCCGACCGCCGCGCCACCGACTGCCGCGGCGCCAACCGCCGCGCCCAAAGCCGCCGGGATCACGTTCGGTGTTGTGCTTGTCGGACCGTACAACGATCACGGTTGGAGCGAAGCGCATTACCAGGGCGCGCAGTACGTCAAAAGCAAAATGCCCGGTGCCGATTTCATTTACCTCGACAAACTCAACCCGGCAGATCGCGCGGGCACGACATTGGAACAGGTCGTCAACGATATGAAATCGAAAGGCGTCAAACTCGTGCTGACGACCTCGGATGATTTTCAAACCGACACGCTCGCCGTCGCGCAAAAATTTACGGATATGACATTCATCAATGTCTCCGGCGATCATGCGTGGAAAGACGGCAAAAATTTCAAAGCGCCCGCGAACCTCGGCAACTTTATGGGCAAGATGGAATACATGAAGATGGTTGCCGGGTGTTCCGCCGCGCTCACCACGCAAACCGGCAAGATCGGTTTTCTTGGTCCGCTGATCAACGATGAAACGCGCCGGCTCGCGGACGCCGCGTACCTCGGCGCGAAATACTGCTGGACGACGTACGCGAAAAAACCGGCCGGCGATCTCAAATTCGACGTCAAGTGGATCGGGTTCTGGTTCAACATTCCCGGCGTTACGCTCGATCCGACCAAAGTCGCGAACGATTTCTTTAACGCGGGCAATGATGTCGTGATCTCCGGCATTGACACGACCGAAGCACTCGTCGTCGCGGGACAACGCGCGAAGAAGGGCGAAAAAGTTTGGGCAGTGTCGTACGATTACAAGGAAGGTTGCAAGGAAGCCGAAGACGTGTGCCTCGGAGTGCCGTACTTTAACTGGGGTCCGCGTTATTTGAAAACCGTGCAAGCGTTCGCCGCCGGTCAGTGGAAGCAATCCTGGGATTGGGACGGACCGGATTGGAAAGACATCAACGCCACCGACACGAGCGCGGTCGGCTTCACGTTCGGCAAAGCGTTGAGCGCGGCGAACAAGACCCAGGTCGAAACGTTCATCAAAGGTCTGGGCGATGGCAGTATCAATCTCTGGAAAGGTGCGATCACACTGCAAGACAATTCCGTTTACGTCAAAGACGGCGCGGTCGCGACCGACAAAGAAATTTGGTACTTGCCGCAGTTACTGCAAGGTATGACCGGACAAAGCGCGCCGAGTAAATAAGTTAAATGTAGGGGCGACCCTTGTGGTCGCCCCTAACACGCGGGCAATCACAACGGGTTGCTCATACAAGGCAATGAATGCGTGTTGAATTAAAAAACATCCACAAACATTTTGGCGCGGTGCACGCGAATGATAATGTCAGCGTAACGATTGACGCCGGCACGATTCACGGTTTGCTCGGCGAAAATGGCGCGGGCAAATCTACATTGATGAAAATGTTGTCCGGGTTTATTCATCGCGACGCCGGCGACATTTTGATTGATGGGCGCAATGTCGCGTTCAAAAATCCGGCGGAGGCGATTCGCGGCGGCGTCGGCATGTTGCATCAAGACCCGCTCGATTTTCCACCGCTCACCGTGCTGGATAATTTTTTGCTCGGCCGCGAAGATGGATTTATTCAGAATCGCGCGGGCGCGTTTGCCGATCTCAAAAAATATTCCGCGCAATTCGGTTTCGATCTCGATCCCGATGCGCCGGTCTCATCGCTCACGGTTGGCGAACGCCAACAACTCGAAATTATGCGCTTGCTCGCGCTCGGCGCGCGCGCGCTGATCTTCGATGAGCCAACGACCGGGATTTCGCTCCCGCAAAAAATAAAATTGTTCGACACACTCAAGCGGCTCGCGTCCGAAGGAATGACGATCATTTTCGTCACGCACAAACTCGAAGACGCGGAAGCACTGTGCGGCAAAGTAACTGTTCTGCGACTCGGTCAAGTCGTCGGCGAAATCGCGCGACCATTTACTTCCGATCAACTCGTTACGTTGATGTTCGGACAAACGTTGGCGACCTCCGCGCGCGAAGTGATCGAACTGGGCGAACCGGTTTTAGATTTGCGAAACGTCGCGGTCGCGGATTATCGTTTGCGCGTGCCGGATATAAACGTCCAAGTGCGCGCCGGCGAAGTGATCGGTCTCGCCGGGATCGAGGGCAGTGGTCAACGCTTGTTCTTGCGAATGTGCGCGGGGCTCGATCAACCGGTCGCGGGCAATGTGTGGATCGCGGGCGCGCAAATGAACGGACAGCCGTACGCAAAATATCTCGAACGCGGCGTCGCGTATTTACCGGCGGGGCGACTCGAAGAAGGGCTTGTCCCAGGATTGAATCTCACCGAACATTTTGTTCTCGCGAAACGTTCGAAAGAATTTTTTGTGAATTGGAACACCGCGCTTGCCGAAGCGAACGCGCGGATCAAAGAGTACAACATTCGCGGCGTCCCGGCATCGCGCGTCGAATCCTTGTCCGGCGGCAATCAACAACGCGCGTTGTTGTCGCTCCTGCAACCCGATCTGAATTTGATCTTGCTCGAACATCCGACGCGCGGACTCGACATCGAATCTTCGATGTGGGTGTGGAAGCAATTGCTCGAACGGCGCAAGCGCGGCGCGGCGATCATTTACGCGTCCGCCGACCTCGATGAAATTTTCGATTACAGCGATCGCATCCTGGTTTTTTCCGGCGGACGCGTGAAACTGGTTTCGTCGAGCGATCGCGTGTCGGTGCAACTGCTGGGGGAATTGATTGGCGGCAAGGGATTGTAAATTGGAAGTTAGATGTTGGAAATTGGAAGTTGGACGCTTCGTGCAACCTCCAATCTCCAACTTCCAACTTCCAACTTCCAATGGTGTTCAATGACAGATCAGACAACCAAAAACAATTCGCGCGCGCTCAACGATCTCATCTGGGCGATTGCGCCGGTTTTGATCGGCTTGATCCTGACGACGCTCGCGTTGATCGCGATTGGCGCGGATCCGGCGAAAGCGTACGCGACGATGTGGAACGGCGCGTTTGGCAACGTGGAAAAATTGAGCGGCGTGATGGACGCGTGGGTACCACTCGTGTTGTGTTCGGTCGGCTTGCTGATCACGTTCACCGCCGGGTTGTGGAACATTGGCATCGAAGGGCAAATGGTGATGGGCGCGATTTTCGCATCCTGGGTCGCGCGCACGATTGATCTTCCGGCGGAAATTTTAATTCCGTTGATCGTGATCGCTGGAATGATCGGCGGCGCGTTGTGGGCATTGCTCGCGGGCGCGCTCAAAGTGTACGGACGCGTCCACGAAATTTTCGGCGGCTTGGGTTTGAATTTCGTCGCGATGGGCGTCGCGCTCTACTTGATCATCGGACCCTGGAAACGCGCGGGCATCGCTTCGACAAGCGGCACCGAACCGTTTCCGCTCCCGGCGAATCTGATCAACTTTCCCGGCTTGTCCGTCGGCCCGATCGAGATCGTGATCGCGATCGTTTCGCTCGCGATTGTGTACCTCGCGTTGCGCGGAACGTTGTGGGGCTTGAAGTTGAAAGCGATCGGCAAAAATACGCGCTCGGCATTTTGGCTCGGCATTCCGACGAGCCGTTATATGCTTGGCGCGTTTGCGTTGTGCGGCGTGTTCGCCGGAATCGCCGGCGCGGAACAAGCCATCGGCGTGTGGGCGCGGCTCATTCCATCAATCTCCGGCGGGTACGGTTACACTTCGATCCTGGTTGTTCTGCTTTCCGGTTTTCACGCAATAGGTGTGCCATTCGTCGCGTTCTTTTTCGCGGCGGTCACGAAAGGCAGTGTCGCGCTTCCGCTCGATCTGCAAATTGATTCCGCGCTCGGCGGAGTTTTGCAAGGTGTGATCGTGTTGTTGGTCGTGCTCGCGCAAGGGGTGCGCGCCAAGTTTAGATAGTTGGATAGTTGGATAGTTCAACTATGCAACTATCCAACTATGAAACAAATTATGGATACAACTCTCATCATTTTAACTCTCGCTTCGATTCTCGCGGATAGTTCGCCGCTTGTGTTCGCGGTGATCGGTGAAACGTTGTCGGAAAAATCCGGCGTAACAAATCTCTCGCTCGACGGCACGATCTTGTTGAGCGCGATGGTTGGGTTCGCCGTCGCGTTCACGACCGACAATTTGTATCTTGCATTTCTTGCCGCGATGTTGGTTGGCGCGATTATCGCCGCGCTGGTCGCGTTTTCGAGTATCGTGCTGAAACTCGATCAGATCGCGGTTGGCTTTGTGCTCACGTTATTGTGCGGCGATCTCTCGACGTTCTTCGGCAATCCGTACGTTCGCAAACCCGGTCCGCAAGTTCCGCATTTCGCGATCCCAGGTCTCGCGGAAATTCCGGTGATCGGCAAAATCTTTTTCGATCATAACATCGTCGTGTATTTGAGCGTGATCGCGATCGCGGTTGCGTGGTGGTGGACGTACAAAACGCAACTCGGCTTGAAATTGCAAGGGATTGGCGAACGACCAGCGGCGGCGTTCGCGCGCGGCACGAACGTGAATCTGCAACGCTTCATTTACACGCTCATCGGCGGCGCGCTCGTTGGATTCGGCGGCGCGGCGTACTCGTTGTTTGTGAAACTGGGTTGGAGTTATCATCACACGTACGGCTTGGGCTGGATCGCGCTTTCGATTGTGATCTTTGGCGGCTGGCATCCGATCCGCGCGGCGATTGGCGCGTACATTTTCGGCGGTCTGCAATCGGTGAGCAGTTTCGCGCAGGGCGCGTTCCCGGATGTGCCGACCCAGGTTTTTCAAACCGCGCCGTTCGCGTTGATGATCGTCGCGCTGTTGTTGGTGAGCAACGAAGCGATCGATCGATTCTTTAACGGCTCGCCGGTGTCGCGCAAAATTTGGAATTCACTGCGCGGCACACCGCCGGGCGCGTTGGGAAGTGTGTTCGAGCAGGAGTGAGGAAGAGGGATCGAGAGATTAGAGCGCGGGTTCGAATGCCGTTTGTTCCGGTTGCATCTCGTACAAAAAGTCTGGGGCAAAGTCTGCGCCGTTGGGCCACGCGACCGTGCGCGAATCGGCGTCGAGGTATGCTTGTGCAAAATACGCCGGATCGCGCAAGGGTTCAAAAATCGGACCGTACAATTCGCGCCGCAGATTCACGCGTTTGCAAACTCCATTGTCGAATGTGAGTTCCAACGCGGACGCGCCGACAACGCGAACCTGGGTTATGTGAATAATTTGGCAATGTCAGATTAGCCACAGAACCACACAGAAACACACGGAAACCTTTCTTTTTTCTGTGAAACGCTTCGCGTGTGTGACGCGGAGCGTGTGGTAAGAATGAAATCTGACATTGGCAAAATAATCATTCGGATATTGAAACAGTTGGCATAGTGATCCGCAAGTATTCTAATCGAAGATTTCAAGTACGTCAACGGAGTTTGTGTGGATTCAGTTTCGCAAGCACTGATTGATGCTTTGCAAAATAACAAACCCGCCGCGACTGCGACTGTTGTGAAAACGCGCGGCGCGACACCGCGCGATCCCGGCGCAAAAATGTTGATCTATCCCGACGGCAAATTTGTCGGCACGATTGGCGGCGGCGCGATCGAATTGGAAGCAATCGCGCAAGCGCGCGCCGCGATGGGCGATGGCAAACCGCGCTATCTCGATCTCGCGATGCGCGATCACGCGGACGCAAACGCGACCATGGAAATTTTTGTCGAGCCGCTCGCGCACGCGCCAACGCTCATGATTGTCGGCGCGGGGCACGTCGGCGCGGCGGTCGCGGAACTCGCGCGCCCGCTCGGTTTTCGGATCGTCGTCCTCGATGATCGCGCCGAGTTTATAACGCCAGAAAAATTTCCGCACGCGGACGAACGCATCGCCGGTGATCTCGTCGCGAGATTGCGCGATCTTGAAATCACGCCGCAAACGTACATCGTCCTGGTTACGCGGATGCACGCGCTCGACCCGGATTTGATCGGCGCGATCATCGAAACGGACGCGGCGTATATCGGAATGTTGGGAAGTGCGCGGCGCGCGCAAACCGTTAGAAATCTTTTGCAGAAAAAAGGCGTCGGCGAGACCGCGCTCGCGCGCGTCCACGCGCCGATTGGCATTGACATCAACGCCGAAACGCCGCATGAGATCGCGGTGAGTATTTTGGCGGAGATTATTCGAGAGAGGAGAGGGACGGAAAGTAGATAGGTAAACAGGTAAACAGGTAGACAACCTGTTTACCTGTCTACCTGTTTACCAGATACCTGCCTATGTGGAAACAATTCATCACCGCAACATCCATTGACCACGCGCTCGATTTGCTCGCGCAGTACGGCAAGGACGCGCGCATCATCAACGGCGGGACCGATTTGATGATTGAGATCGAGCGCAAAGTGCGCGCGCCGCGCGTGGTGATTGATGTGAGTCGCGTCCCAGGTTTGGACGAGATTCGTTTTGAAGATGAGACGTTTCGTCTCGGCGCGAACGTAACACACAACCAGGTCGTCGGCGACGCGCGCTTGCGCGCACGCGCGTATCCGCTCGTGCGCGCGTGCTGGGAAGTTGGCGCGCCGCAGATTCGCAATCGCGGCACGGTCGCCGGAAACTTGATCACCGCGTCGCCCGCGAACGATACGATTCCGCCGTTGTGGGCGGTGGGTGCGTGGGTTACGCTCGAAAGTAAGGCGCGCGGCACACGCGAAATCGAACTCGCAGAATTTTTTCGCGGCGTCCGCCGCACCGCGCTCGACCCGGACGAAATGCTCACCGCGATTTCATTTCCCGCGCTGAAAGAAAATGAAACTGGGACGTTTATCAAATTAGGATTGCGTCGCGCTCAAGCGATCTCCGTTGTGAATGTCGCGGTTGTCCTGGGTTTCCAATCTCCAATCTCCAATCTCCAATCTCCAATTGAATCGGCTTGGATCACCCTCGGCTCTGTCGCGCCCACCATCGTCGCCGCGATCGACGCGCAACAATTCCTGATCGGCAAAACGCTCGACGAGGCAACGATTGATCAAGCCGCGCGGCTCGCGCTGAACGCGGCGCGCCCGATTGACGATATTCGCGGCACGGCGGAGTATCGCCGCGAAATGGTGCGCGTCCTAGTTTCGCGCGCCCTGCATCAACTCCGCGACGGCACTGAACGTGACGATTTTCCGGTGAATCCTGTGATGCTTTGGGGAAATTCGACTGGACATTTTTCCAATCTCCAATCTCCAACCTCCAATCTCCAATCCATCGAAACAACCGTCAACGGCAAAAAATTTTCCATCCAAAACGCGCACGCCAAATCGCTCCTCCGAATGTTGCGCGAGGATATCGGCTTGAACGGCACGAAAGAAGGTTGCGCGGAGGGCGAGTGCGGTGCGTGCACAGTTTTGCTCGACGGGATCGCGGTGATGAGTTGTCTCGTGCCTGCGCCGCGCGCACACGGCGCGACGATCATCACGATTGAAGGATTGCAACACGATCAGCAATTGCATCCAGTTCAACGCGCGTTCATCGAAACCGGCGCGGTGCAGTGCGGCTATTGCACGCCGGGATTCATTCTGAGCGGCGCCGCGCTCCTCGATGAGATCGCGCATCCGACGCGCGAACAAATTTTGCACGCGCTCACCGGCAATTTGTGTCGTTGCACCGGGTACTATAAAATCATCGAGGCAATTGAACAAGCGGCAAAGTGATCCGCGAATGAACGCGAACTTGAGTTTATCATCAACCACAGATTTCACAGATGGCACAGATTAAAAACACAAAATCTGTGTGATCTGTGAAATCTGTGGTGAAAATCATTCGCGATCAAAAGAGGTAGCAATGGACGACGCGAAAAGTTTGAATCGGCGGTACGAAACGATTGCGTGGGGCGCATTCTTCATTTGGCTCGGCATCACGAGTTTGTTCCCAGGATTGCCCAACGGCGCAAGCACAATCGGCATCGGTTTGATTTTCCTGGGATTGAACGCGGCGCGCATGTTCGGCAACATTCCAATTAGCGGATTCACGGTAACGCTCGGCGTGCTCGCGCTCGTGCTCGGCGGCGCGGAGATGGCGCGCGCACTGTTGCATTTTGAATTTGATCTGCCGGTCTTTCCGATTGTGTTGATCGTGCTCGGCGTGTTGATGCTCGCGCGCGCGCTGATGAAATCAAAATAATTTGGCAATGCCAAATTCGCCACAAAAGAATACAGAGAACACAAAAAAAATTTCTTTGTGCTCTTTGCGTTCTTTCGTGGCAAGATTGAAAATCTGACATTGCCAAAATAATGTTGCAGGAAAATTTCAATGCCCAAACCCAAAGACAAACCCGAATCATTCGAATCACTTTTCCGCGAACTCGAAGCGACGGTCGCGAAACTCGAAGCCGGCGATCTCGCGCTCGATGAATCGCTCGCGCTGTTTCAACGTGGCATGGACCTCGCGAAAAAATGCGGCGAACTGTTGGATCACGCGGAACTCCGCATCAAAGAACTCGTGCCGCGCGGCGAAGAATTGATCGCAGAAAATTTCGACGAGGACGACGCGTGAACGAATTTTTTTCCAACCGCGTGGTGCAAGGCGCGGCAATTCCCTGGGTCGCCGCGCAAATTCTCAAAGTGTTGATCGAACTCGTCACCAAGCGACGATTGAATCTGCGCCTGCTCACGAGCGCGGGCGGTATGCCGTCGTCGCACTCGGCGTTGGTGTGCGGACTCGCGACTTCAATCGGCGTGCGCGATGGCGCGGGCTCATCCATCTTTGCGGTCGCGGTCGCGCTCGCGATGATCGTGATGTACGACGCGACCGGCGTGCGCCGCGCCGCGAGCATTCAAGCGCGAATGCTCAACCAAATCATTGACGAACTTTTTCAAGGGCATCCGATCAGCGAAACGCGTCTGCGCGAATTGCTCGGGCACACGCCGATTGAAGTGGTCGCGGGCGCGGTGCTCGGAATTTTCGTCGCGTGGTGGTGGATGATTCGCGCGTAACCGGTTTACGACTGCTTTTAGACCCGAATCGCGATGGGCAACTGATATGACAATCGAGATTGGAGATTCGTGATTAGAGATTGGATGCCGCCTGTCTCCAGTCGCGAATCTCCAATTTGATTTTTGTATTGTCATTGCGACGAGCCGCGAAGCGTTGGCGACGAAGCAATCTCCGCACGCCCCGTTGAGGATTGCTTCGCTTCACTCGCAATGACATTTCCCGGAGGAAACGATGCTTACTCGCCGCGAATTTTTACGCCGTTCGATTTTGCTCGCGCTCGGTGGCACGGTCGCCGCGTGCGCGCCAAAACTTGCGCCGACCGCCGCGCCAACTTCTGCGCCCACTATCGCACCAACGATCGCGCCGCCGATCGCGCCAACCGCGACGCGCGCGATCTCCGCGACCAGCGCGCCGATCGCGACGATGACCGCGACCCCAATCGCGCCGACTGCATCGCAACCGCATCTCGTCGTCGCGCGCGGCGCGAATCCCGGCGCGATCACGCGCGCGGCGATTGACGCGCTTGGCGGCATCGCGCGATTTGTCAAGAATGGCAACGATGTGATTATCAAGCCGAACATTTGCAACTCGGCGTATGGTCCCGAATTTGCGACGACGACGAATCCCGATGTGATCGCGGAACTCGTGAAAATGTGTCTCGAAGCCGGGGCGAAACGCGTGCGCGTGATGGACAATGGATTTTCCGGCTCGGCGGCGGAAGGATACAAACGCTCCGGCATTCGCGACGCGGTCGAACGCGCGGGCGGACAAATGGAAATTATGGCGAACGCGAAATACGCGACCGTCGCGTTGCCGAACGCGCGCGAGATTAAATCCTGGGGCATCTATCAAGATATTTTGAAAGCGGATGTCGTGATCAATGTGCCGATCGCGAAACATCACGGCTCGGCGCAGGTTACGCTCGCGATGAAAGGACTGATGGGCGTGATCCAGGATCGTAACGGAATTCATCTCTCGCTCGATCAACGCATCGCGGATTTGTCCACGCTGATCAAACCGACGTTGAATGTGATTGACGGTGTGCGCGTGCTCACGTCGCACGGACCGACCGGCGGACGCCTCGATTACGTGCGCCAGGACAACACGATCATCGCGAGCCACGACCTGGTTGCCGCGGATGGATACGCGACGCAATTGTTCTTCAAGAAAAAACCGGAATCAATTGGCTACATCAAATTCGCCGCGGAGATGGGGTTAGGAAGTTTGGATTTTGGAAATTTGCGCGTGAAGGACGTGAATGTGTGAGGTGTGATGCGTGAAACGTAAAATCGTGCTTGTGTTGTACAATTCTGAAAAAGTGAGGAGGTCAAGATGCGCTTCTTCGATGAATTAGCCGATGGCTATTTCAAAACTGATGATGCCGGAGCGATTCTTTTTTATCCTTGGGGAACGCGCGGCAAAGGTGTTGTGCTTCCTGACGAAGAAAAGCGACGCGAAGCACATCAAACAATGAAACGCATTCTTCTCGTACGTTTTCTTGTAATCATTGTTGCAAGTTTTGGTGTTGGATCGAATCAAATATTGATTCCCAGTTTCACTTTGCGGATTGCTCTGTTTGTAGGTATTTTTGTTATCGTGGAAATGTGTCTTTGGCTTTGGTGGCGCACGTTCATTATGAAATTTACCAAAGGATTGCCAGCGACTGAGATCAGACTGACGCGGCATGAGTATAATAGAACTGTGGGCATTAACAGGAAAATAATCACGATCCTCTTGACAGGAGCAGTTCTCTTGTTATTGCTTGCCTTGATCGGTATGGTGATAATTCTCAACCTCAACGCGACTATGCCGCGCCGCTAATATTTCTGGAAATTTTATGCAATCAACTCATTGGCAACGCGCGCGCCAACTCACGCAAATCGCGAGTGTGATTTTATTTTTCACACTCGCGCTCCTCACCTATCGCGGATTTGAATCCATCATTCCGCTCGATTTGTATTTCCGCGTCAACCCACTCGTGATGCTATCCGCGCTGATCGCGATGCGCGCGTTCGTCGCGACGATGTTGGTCGCGATCATCGCGCTCGCGCTTGGATTTGTGTTTGGGCGCGCGTGGTGCGGCTGGTTATGTCCGCTTGGCGCGATCCTGGATTGGACTTTGCCAAAAACCTGGAAGGTCTCCACGCTTCGCGCCTTCCAGGTTTCGCCCAGCATCAAATATATTTTGCTCAGCGCGATTTTTTTCGCCGCGCTGATGGGCAATCTCACCTTTTTGATTTTCGATCCGATCACGATTTTGAATCGTACATTCAGCGGCGCGATCCTGCCCGCGCTCAACGCGCTCATTCTCGGCGCGGAAAAATACTTGATCGCGCTCCCGCCGTTCGAGTGGCTCGAACAAAATTGGCGCGGCACGATTTTGCCCGCGCAACAAACCGTCTACGATCTCGGAATTTTTATCGCGATCTTTTTCGTCGTGATTGTCGCGCTCAATTGGATCGCGCCGCGTTTTTGGTGTCGCTACCTGTGCGCGCTCGGCGCAGTGTACGCGCTCCAAGCAAAAATTTCCTGGCTTCGCCCGCGCGCGGTGAGCGATTGCGAACATTGTGCGTCCTGCATGAAAGTGTGCCCGATGAACGCGATCACCGTGACGAAAAAAGGATTCACGGTTGATCCCGCCGAGTGTGTGATCTGTTTCGATTGCGTCCCCGCGTGTCCGACAAGCACGATCGCGATCACATTCGGCGGCAGTCGCGCGACAAATGTCGCGGCGTTCGATTTGTCGCGGCGGCATTTCATCACGGGTGCGGCGGTCAGTGTTACGTCGGTCGCGTTGTTTCAAGCCGCGCCGTCCGCGAAACGCGATGATCCATTCCTAGTTCGTCCGCCCGGCGCGCGCGAAAATCATTTCCTCGAAAAATGTATTCGGTGCGCCGAGTGCGTCAAGGTCTGTCCGACCGGTGGTCTGCAACCGAGTTTGCTCCAAGCCGGTCTCGAAGGATTCTGGACGCCTGTCCTGGTTTCGCGTTTCGGCTATTGCGATTATTCGTGCAATGCGTGCGGGCAAATTTGTCCGACCGGCGCGATTCCGCCGCTCGCGCTCGACGAAAAACGCGCGCGCGTGATCGGCATCGCGTACATTGACGAGAACCGGTGTTTGCCCTGGGCAAGTTACACGCGTTGCGTCGTCTGCGAAGAAATGTGTCCCGTGCCGGAAAAAGCGATTCGGTTGGACGATGTGGATGTGATCGCGCCGGATGGCAAACGCGCGCATCTGCAACGCCCGCGCGTGATTCACGATTTGTGTATCGGGTGCGGTATTTGCGAATATCAATGCCCGCTCGCCGGTCCCGCGGCGATCCGCGTCCACGCGCCGACGCAACTTCCGCCGCGTGCATAATTTTTTTATCCGCGAACCCTGGCACTTGCGTTCCCGTCAGGGCAAGTGTCAGGATTCGCGGATCAATCAAAATGAATCTGCAAACCAAATTCGCGCTCGGTATTTTGATCGTGTTCGCGATTCTCGCGGCGAGCATCGCGCTTGTGAGCGTCGCGTGGATTAATCAGAATTCGATCAATGAAGCCGAACAGCGCGTCAAACTGTACATTCAATCGTCGTGGGAAATTTACGACAACAAACTCGCGCGGATGCAAGCCGCGCTCGAAATCCTCGCGCTCGATCCCCAAGCGCGCGATCTGTTGCGCCAACCACAAAACGAATCGCTCGCACGCGCGGTGCAGATCAATCTTCAAGCGAATCGGCTCAAACAAAATATGGATGTGCTGAATCTGCTCGACGCGGAGGGGCGCGTGATCGTGCGCTCGCGTCCGCCGTACACGCGCGGCGATTCACTCGCGTACGATCCGCTCGTGCGCCAGGTGATGTTCGGCAAAGAACCGCGCGCCGGAACGATTTTACTTTCGAAAGATCGGCTCGAAGAAAGCGGCGAAGGATTATTGCAAGCGTGCGTGCAAGCGTGCGGCGATTCGCAGGGAATGATGTTGAGCGTCGTCGTGCCGATTCTCGACGATGGCAAATTGATCGGGCTGTTGCAAATCGGAAATTTGTTGAACGGCTCGACGGACAAAGTGGATCGCGTGCGCGACACGGTGTTCAAAAATGAAATGTACAAAGGCAAGCCGCTCGGCACCGCGACGATTTTTATGGGCGACTTGCGCGTCTCGACGAATGTGTTGGATAATTTTGGAAATCGCGCGGTCGGCACACGCGCCGCGACGGATGTCGCCGCGCAAGTGTTGAAACGCGGCGTGCCCTGGACTGGGCGCGCGTGGGTCGTGGACACCTGGTATATTTCGCAGTACGATCCGATTCGCGACCCCGACGGCAACGTGATCGGAATGTT